>Ga0247818_10000847_pt1 | contig 19274 bp, 24 predicted proteins | sample 13C_Glucose_Day1_FD_192424 | JGI IMG/M metagenome (GOLD analysis project Ga0247818, IMG submission 192424) | Soil microbial communities from agricultural site in Penn Yan, New York, United States - 13C_Glucose_Day1 | ecosystem: Environmental > Terrestrial > Soil > Agricultural land | place... | reverse complement strand
TTCCTGGTGTGTTCGTTCTGGTTGGCGGATGTCTACGTGCTGCTGGGGCGGCAGGAGGAGGCACAGGGGCTTTATGAGCGGCTCACGGCCTTGTGCAATGACGTGGGATTGCTGGCCGAGCAGTACGACCCGGTGGGCAAACGGATGCTGGGGAATTTTCCGCAGGCGTTCAGCCATATCGGCATCATCAATACGGCGCTGAACCTGCACCGGGCGCAGTGTCCGGTACGGGATCGGGCGAAATGCGGTGATTGAGCCTGCGACTTCTGACACTGGGCTATCAGCTTTTCCTCATTGCTTGTAGTCCATTTCCGAATCATTCTTTTGCCATCTTTAAGCCATTGCTACGGTCCTCCTTGCAACCTAGGCTCCCCTGGTCGTTGCCAATTCAGCGACCGGGTCTGCAAACCCGTGCCAAAGAAGAAGGACGCCGTTGCCAGGCTTCAGGTGCATCACCGCACTGTGAGGTTTGTTTCATGGTGGCTGCGTACGGGAGGTCTTCAGACCTGCCGGGTTACCTTCTTCTGCCCCGGTTTTTGCAGCCTGTACGTAGTCGCCACCCCTCCACTGCAAAGGAAGGATGGCGACCTATCTTTAACTGCAGGAGAAGTCGAAATGTTGAAGATCGTCCCCGATCCACCCCCATCCAATCCTTCCCCTCATCACCTCGAAGACACCCTGATTCAGGCGGCGGAATACGTGCGCTGCGCCCTTGTCGTGGCCCATCAGTCGGTATTGGTCTCGCATCCGCATTCGCTCGGAGCAACACTGGCGCTGACGGCGGTGCACGAGATGGAAACCGTACGCGCACTGCTGGACTCGGCGTTGGCGCAGGTACAGATACCAGGTGAGCCGCAGACACGGCATTGAGGTGGCGCATCCTGCGCGGGATGCAGTAGTAGAAGTGGGCATGTTTGGCGATGATTGACATTGGCTGCGTGGATGGCCGCGCTGGCGCTATCGCGGGGCAAGCCCGCTCCCGCGTTGGTGATGCCTGCCACTGTGCTCCCTGAGCGGTAGTTCAGCTAAGCGACTTTGAGACGGATAGATACTGCAAGAGTGCTAAACAGCATCATCCGGTATGGCTTCAATATCGCTGATCTCCAGCACTGCCTTGGTTTGCCGGAGCCTGCCGGTGACGCTGATGTTCACTTCGCTGGCGAAGTGCTCGACGACGTCATCGTAGAGGCTGTCGTTGAAAGCACATTTCAGCTCGGCCTCGCCGTTGGGGCGGCCACGGAGGATGAAGGTCAGGTTGTCCTTGTCCAGTTCTCGGATCTGGCCGCTGGTCTTCACGAGTTGGTGCTTTTGCGTAAGGTGCCGGGCGAGCGTTTCACTGATGAACTTTCGGTGGTGGCGGTTCAGGCGGATGACTTGATTGTTCTTGATCAACTGCCCGCGGATCTCGGCAGACTCCACCTGGCCGTGAGTCGGTGGTGTCAGGTCCCTCAGTGCTTCCAGTATGGAAATCTCAGGCTCGTTGCCTGACCGCTCGACAAGCCAGCTCAAACCCGACTCGAGCACGCGCGCACTTTGGGCATAAGTGTCTATGGGAGAGGTCTGCAGATCCAGTTCGTCGGAGTTGGGGATGCTGAACGAAACTTCGAAGCTGTTGTAGGCAAAGCGCGTGGCAGGAAGATCGTATGATTTCCTGAAACTCTCTTCCGGCCTCCCTTGCGAGACGTTTTGCGTGACGACTTCGAGGATTTTCTTGAGCGCGCTTGCCGGGCTGTTGACCGCTCGTGCAATCACGCTGGCGGGTACTGCGCCTTCCTTCAGACCCGGCCCGATGAGGCGATAGGAAAGCAGCGGCATATGCTCTGGGCAAAGGGTGGCATGGGGTTCTGGCTTGAACTGCTGGGGTACGTCATCCAGGCTTTCCAGGCTCCAGGCCATGGCGGGGGACATGTCGTAGTGCATATCGACCACCCAGAGCCAACTCTGTTTGAGCAGGTCATGGACAGTTTTGTGCCCAGTTTTTAACTGTTGTATCAGCGAGGGGCTGGTAGGGGTAACCAGATAGCGAATCAACTTCTCTTCGCGGTCTTCCTCGCTTTCGTACCAGAAACGCAGGAGGGAATCGCTGCCCAAGGTGGTGAATATCTTGGGGCCGTCGAACTCGTAAAGGACCTCCGCGATATGCAGCGTCTCAAAGGGCTGGGGGCTGATGGGGTTAGAGGTAACGGGCCACAGCATGCTCAAACCTCCGCCATCGAGAACAGAAGCTTGCGCTCGACGTCCTTGCATGGCCACCACGTCATATGGAGAGGGTTGCGCTTTGCCGGTGTCTTCAGAATCTTTCCGTGGCTTGGCTCGAGCCTGGCGGTAGCGATGTACTTCCCAAGTCTTGGGAACAATGATTGCTGATGGCTGCAACTGGCACGGTCGGGAAATACGGACAACCCATGGCGAATGCAGGCATTTTCGCCGGTTGCGTCAGCGGCCCGGCCACGCTCCGCCTGCGAGAGGCAATCCTGTTCGTGCACGGGGTTGTTGAGTGAAACCATATAGATCATACCGGAACAGCTCACAGCCGCTGGTAGCGGACAGTTGTCGGGCAGCCCATCAGGAAAGGTCATCGGTGCATCCTTGTCGTGTCTGGCATTCTAGGTCCATGGTCGTGGTGCGTCCATGTGGCATGACTTGGCGTTCGATGATGGCTTGCAAGCGGGCAGTGTTTTTACCGGAGTGCTTTTTTGCGCACTTGCTGCATCGGACCTGACTGTAGATGCAAATTGAGGAGCCAGCTGCTGATCTGAACGTCAGAATGGCTGTGTTTGGTGTAGGTCATTTCTGTATCACTGTTGGCGCCATTGCGCGCAAGCCCGTTCCTCCAGATGGCAAGCAGGGTATTTATACCGTTGGGAGCTGCGTCAGACACGTCGAGGCGAACGGCGCATCAGCTATGGCATGATGCTCGGTGCCGCACGCGATTGACGTCGGTCTTGAAAGGAGAACTCAAATGCCCTCGTCCCCACCCAACGACCTGCCGGTCTATCGCCTGATCACCGGCAAGGACGACGCCAGTTTCTGCCAGCGCATTTCCGAGATTCTGGCCTTGGGCTATCAGCTTCATGGTTCGCCCAGCGTGACCTTCGACAGCAGCAAGGGGCATGTGGTGGCCGCGCAAGCGGTGTTGTGGCCCGTTCACGGTGCCGCCACCCGGAGCTGACATCATGGGAATGGACATCGCTCTGCGCCCGGCCAGGGTCGAGGAGGCGGGTGAGATTGCCGCACTGGTTGCTGAGGCGTATACCCCCTACATCGCGAGAATAGGCCGTAAGCCAGCCCCCATGCTGGTTGACTACACGCGAGTCGTGCGTGACGACGAGGTGTTCGTGGCTCAGTTGGGTAACGGCATTGCCGGTGTGCTTGTGCTGCGCCGTGAGACGGGTGAACTGCTATTGGAAAACGTTGCCGTGCGCACTGCCTGCAAAGGGCAGGGTATAGGGCGGCACATGCTCGACTTCGCCGAGGCCCACGCCCGTTCGCTCGGGTGTGCGGCGATCAGGTTGTACACCCACGAGCGTATGACAGAGAACATCGAGATCTACCGTACGCGCGGCTACCGCGAGACTCACCGTGCGGTGGAGGATGGTTTCGCTCGGGTGTTCATGTGCAAGTCGCTGGTCGGCCCGCAACAACCATGAGCGTTCAGGCCGGCTCTGCGATGCACCACCAGTGCTGTGTCTCGCCTTCGTCGTCAATGACCGGGTGCCCATGCTCGATGAAACCGTCAGGCAGGGCCAATGCGAGGGTGTCGCTCAGGCGTAATGGGGCCAGGGCGTTGTGCTGGCCGAGGAAAGACAAGTAGTAATCACGGTCGTAGAAGACCGTCACCTCGCTCTGGTGCAGCCACGGCCAGACCAGCAGGCAGGCGACACGGTAGTAGCCGTGACTGTGGTCGGCCGCCTCGGCCAGGTGGCGCGCCGCCTCCAGTAGTTGCTGCACGCACAGGGCCTGTACTTCGACACGCGCCTGAGGGCCTTGAACCAGCGAATCGATCACCGGGATCTTCCAGTTCCAGTAGCGCTGCATACCGGGCGAGGATGGAATTCGCCCTCGAAGGTTGACGCCCAATACTCCAGGGCCCGCAGATGGCGCGGGATGTTGCGCAGTTTCTTGTTGCTCAGGCTGAGTCGTCGCAAGAGAGGTCCTTCTCGGGGCCATGAAATGGCAGGCGATTATGAGGGATTCCACAGGCTGATCAATTCTTTGCGGCATCAACATCACACAGCTGTTGCAGACTGCCTGAAAACACAAAGCCCGGGGCGAAACCCCGGGCTTTGTCATTTACACCTGCCTTGCGCGTCAGGCCAGAGCTTCACGCCCGTTGCTGGCCACCTTGGTATGGCGCAAGGTCGGAATCAGGAACGCAATCGCCAGCACGCACGCGCTGACCAGCATCACGAAGCCGCCGTCCCAGCCGAAGTGGTCGACGGTGTAGCCCATCGCCGCGCTGGCCGCGACCGAGCCGCCCAGGTAGCCGAACAATCCGGTGAAGCCCGCCGCGGTACCGGCGGCTTTCTTCGGCGCCAGTTCCAGCGCCTGCAGGCCGATCAGCATCACTGGTCCGTAGATCAGGAAGCCGATGGCGAACAACGCGATCATGTCGATGGTCGGGTTGCCCGGCGGGTTGAGCCAGTACACCAGAGTGGCCACGGTCACCAGGGCCATGAACACGATGCCGGTCAGGCCACGGTTGCCGCGGAAGATCTTGTCGGACATCCAGCCGCACAGCAGGGTGCCGGGGATGCCTGCCCACTCGTAGAAGAAGTAGGCCCACGAGGTGGTGTCGACGCTGAAGTGCTTGGCTTCCTTCAGGTAGGTCGGCGCCCAGTCCAGCACGCCGTAGCGCAGCAGGTAGACGAATACGTTGGCCAGGGCGATGTACCACAGCAGTTTGTTGCACAGCACGTACTGGACGAAGATCTGCTTGGCGCTGAACTCCTGCTCGTGGCTCTCATCGTAGCCTTCGGGGTAGTCGTTCTTGTACTGCTCGACTGGCGGCAGGCCAACCGACTGCGGGGTGTCGCGCATGGTGGCGAAAGCGAACACGGCCACCAGCACGGCGACCGTGGCAGGCACGTAGAAGGCCGCATGCCAGTCGTTGGTCCAGGCCAGGCCCAGCAGGAACAGCGGGCCGATCAGGCCGCCGCCGACGTTATGGGCGACGTTCCACACCGACACCACGCTGCCGCGCTCCTTCTGCGACCACCAGTGCACCATGGTCCGGCCGCTTGGCGGCCAGCCCATGCCCTGGGCCCAGCCGTTGATGAACAGCAGCACGAACATGATCGTCACGCTGGACGTGGCCCAATGCGCGAAACCGAAAATGAACATCACCCCGGCCGAGATCAGCAGGCCGAAGGGCAGGAAGTAGCGTGGGTTGGAGCGGTCCGAGACCAGGCCCATGAGGAACTTGGACAAACCGTAGGCGATGGCGATGGCGGAGATCGCCAGGCCAAGCTGGCCGCGGGTGTAGCCCTCTTCCTCGATGAGGTAGGGCATGGCCAGGGAGAAGTTCTTGCGCAGCAGGTAGTAGCCGGCATAGCCGAAAAAGATCCCGGCGAAGATTTGCCAGCGCAGGCGGCGATAGGTGCTGTCGACGCGCTCGTCGGGCAGCGGCGCCTGGTGCGCGGCAGGGCGGAAGAAGGCAAACATGTGAAGCTCCCAGCTTGTTATAGGTATGCGAAAGCGAATATTACATTTTCGTTACGGAAAAAATCTCGGTTTTAGGCCGGGTGGTTGTTCTTTTGTGAAAGCCTGCGCATGGGTGATTACGGCAGCGCAAGGCATCCTCTGACATTGATGATGGCGATTGGCTACGCACTGGTCAGTTGTGGACCACTTTTCCGGCTCTACTACGGACGGAAGAGCCAATCCCATGGATATTCACGCAACGCCAATCGACCGCGCCACGCTGCTGCCCCACCTGCACCTCGGTCAGGAAAATCATCCCGGCTGGCCCTCGGTGCTGTTCGGCACCACGGCCCGTGCCGGGACCTCGGTTGACGCCTCGCTCGCGGTCTTTCATTTCAAGCGGTTCCTGTTGTGTAGCGGTCGCCTGGACGCTGCCCGCTATGTGCGTGATCGAGCGCGTCTGGCCTGGTGTGACCTGGATCACTATGTGTTGTACCTGCCGCTGCAACGTGGGCTGGCCGGCGGCAATGGCCTACGCGTGCGCGTGCAGGATGTAGTGGTGCTGGACCTGGCCCAGCCGGCGGCATTCGGCATGGCCGCAGGCGAGGGGCTGAGCCTGGTCATCCCGCGCGTAGTGGTGCCCCATGCCAAGGGGCAACTCCATGGCCTGCGATTGTGCCGGCAAAGCACGATGGGCGGCCTTCTGGGGCGCCTGCTGGCGTCGCTGGCGGTGGCCGCACCGCGCCTGACCGAGGATGACTGCACACGGCTGACCGAGCCCTTGCTCCATGTGATCGCCGCGTGCCTGGCCAGCGCGGTGACCGACCCTGCGCTTGTCGTACCGGACGCCGAGACCTTGGGGCGGCGCGCCCGTCGTTACATCGAGGGCAACCTGCAGCGTGACGACCTTACCCCGGCCGTTGTGGCCAAGGCACTGGGTACCTCGCGCAGCCAGTTGTACCGGGCGTTCGAACCGTTCGGCGGGGTAGCGCGCTATCTGCTGCAACGGCGTCTGCGGCGTTGCCTGCTGGCGTTGGGCGAGCCCGCCAATGCCGGGCGGCGTATCGGCGACCTGGCTTATGTCTACGGGTTCACCGACGAAGGGCATTTCAGCAAAGCGTTTCGCAAGGCCTTCGGCCTGTCGCCCCGTGCCGCCCGGAGGGCGCTGCAGCGCGGTGAGCTGAGTGCCAGTTACGCCGCGGCGAGCGGCGCGCACGCCCCGCCTTCACTGGCCCGTTGGCTGCATGAACTGGCTGGCCAGTAACCCCCGCATCCTGGGACGGCTGACCAGGTTTTTGGGACGCCCAGCCCCGGACAGTGCGTGGCCCTGACCGTAATCTGGATTCAACGGGTAACCCAACCACCCTTCAATCCGGTGCCGTCGTCAGGGCCTGAACCTGCAACGCACGAACTGCGAAGCCACCCGGACGGCATCGGCACCGCAACAGACAAGGAGCGTCGGACGTGGCGAATCAATCCCTCCACCACCTCATCCAGAGCATCGCCGGCGCGGTCGCAGAGGCGCAGGACAAGATCCAGCGTTTTCAGGTATCGACCGTGCGCCAGTACTTCGACGAAGACAACCGACCGGTGAGCATCGATGTGCGCCTGCCGTCCCATTCGCCCGAAGCGCGTGAAGGCGAGGAGCGCGTGGTGCGTGTGCCGCTGCTGTCGCTGGTGGGGGCACGGCTGATGGCCGTCAAGGACATGGAAATCTCGTTCGAGGTAGGGCTGAACGCCGATGACGGCTCGGCTGCGAACGTCGGGCCGGCCAATGCCGGCGCCGATGGCTCGGGCTGGCCGAGCGAGAACCACAAGGCTCTGAACGTCGACCTGGGCGTTCGCCGCAATGGTGAAGGCGGGCCACTGGCGCGCGTCACCCTCAAAGTCGAAACCCAGCCCCCGTCGGAGGGGATGGCTCGGCTGCTGCAAAACCTCGATAAATTGATCTAGGAGACACAGAAATGGCTAACTTCTCGATGGGTGACCAGTTCCGCGGCCTGCCCATGGGCGACCTGATCGGTGGTCCGCTGACCGCCGCCTGCGACGCCCAGGTCCGCCTGGCCAACGCTACCGCCGACTTCATCAAGGTGATCGGCTTCCTGCCACCGGCGCCTGACCCGAACAACACCGACCCCAACCGGGTGGGTGATGTGCGTACGGTCAGCTTCCGCTTCGACCGTCCCTCCACCAGCAAGCCCGACGACGGCACCATCCCCATGGAACGGGTCGAGTTGGAAGTACCGCTGCTGGCGGTGGTCAAGGTGCCGAACCTGTCGATCAACAAGGTCGACATCACCTTCGACATGGAGGTGAAGAACTCCGAGCAATCGCGCGAAGCCACCGACGCCCAGGCGGCGATGTCGGCCGAGGCCAGTGTGGGCTGGGGGCCGTTCAGCGCCAAAGTCAACATCTCAGGCTCGGTGTCCTCGCACAAGGAGAACACCCGTTCCACCGACCAGTCGGCCAAGTACCACGTCGAGGTGCACGCCGCCGACGACGGAATGCCGGAAGGGCTGGCCCGGGTGCTGGACATGATCTCGCAGTCGGTTGCGCCAAAAGCCATCACCCAGCAGTAAAGGGTGAGCGGCCCAGCGTCAGCCCTGGGTTCGCCTGAGCCTTGACCGGGGGTTGGCCGTCAGTCTTTTCCGGAAAGGAGTTCCGTGATGTTCGATCTAACGGACGTGGGATATGTGAAACGCATCGTCGTCGGCAGCACCGATCCGGAGAAGCTGACGTCGCAGGATGTGATCCAGGCGCAGACCGCGCTGCTCAACCGCTGTCTCTGCGAGCCGCCGAAGGGGCGCATCGTCGGCATCGAGAAGAGCTTCAACCTGCTCAACATCGGCGAGCACCAGGTGGTGCTGCAGTCGCTCATCTACCACGTGGGCTTCGCCCGTCGGCCGTTCTGGCTGCCTGACGAGCAGGAGGCCTCGTGATGAACCACCTCGAAGAATTCGTCCAGGCCCTCGGCGGTGCCATGGCCGGCGCCCAGCAGGTCACAGGGGCGCGTTGGCCGGGCATCCGCATCGCCCAGATGGAGGTGTCGCTGGCCGCGACCGTCGAGCCAGGCGATGTCTCGGGCTGCCTGGCGTTGCGGGTCGGCCGCCCGCCACGCGGTAAGCAGACCTTGCATGAACTGAGCATTGTCGTGCCCGGCGATGCCCATGCGGCGATCGTCGTGCGCCTCGATGGCGAGCTGTTCGGGCACTACCGGAGGCCCGCTGATGGCCAGGCGAACTGACCGCTCGATGCGGCTGCTGCTGTCAACCCAGGAGACTCGAACCATGCGCACGATCCTGAAGAAAAAAACCGCGCAACCGGCGCGTATGTCCACCACCAGGCGCGTGCTGTGCGCCATCGCCGCTGCGGTGCTGTCTGCGCTGGTGGCTCTGGGCGCGATCCAGCCTGACCTGGCCCTGAGCATCGCCAAGTGGGCGGGGCTGGTGCTGGCGTTCTGAACCCTGCATTCAACCAACAAGGAGAGTCACCATGAAACAGTTGGCAACTGCACTGGTGGGGGCGTTGGCCCTCACCAGCCTGGCATCGGCCTGGGCCGTCGAGTACCGCGGCACCTTCAAGGACGATGGCCGCGACATCCCCGTCGTCCTGGACATTGAACCCGCCGCCGGGTTGGGGGATCGCGCCGGCAAGGTGCGTTTCAACGGCAATTGGAAATGCGGCTTCGACCTGGAGTACAGCGGGGCCAACGGGCAGGTCAACAGCTATGGCCTGGATGGCGCAGGCGCTGGCCTGTGCGGGCAACTGGCGCAGGGCTACCTGCAGAGCAGCCAGGGTGGCGGTGGCTTGCAGGTGCAACTGTTTACCCAACGCAACAAGCTGGCTTACAGCCTGACGCTCTTGCCATCCGGTAAGTAGCGCCAACCCCCACGACACCTCTCGCTTCGACACCAAGGCACGGCCTGCCCGCTGCCCCACGGGGAGCGGCTTGCCCGAAAAAGGAGCAGACCATGTGCATCACCAACACCGTAGGAACCGGCGGTAGCAATGCGCCCGCCGATGTGCGCAGCCTGCAACTGCTGCTCAACCTCAACAGCGGGCAACGCGGCTTCAGTTGCGCGCTCGGCACCGATGGCCTCTGGGGCGCAGGCACGCGCAGCGCCCTTGAGAGCTTCCAGCAGATCATCGGCAGCCCGGCCGGCAAACCGGTAGTGCCGGGCGACACGACCCTGGCCGCCTTGCGGGTCGGGCTGCCCGGCGGGCTCGGCGTGGCCAAGCTGTGGTTGGCGCTGATAAACGCCAGCAGCGCACGCATCACGGCGTTCCATCAGCCGTTGCTGGAGGTGCTGACCCGCTACCGCATCGATACGCCACTGCGTATTGCTCACTTCCTCGCCCAGATCGCCCATGAGAGTGGCTGCCTTCGATACACCGAAGAGCTGGCCAGCGGCAGTGCCTACGAAGGGCGCAAGGACCTCGGCAACCTGCAGCCGGGCGACGGCCCGCGCTTCAAGGGGCGTGGCCTGATTCAGCTCACCGGCCGCGCCAACTATCGCCAGTACGGCCAGTACTGCACGCGCGACTTCGAGAACAAGGACGACCCCGCCCTGGTGAGCAGCGACCCGGCCCTGGCGGTGGATGTCGCCGGCTGGTTCTGGGCCAACCGCAAGCTCAACGACTGGGCCGACAAGGATGACCTGCGCGAAGTCACCCGGCGCGTCAACGGCGGCTTCAACGGCCTCGATGATCGTGCCGCTTATCTAGCCCGGGCCAAGTGGCTGCTGCTCGGCTGACCCCACTCCCGCTTTCCGCCGGCAGCGGCGGAGCCAGAGGACAACAACGTCCTGTCACTGCAAAAAGGAGCTTCAAGATGAAAAAGACTTTCGTAGCAACCCCTGCACGTGCCGTGCTGGCTGGTCTGGCGATTTTCGGCAGCTTGGCCTTCACCCTGGTACCGATGGCGCCTGCCCAGGCCGCCGTGCAATGCCCGCAACCCAACTCGGGCGGCGCGCCCGCGGTCAACCAGCAGCATGTGTTCTGTGGTGAGGTTCAGGTGCAGGCTGCCGGCAACCGGGCCAAGGGCTTTCACAGCAGGCCGAACGGCCAGTCGCCTGCCACCGTGACCTTTACCGCTGCCACCACCAATACCCCGCGTGGTCCGGCCGGGATCTACGTGCTGCGCAACTTCAACATCACCCAAAATGGCGCGACCGGCACCAAGACCGTCTCCACGATGTTTCCTGACACTTGCTCACAAGCCAACGTGGTGGCGGCCATCCAGAACGCGTACAACAACCGCACCGGGCTGGTAAACGGCGAGTTCCACGGGCCGTCGGGGGCGAGTTGCCAGGCGGGCAACCCGGCGGCGTCCTTCAACATCGTCGGCTATATGAACGCCAGTGGCACGGTGGTGACCACCGCCTATCCTGACTACTGATTCTGCGTCACTCTCTGCAGGGCCGGGCGTGATGCCCGGCTCTTTTCGTCAGCACGACAAAGGAGTTTGCTGATGTCCAACATCCCATCCAGCAGTCTGCAGCAGTTCCTGGACGATGAGGTGACGGCCGTGGCACGCGAGCATTTGCTGGAAAAGGCCCTTGCCGCGCGCCTCAACCGAGTGGTGGAGCCCTACAGTGGCAATGCCTACCATGTTGCGTTCGAAGAGGACACGGTGGTGATCGAGCACTATTACATCGAAGGCTGGCCGGCCGTACACCTGCCGTTGCAGGATTTCATCAAAGCCTTGGAGTCGTTTGCAGGCAAGGCCTGAACGCGCCTTGCAAAATGTGCATGGCGCTAGCCAGGTGCTCAGCGCGAGCGCTGCACGCTCGTGTTGAGCACCTGAAAAGCCCTGGCGCCCCTACGGCTCGCGAGTCACCCGCCAGAGGGTGTTGGCCAGGTCGTCGGCAATGATCAACGCCCCCTTCGGGTCGACGGTCACCCCCACGGGCCGGCCACGGGTCTTGCCGTCCCCGCCAAGAAAGCCCGTGGCGAAATCCACCGGCTCGCCGGCCGGCTTGCCGTCGCGAAACGGCACGAAGATCACCTTGTAGCCCACCGGGTTCGGCCGGTTCCAGCTGCCGTGTTCACCCACGAACACACCGTCGGCGAAGGTGTCGCCCATGGCCGGGTTGGAGAAGGCCACGCCCAGCGCCGCCACATGCGAGCCCAGGCTGTAGTCGGGCTTGATCGCGGCTTTCACCTTGTCCGGGTTCTGCGGCCGCACGCGGTCATCGACGTTCTGGCCCCAGTAGCTGTATGGCCAGCCATAGAACGCGCCTTCCTGCACCGAGGTCAGGTAGTCCGGCACCAGGTCCGGGCCCAGTTCGTCGCGCTCGTTGACCACTGCCCACAGTTTGCCGTCGCCCGGTTGGATGGCCAGCGCGGTCGGGTTGCGCAGGCCGGTGGCATAAGGCCGGTGGGCACCGGTCGCAGCGTCCACCTGCCAGACCATGGCGCGGTCGACCTCCGCCTCCATGCCACGCTCGGTGATGTTGCTGTTGGAGCCGATGCCGACGTACAGGTAGCGGCCGTCGGGGCTGATGGCCAACGACTTGGTCCAGTGGTGGTTGATCTCGGCAGGCAGGTCAGTGACCTTGGTCGGCGGGCCACCGGCCTGGGTCTGGCCGTCCTGGTAATCGAAGCGTACCAGCGCGTCCTGGTTGGCCACGTACAGCTTGCCGTCGGCATAGGCCAGGCCATAGGGGGCATTGAGGTGTTCGGCGAATACCGTCTGCAGTTCGTAGCGGCCATCGCCGTCGGCGTCGCGCAGCAGGGTAAGGCGGTTGCCGCCCTTGACCTGGGTGTTGCCCTTGGCCTTGATCTGGCTGGCGATCACGTCCTTGGGCTTGAGCTTGGCGGCGTTGCCACCACGCCCCTCGGCAACGAGGATGTCGCCATTGGGCAACACCAGGGTCTGGCGCGGGATCTTCAGGTCGGTGGCGATGGCGCTGATGCGGTAGCCCTGGGGCACCTGGGGTTTTTGCTCACCCCAGACGGCCGGCTGGGCGATCTTCATGCTTGGCAGCAGCCCGCGCTCGGGAGACGGCAATTTCGGGTCCGGACCATGGGCCTGGGTCTTCTCGCCGTCGCCGCCACAGGCGCTGAGCAGCAGGGCCATGCTCAGGGCGCTCAATGCGTGCTTCATGCTTCGCCCTCCGTGCGCAGGCGGGTCAGGCCGGCCCAGGTGGCGATCATGGCCAGCAACGTGACCACTACTGACAGCACCAGGCCTGCGGGCATCACGGCCCAGGCGTCCTTGGCGTGCTCGAAGGCGTTGACCAGGCCCAGTACCCAGGTGACCAGCAGCAACAGCACGTACAGCAGCGGGCGACCGGCCTTGCGTGGCGCCCGGATCAGGTTGGCCAGGGCAAACAGCAGCGCCAGGCCACTGGATAGCAGGGCCCCGGCGATCAGCCAGGCGGCGAAGTTGCTCCACTGGATCTGGTAGCTCTGGTAGTAGGCAATGTCGCTGAGCAGGGCGCCGAGGAACAGTGGCACGCTGCCGGCGAGCAGGGTCGCGTGCAGCGGCCCTGGGGTGCAACGGGGGAGGGTGGTAGTGGTCACTGGCTAGGCTCCTTGTCGATCGACGATCCTGGGTCGAGGGTGCTTAGGTGAGGATCGTGATCGAGGTGCAATAGTTCAGTGGCGTTTGCCGTTGGCTTTACCGGCCCCTGCAGGAGCCTGGGTCTTGCCTGGGAAATTCAGTCGAGCACGGGCCGCAGGAAGCTGCGCTCATAGCTGAGGATGAAACGCTGCTCGGTGGCCAGGGCAAAGGCGGCGATGCACTCGGGGTCGGTTTCCGAAGCTTTGCGGTACTGCTCGTAGGCCGCCAGGCTGGGGAAGCTGAACAGGGCATAGGCGACATTGTTGGCGCCTTCGCTGGGCAGGAAGTAGCCATGGTGGCTGCCGCCCATGCGGTTGACCAGGCCGATCCACAGCTTGCCGTAGGCTTCGAAGGCGGGGACCTGGTAGGGGTCGATGATGTACTTGAGGTGGCAGGTGATCATTGCACGCAATCCTTTGGGTGAGCCGGAGAGGCCCACCTTACAGTGCACGGGAGTGAGCGGCTAGGGCGTGGCCTGGCGCCAGATCAATTGCTCGGTGGGATAACCCTGCTTGCGCGCCAGCGCCAGTAGCTGGTCACGGGTCTGGTCACTGACAGTGGGGGTGCGCGACAGCAGCCACAGGTATTCGCGGTTCGGGTGGCCGACCACGGCCACGCGGTAATCCGCGTCGTGATACAGCACCCAGTATTCGCCCTTGGTCAGGTCCGGTGCCAGGCGGCTGAACCAGTTGTCGAAGCGCACCCAGAGCTTGTCGGTGCGGCCGGGCACCTGCGCCTCGGCGATGCCGTTGGCCTGGTTCCATTGGCCGTCGTTTTCCAGGCAGCGGTTGGTGACGTCGATGCGCCCGTCCTCGCGCAGGCCATAACGGGCCTCGGACTGCACGCAATTGCGCTGGAAGAACATCGGCAGGCGCGCCAGTTCATACCAGGTGCCCTGATAGCGCTGGAGCTCGACCTGTTGCGTGGTGGGCGGTGGCTGCTCGTCGCGGGCGCTGGTGCAGCCCGTGAGCGCGAGGGTAAGGCAGCAGCAAAACGGCACGGCCAGGCGCATCGCCATGGGAAACCTCCTGAAGGGGGGAAAGGCTCACATGGCTTTCGATGCGCGGGCCGGCCAAAGGTTTTACTGGGCTGGGCGGGAAGTTTCCACGCTCAGTACTTCGGTAAAGATGGCTTCGACGGTCTGGTCGACCTTGAGGTTTTTCATCCGTGCCTGCAGTTCGGGATTCTCGACCTTGACCACCTGCAGTTTGCCTTCGGGCGGCAGCAGGGTGACTTCATGAGTGTTCAGGTCGATCTTCTTGATCTGCGAGGTGACCTTGACCTGGCGGAAAGCCTCGCCACCTGGGTTGGGGTTGGCCGCGGTGGCGCGGATGGTGCCCGATTCCTCGGAGGCCTTGGGCGCGCCGCCGACATTGGTGTTCAGTACATAGGCGATGGCACGGGTGACTTTGATGTCGACCTGGTCGCCGACCTTGAGGTTGGGCAGGGCCTTGGCCTGTTCGGTGAGCTGGAAGGTCACGTCCTTGTCGTGGGGACCCTTGACCGTGACCTGGCGGTTGGGCAGGTCGATCTTGGTCACTTCGGTGGTGATATGGCTTTCCAGCGCCTCGCTGGCGATGGGCAGTTCGGCCGCGTGGGCGGTGAGGCTGGCCGCGCCGATGAGCGAGGTGAAAGCGATGGCGCGGGCGAGAGTCGAGTTCATTGGCCTGTCTTCCTTGTGGTCGATACCGATGGGTGGTTCGCGTTGAGCAAGCATAGACAGTAGTTGGCCGGTGTGTGGCCCGCTTACAAGGCTGGCTGTTCCAGGGCCTTGGCGCCGGATACGCTCACCGCCCCGGGCAGTGTCACGGCATTCTTGGCGGCCAGCACTTCGGCCATCACGCTCACCGCGATCTCCGCCGGGGTCTTGCTGCCGATGTAGATGCCAATGGGGCCATGCAGGCGTTGCAGCGAAACCTCGCTCTCGCCGAAATGTTCAATCAAGCGCTCGCGGCGCAGCTGGCTGTTGCGCCGCGAGCCGATGGCGCCAATGTAGAACGCCGGGCTGTGCAGGGCCTCGAGCAGCGCCAGGTCGTCGAGCTTGGGGTCATGGCTGACGGCGATGATGCAGGTGCGCAGGTCTGCGTTGAAGGCGCGTACCGCATCGTCCGGCATGCCCTTGAGGTGTTCGACGCCGGCCACCGCCCAGGTGGCCATGTGTTCGGGGCGAGGGTCGCACACCGCCACCCGAAAACCGTTGAACAAGGCCATGGTCGCCAGGTATTCGGCCAGTGCCCCGGCGCCGATCAGCAGCATGCGGTAGCCGGGACCGAGGGTGTTGACCATGTGCTGGCCGTCGAAGCTGAACTGCTCGGGGGTGGCGGTGGCGGCCAGGCTCACCGCGCCGCTTTGCAGGGCCAGTCGGCGGCGCATCAGCCGGCCCTGGTCGAGGTGCTCCAGCAGTTGCAGCAGGGGCAACGCGGCCGGTTCGAATTCCAGGATCAGCTCCAGGGTGCCGCCACAGGGCAGGCCGAAGCGGTGGGCCTCGTCGGCGCTGACGCCATAGCGAATCACCTCGGGCCTGCCCTGAGGCAGGCCGGGGCCGCCATAGGCGGTGGTGTAGCGATGAATCAGGTCGTCTTCGATGCAGCCGCCGGACACGCTGCCAACCACCCGGCCATCGTTGCGCAGCGCCATCATCGAGCCGACCGGGCGAGGGGAGGAGCCCCAGGTGCGGGCGACAGTGGCGAGCAGCACGCGGTGCCCGGCCTGGAGCCAGTCGTGGGTGGTGCGCAGGACCAGCAGGTCGATGCTTTCCATGGTGTCCTCGGTTGTCTGTGCTCCACGCTTCACACGTGGGAGCGGGCTTGCCCCGCGATGGCGGTATCAGCGCATATGCAGGATGATCGGGCTGCTGCTGGCAGGGTCGGTATGCCCGCGCAGCTCGCCCACCGCCTTGGCCTGCACCGCGCCACCCTGATTGCCCCAGGCACTGCGGGCGAAACTCAGCACCTCGGCGATCTCCCGGTCCGACAGCTGCTCGCGGAACGCCGGCATGCGGTAGGCGTCCGGCACCCCGGCGGCGACGATGCGCTGCGAGCCGTTGAGGGTGATGTTGATCGCCGAGGCATTCTCTGCGGCCAGCATCGAGGAGGCCCCCGCCAGCGGCGGCATCCACTCGGCCTGGCCCTTGCCATCCGCGCCATGGCAGCTGGCGCAACGGGTCGCGTAGGTGTGCGCGCCGGGCGCATCAGGCGCGGCGGCCGTCGCCTGGTACTGCCAGGGCGCACCATCACGCCGAGGGTCACCGGGCAATGCCTTGAGGTAGCGGGCGATCGCGCCCAGGTCGTCGTCGCTCATGAACTGCGTGGAGTTGTTGAACGCCTCGGTCATCGAGCCGTACACCACTGCATGGCGATTGCGCCCGGTCTTGAGGAACTGCACGATCTCGGCTTCGCTCCAGCGCCCGAGCCCGGTGTTGTGGTCCTGGCGCAGGCTCGGCGCGTACCAGCCATCGAGCAGGGCCCCGGCGAGGAACGGCGCGCCGCTTTCGTCCAGGGCTTTCTCGTTGAAGGCCAGGCCCCGAGGCGTATGGCAGCTGCCGCAGTGGCCGGGGCCCTGGACGATGTAGGCGCCGCGATTCCACAGCGGATCCTGGTCGGGTTTCTGCGCATAGGCGGTGGTCGGTGCGAAGAGGCCGTTCCACAGGGCGATGGGCCAGCGCAGGTTCAATGGCCAGGGAATGCTGCTGGGTATATTGGCTTCGGCTGCCGGTTGCACGCCCTTCATGAAGAACGCGTAGAGCGCCCGCACATCGTCATCGCTGAGCTTGGCATAGGACGGGTAGGGCATGGCCGGGTACAGCCGTCGCCCTCCCGGCGCGACGCCCTGGCGCACGGCACGGTCGAAGTCGGCCAGGCTGTAGGCGCCGATGCCGTGGTCGCGATCCGGGGTGATGTTGGTGGCATGGATCGCCCCCAGCGGCGTGGCCATTTCCAGGCCTCCGGCAAAGGGCGCCTTGCCCGGCAGGCTGTGGCAGGCCACGCAGTCGCTGAGGCGGGCGACGTATTCGCCGCGGCTGACCAGGGCTGCGTCGGCGCTGTCCGAGGCGCTGAAGGGCGATGCAGGCTCGCGGGTGACGTACCAGGCCAGCAGGCCTGCCGCGACCAGGCACGGCAAGGCCAGCCAGCCTGCGGTTCTTGCGAATCGGCTGTTGTTCATGGGCTGTCCTTGTCGTGTCAGCTGAAGGTATGGCGGCTCAGGGGCATGCTGCGCACGCGCTGGCCGGTGAGCTGCGCCACGGCGTTGGCCACCGCGGGCGCCACCGCAGGCAGCGGCGGTTCACCGATGCCGCCCATCTTCGCCCCGCTCTCGACGATGCGCACATGCACCCGGGCCATGCGCGACGGCGGCAGCACCGGGTACAGGTCGTAGTTGCGCGCCCGTGGCATGCCGTTCAGCCACACCGATTCTTCCAGCAGTACCTGGGACAGGCCCAGGGATACCGCGCCGTTGACCTGGGCTTCGATGATCGCCGGGTTGACGATGCTGCCCGGGTCGATGGCCTGCCAGATGTCGTGCACCTTGACCTGGCCACCCTCCAGCGACACTTCGGCGATGACCGCCGCCTCCGAGCCGAACGGCGAGGCCATGGCCACGCCGCGGGCGCGCTTGCTGCCGTCCTCGGCGGTGAACGGGCCGCGCTTCCAGCCGCCGGACAATTCGCCCACCGCCTGCAGCAGGGTGGTCAGGCGCGGGTTGTCCCGCAGCAGTTGCAGGCGCAGCTCGAAGGGATCGTGGCCGCCCTTGTCGGCCAGCTCGTCGAGGAACGACTCGTAGAAGAAGTCGTTCAGCGAATTGCCCACCGAGCGCCAGTAGCCGAGCATGGCCGGGCCTTTGACATAGATCTGCGCGATGCGTTTGTTGGCGATGGCGTAGGCCTTGCCCGACAGCCCTTCCAGGGCTGTGGGATCGACCTTGTCACCCTGCTTGCCAGCAATGGCCTCGGTCGGGCCTTCGGTGGCGCTGATCGCCTCGATGGCCACCGGCAGGCCTTTCTCGTCCAGCGCGGCGCGGAACTTGACCACGGCCATGGGGCGCATGGCATCGCGCAGGAACTCCTCCTCGCGGCTCCAGATCAGTTTCACCGGCCTGCCGACCGCCTTGGCCAGGGCGATGGCCTGCGGGTAGGGGTTGGCCGAGTCATACAGGAAGTGCCGGCCGAAGAAACCACCGAGCAGTGGCGAATGCAGGGTGATCCGCGCCGGGTCCAGGCCGGTGCGCTTGGCGATGTCGGCGCGGAACATGTCCTGGGCCTGGTTGGGCAGCCACACTTCCAGCGAGCCGTCGGGGTTGAAACGGGCGGTGGCGGAGGGCGGCTCCAACTGCGCGTGGTTGAGGAACTGGTTGTGGTAGGTGGCCTCGACCTTGGTCTTGGCCCCGGCCAGGGCGCCGGCGACATCGCCCTGGTTTTCCTCGTCGCGGCTCGGCCCGGTCTGGGCGGCCAGGTGTTCGCGCCAGCCATCGCTGGAAAAATCGGCAGGCATCGGCCGCACCTGGCTGTCGGCGGCCACTTCCTTCCAGTCCACCTGCAGCGCTTCCACCGCACGCTTGGCGTGCCACCAGCGTTCGGCGACCACGGCGACCGCACCGGGCAGTTGATGCACCGAGTGCACGCCCTTCATCGCCTTGACCTGTTCCTCGTTGCGCAGGTTGTCTACGGTCATGCCCAGGCGCGGGGCATGCTGCACGGCGGCGTGGAGCATGCCGTCGACCTTGACGTCGATGCTGTAGACGGCCTTGCCGGTGGACTTGTCGTAGGCGTCGAGGCGCTGCACCGGCTTGCCGATCCAGCGGAACTGGCTGGGGTCGCGCAGCTTGACGCTGGCAGGGTCTGGCACCGGCAGGTCCATGGCCTTGGCGGCCAGTTCGCCGTAGCCCAGCGCACGGCCCGAGGCCGCGTGCAGCACCTTGCCAGGCTCGGTGCTCAGTTCACCAACTGGCACCCCCAACTGCTCGGCGCCAGCCTGCAGCAGCATGGCGCGGGCCAGGGCGCCGAGGCGGCGCATGGTCGGGTAGCTCATGCGCACCGACATGCTGCCGCCGGTGATGCGCAGGCCGTTCT
>Ga0247818_10000845_pt1 | contig 19277 bp, 20 predicted proteins | sample 13C_Glucose_Day1_FD_192424 | JGI IMG/M metagenome (GOLD analysis project Ga0247818, IMG submission 192424) | Soil microbial communities from agricultural site in Penn Yan, New York, United States - 13C_Glucose_Day1 | ecosystem: Environmental > Terrestrial > Soil > Agricultural land | place... | reverse complement strand
GGTGTGGGAGAGGTGCCCGGAGTGGTTTATCGGGGGCCTGGATTTCGGTCCGGGTCGGGTTTTACCGCCTTCGCAGGTTCGAATCCTGCCCTCTCCGCTTTTCTTACTGCCGGTGCGGCGGACTCCCCCGGGTCCGCCGCACCGGCGACGCACGAAGCAGACACTCCGCCGGTCCATGCGGGGTGCCGTACCGACCCGTCGCCCACTGGTCCGGGCCCGCGGCCCGGTGGCATCCACGCATGAGCCGAGCGAAGGAAACCACGCCGTGCACGATGTTCGAGAACTGCTGAAGCTGGGAGCCGAGGCCGAGCGCAAGCTGGCCCGTCGCCGCTACACCCTCGACCTCTCCGGTCTGCGCGAGGCGCACCGCCACCGCTCCGACTCCCTCGCCACCCTCGAACGCCTGCGGGCCGAGCTCAAGAAGAGCGGGGCCGGCCGCCGGGCCGGAGCCGAGGGCCCCTCGGAGGACGAGCGGGAGCGGGCACGGTCGCTGCGGGAACGGGTCCAGGCCGCCGAAGCGGACGTCCGTGCCGTGGAAGCGGCCCTGCGGGAACAGCTCCTGCGGATTCCCAACCTGCCGCTCGACGAAGTACCCGACGGCCATACGGAGAAGGATGCCGTCGAGATCCGCAGAGGTGGTCCCCCGGTCCGCAAGGACGTCGAGGCCCGCCACCACGCGGAGATCGGTGCGGACCTCGGGATCCTCGACACGGAGGGTGCGTCGCGCCTGTCCGGGGCCCGGTTCGCCGTGCTCAAGGGCGCGGGCGCACGACTGGAGCGCGCCCTCGTGTCCTTCCTCCTCGACCTGCACACGCAGCGGCACGGCTACACGGAGTACTCCGTGCCGCACCTCGTGACCAGGGACACCATGACCGGCACGGGGCAACTGCCCAAATTCGAGGAGGACCTGTTCGCCACCTCGGCCGGCGACCGGGAGCTCTTCCTCATCCCCACGGCCGAGGTACCCCTCACCAACCTCGTCGCTCGGGAGCCGGCCGACGAGGGCGCACTCCCCCTGGCGCTCACCGCCGCCACTCCCTGCTACCGCGCCGAGGCAGGGTCGTACGGCCGGGACACCCGGGGCATCCTCCGCCTGCACCAGTTCGAGAAGGTGGAGCTGGTACGGGTGTGCACCCCGGAGCGTGCGAGGGAGGAACTGGACGTGCTGGTGGGCCACGCCACCGACTGCCTGGAACAGCTCGGCCTCTCCTACCGGGTCGTCGTGCTCCCGGCCGGCGACACCGGTTTCTCGGCCAGGATGACGTACGACATCGAGGTCTGGCTCCCCGGCAGCGACGCCTACCGGGAGGTGTCCTCGTGCTCCGACTGCGGCGACTTCCAGGCCAGACGGGCCGGGATCCGCTACCGCGACGCCGCCGGGCGCAGGCGGCCCGCGGCCACGCTCAACGGCTCGGCCCTGCCCGTCGGGCGTACCGTCGCCGCGCTGCTGGAACAGGGCCTGCAGCCGGACGGATCCGTCCGGCTGCCCGAATGTCTGGTGCCCTACACCGGCTTCCGCCGGATCCTGCCGGGCGGCGGCACCGCCCTCACGATGCCAGGTTGATCGGCTGCGGAGCCGGGTTCAGCGCGGGCTCCTGGTTGAGTATGTCCCTGAACAGCCGCTTCAGCTGGGGGGACGGCTCGATGCCGAGCTCGTCCACCAGGCGAGCCCTGGCCGCGTTGTACGCCTCCATGGCATCCGCCTGCCGGCCGCAGCGGTAGAGCGCGAGCATCAGGAGTTCGGTGAGCCGCTCCCGCCAGGGGTGCGTCACGCTCATCCGCCGCAACTCGCTGATGACCGAGTGCGGTTCGTTGCACCGCAGCCCGAGCTCGTACTTGCACTCCAGGGCCGCGAGGTACTCCTCGTCCAGCTCCAGGGACACGCTGCGGCACATCGGGCTCGAGGAGACGTCGTGCAACGGATCGCCCTGCCACAGCGACAACGCCGAGTCCAGCAGTGAGCGGGCTCGCAACGGAGCGTCCACCATGGCCACCCGGGCGCGGGCGATGCGGTCCCGGAAGACGTTGATGTCCACTCTGTCGGGACACAGGTCCAGGATGTAACCGGACGCGTGGATGTTCAGCGACGGCGCCGGTTGAGGCCCTTCCTCGCCGAGCCGCCGCAACGTGCGCCGCAGGCGGGACACATGTGCCTGCAAGGCATTGGAGACACCGTCCGGCGGGTTGTCGCCCCATAGTTCCGTGTAGAGCTGCTCGCTCTGCACCAGCCGGCCGGCCCGCAGCAACAGTGTGGCGAGCAGGATGCGCTGCTGGGTGCCCGCAATGGCGGTGAACTGCTCGTTCACGACTGCTCCGACCGAGCCCAGCACGGTGAACCTCATGGGTACTCCTCCATGTGAACGCTTCGGGGACCCCCCTAGGGGAAGGCGAGAGGGAAGCTACCAACGGTGACTGGAACAAGACTTGAGCGGACCTCGGGACGGCGTGGGTGTGAGCTCGTCCCGGGCCTCACCGGCCCCGCCGTCGCTGCTGAACGCCGGAACGCCGGAACGCCATGACGCCGCACGCCATGACGCCGCACGCCACGACGCCGCATGCCGGAACGCCGCACGCCACGACGCCGCATGCCGGAACGCCGCACGCCACGACGCCGCATGCCGGAACGCCTCACGCCACGACGCCGGCGCGCCACGAAGCCTCACGCCACGACGCCGGCGCGCCGCACAGCACAACGCCCGACGCTCCCCACGACGCAAGGCCGCCCCCGCCGCGTCCGCCTCACGGCGGCACGGCGGGGGCGGCCCGGTGCTCTGGGTCCTGGGGTCAGGCCCCTTCGGCCCGCAACGCCTCGTCCAGCGACTCCAGCGCCCGATCGGCCGCCGCGGCGACCTCGGCGTCGTCGGGGTCGCCGCACAAGCGGGTGAACAGATCGACGATCTGATCCTGGGCGGCTTGCACGCTCATGGTGAATCTCCTGCCTCTACAGGGCGCCCGCGGCGCGGAAGATGTGGACGAAGGCGTTGACGCTCGCCGGTCCCTGGAACGCGGCGTACTCGGCGAGGACCAGGCTCTGGTTCCACTTCTCCTTGTACGCGAGCTGGGTCGCCGCCGGGTACACGTCCTTGCCGTGCTCCCACAGGAAATGCATGAACCAGCGGAAGGCTTCGCTGCTGCCCGGCATCTCGAGCTTCTCGTCCAGGCCGGTGAACGGTGTGAAGCCGAAGTGCAGCCACCGCACGTCCTCGGTCAGGAACGTCTCGATCGCCGTCTTGTTGATCGCCTCCATGATTCCCGGGCCGGACTCGGGCCGCCGCCGGGACAGGTCGTGCATCCAGCCCGGGCGTCCGCCGTAGACGGGGGAGTACAGCACGTAGCCGACCGCCGCACCGTCCACGAGGCCGAGGAAGAGCCTGCGGTGCTTCTGCGCGGGTCCGCCGCACTGGCCGACCAGGTACTCCAAGGGCTTGGCGCCCTCGCCCTTGAGCGGCAGCCAGAGCTGGTCGATCTCGCGGATCGACTCCTGCCAGGCGTCGTAGTCAGCCTCCACGACCGTCAGGCCGTTGCGGAAGGCCCGGGAGATCTTGTTCCGGAGCTGCATGAACCGGGTGCCGCGGAGTGAGAAGTCCGCCAGGTCGACGGCGTAGGAAGCACCGATCTGGTTGACGGTGAAGCCGTGTTCCGCGTAGATCCTCGCGTCGTGCTCCTGCAGCTGGACCCCGACGACCTGTCGCCCCTGCTGCGCCGCGAAGGCCAGGAACGCGTCGAGGAGCGCCGTGTAGGAGTCGCCGGGTGCGAACGGCCCGCCCAGCTGGACGAGATACGGGCCCGCGCTGCGATAGACGATGACGCCGGCCAGTCCGGGAAGAGTGAAGTACGAATTCCCCTGACTCACGGCGAGAAATGAGCTCGGGTTCTCTGCAGCCGTGTACTCCTGGATTGCATGGTGCACGTAGTCGAATGAAACCGTGCTGTCGATGGTCTCGGCCATGAATACCCCTCGTTCGTGATGTTTTCCGGGGTGCGGTGGCCGGACCGGTCCGGGAGTCGTGACTGTGACACGGGTGAGGAAGCGGCGCAAGGCGGGGACCGCCTCTGCGGCCGCGGGTCCGTCCGTCCGTCAGCCCACCGTCAACGCCAGGTCAGACAGGGGCTTCGGTCAGAGACATGTCAGCGATATGTAGGGCCCTTCCTGCACTATCACCGGCAGCGAGAGGAATTCCGGCGCGAAGAGAGAAGGATCGTGCAGTGCGTGAAGTCCTGGGCGGCGCGGATCAGGTTCTGAAAGGGCGATCGAAGCCCCTGCTCAATTATCCCTGCTATGTCGGCGGAAAGGACATCGAGGGAATCGGCTGGGTTTACACGGTCAGCTCCAAGTCGCTTCTTGAGGATGTATTCACCAGTGTGAGTCTCAAGCGCGCTCTCGAGCAGGACCCGGACCCCGGCTCCCCCGCGGCCCAGCACCCGTACGTGGTGGGGCGCTGCGCGGTGATCGGTATGCCCGACGTCCTCGCGGCCACCGACGCCGCCGCCGACGCCGTCGACGCGTGGTCGGCCGTACCGCTGGCGGACCGGCTGAACCTCGGGCGCCGCTTCGGGGAAGAGCTGATCAGGCATCAGGAGACCATCCTCGACATCATGGTCGCCGAGGCGCACCCCGTCACCCTGGCCCGCTGGGAGCTGAGCTGCCTCATCCAGGCGTACAGCGAGGAGAGCATCGCCTGGTACGAGCAGCAGATGTACAGCCGGCGCACCTACGGGGACCGCACCCTCATCGTCCGCCGGCAGGCCGACGGCGTCGTGGCGCTCAACCCGCCGCAGAACGCACCCGTGCCCAACTCCGGCCTGGCGGTCCTCGCCCTCATGGCCGGGAACGCGGTCGTCGTCAGGGCTCCCCGGAGCATCGCGCTCAGCACCCTCTACATCCTGCGTGAGCTGGCGGTTCCGCTGCTGGAGGAGATGGGGGCGCCACCCGGCACCCTGAACATCGTCTGCGGTACCCCGCAGAAGATCATCGACCACTGGCTCGACGACCCCCGGATCAACGACATCCTCTACTTCGGGTCCAGCGAGGCCGGCCTGCGCTTCGAGCAGCAGTGCGTGGAGCGCGGCAAGAAGCCCATCCTGGAACTGGCGGGCAACGACTCGCTCGTCGTCTGGAAGGACGCCGACATCCCGGCGGCCGTGGAGGCCGTCACGGAGGCCTTCTACGGATCCGGCCAGATCTGCATGGTGCCGAACTGCGTCGTGGTGCATCCCGAGGTCGCCGACGAACTGATCGCCCGGCTCAAGTCCTCGGCCGAGGCGATCAAGCCCGGATATCCGGACTCGCCCGAGGTGCTGCTGTCGCCCGTGCGCCGCAGCGAGCGCTTCTTCAGCCTGCTGGCCCAGGCCCTGGAGCAGGGCGGTGAGCTCGTCTGCGGCGGCAACCGCGTCGAGCTCGACGGATCACCCTCCCAGGCGGGGCAGTTCCTGGAGCCCACTGTGGTGAGGGTCGACGGGCTGGCCGAGTCCCAGGACTACCGCATGGTGCGTGAGGAGACCTTCTTCCCGCTGCTGCCCGTCGTGGTGCCCGCGGCGGCTCCCGACGACGTGCTCCTCGACGACATGATCCGCTTCGTCAACGCCAACAAGTACGGCCTGCGCAATTCGCTCTGGGCCCGCTCGGACGACGTCGTCGACACCTTCGTCGCGCGGGTCCGCAACTCCGGGCTGCTGAAGATCAACGACTCCCACATCGGCTTCCTGCCCGTCGTGCCGACGCACGGAGGCACCGGCATGACCGGAGGAGCGTTCGGAGAGGGCAACTACCCCATGCTCAAGACCTCCCACGTGCAGGGAGTGAGCATCGGCACGGGTGCCTCCCCTCGCCAGGCGATGTTCGAAGGCTGACTCACACTCAAAGGGAGGATTTCCCCATGCGGTCCCTCGACGTGGCGCGTGACGCCTGCGAGCGCAATCACCCCGGTCTGTTCAAGGCCCTCACCGCCCTGCCGCTGAACGAGCGGGAGGCGCCGGGCAGCCCGGTGATCGACCTGTTCCGCACGCACGGCGGCCCCGGCCTGCTGGTGCCCTGCTCCTTCGGCGGGCTGGGTGTCTCCGCCCTGGAGGCGGTGCGGGTGACACGCGCGCTGGGCTCCGTCTCACCGTCCCTCGCGGCCGGTGCGACCATGCACAACTTCTCCGCGGCCATGCTCTTCGAACTGGCCGAGCGGGCCGCCGAGCCCACCGAGGGCCAGCGGGCCCTGCTCTCCCGGATCGCCCCGGAAGGGCTTCTGCTGGCCTCCGGCTGGGCGGAGGGCAGGACCGAGCAGAGCATCCTCTCCCCGAGCGTCGTCGCGACCCCGGCGCCCGGGGGTTACCTCGTCAACGGTGCCAAGAAGCCGTGCAGCCTGTCCGCCTCGATGGACATGCTGACGGCCAGCGCCTTCCTGCCCGACGAGAACGGCGTGCCGCAGCTGGTCATCCTGCTCGTGCCGGCCGACTCCGAGGGCGTCTCGCTGCACCCGTTCTGGGGTTCACCCGTACTCGCGGCGGCGCAGAGCGACGAGGTACGGCTCCACGACGTCTTCGTACCGGAACACCTCGTGATCCGGGCGACCCCGGAGGACCCCGGCCGGCTCGACGACCTCCAGACGGCCGCGTTCGTCTGGTTCGAGATGCTGGTCACCTCCGCCTACGTCGGGGCCGCGTCCGAACTGACCGAGCGCGTCCTCACGCGGGGCCGCGGCAGCGTCAGCGACCGGGGCGCGCTGTGCGTGCAGCTCGAATCCGCCGTCGCCCTCACCGAGGGCATGGCCCGCGCCGTCGACGCGGGCACCTTCGGGGACGAGGCCGTGGCTTCCGTCCTGGTCACCCGGTTCGCCGCGCAGAAGGTCCTGGCCGCCGTCAGCGAGATGGCCGTCGAACTGCTCGGCGGTATCGCCTTCATCGGCTCCCCGGAGATCGCCACGCTCGCCTCGGCGATCAGCCCGCTGGCCTTCCACCCCCCGTCGCGGACCAGCACCGCGGAGGCGCTCGTCGACTACTTCGCCGGCCAGCCGCTGCTGCTTCCCTGACGGGCGCGTACTCCCTTTCCCACACCCGTGCCATCTGAAGGAGGCGCACGCATGTCCACAGTCGTGGACGCCGAGCGATCGGCCGACACCGAGGCCGAGATCCTCGGTCTGTACCGCAAGCACCTGAGCAAGGGCCGCGCGACGGTCGCCGAACTGTTCGGCAGCCACATGGAGATCGAGTCGCAGGGTGCGCGACTGCGCACCAGCGACGGCATGGAGTTCCTCAACTGCAGCGGCTACGGCGTCTTCGTGATGGGCGCCCGCCACCCGAGGGTGATGTCGCACGTCCGGCGCCAGCTGGAGACCCACCCCATCGCCACCAGGATCCTGCTGGAGCCCACGGTCGGACGTGCCGCGGAAGCCCTCTCGTCGGTCGTCCCGGGGCACCTCAACCGCATCCACTTCGCCCTCTCGGGCGCCGAGGCGGTCGAGACAGGGCTCAAGCTGGCGCGTGCCAACGGCAAGAAGCGCCTGGTCTCCATGCACATGGGCTACCACGGCAAGACCCTCGGGGCGCTCTCGGTCACGGCGAAGGACGTCTACCAGCGGCCCTTCCGCCCGCTGCTGGCCGATGTCACCCATGTGCCCTTCGGTGACCTCGACGCCCTCGAAGAGGTGCTGTCGGCCCACCCCGGCGAGGTCGCCGTGATCGTCGAGCCGGTCCAGGGCGAAGGGGGCGTCATCCTGCCGCCGTCGGGTTACCTGCCCGGCGTGGAGCGCCTGGTGCGCACGTACGACCAGTTCCTGATCCTCGACGAGGTGCAGACCGGCATGGGCCGGCTCGGGGAGTGGTGGGGCGCCGACCTGTACGGCATCACCCCGGACGTGCTGCTGGCGGGCAAGGCGCTGGGAGGCGGCGTCATGCCGGTCTCCGCGGCGCTGGCCAACCGCAAGACGTTCTCCCCCTTCGACAAGGACCCGTACCTGCACACGGGGACGTTCACCGGCGCGCCCGTCCTGATGGCGGCCGTCATGGGCGCCGTGGAAACCGTCAAGGAGGAGCGCCTGGTCAGCAGGTCCGCCGAACTGGGGGCCAAGCTGCTGCCCGAGCTCAGCGCCATCGCGCACCGCAACCTTCCCGGACTGGTGAAGGAGGTACGCGGCCAGGGGCTGCTGATCGGCATCGAGCTGATCGAGGCGGGGCTGGCCGGCGAACTGCTCATCGAACTGTTCAACCACGGCGTGGTCGGCAACCACTCGATGAACGGCAGCTCGGTCGCCCGGCTCACCCCGCCCGCGATCCTCACCGACGCCGACGTGAGTTTCCTGCTCGACGCGTTCGACAAGGCCACCCGGGCCCTGATCGAGCAGAGCGCCCGGATGCCGGAAGGTGGCCACTGACATGCGCAAAGTCATCCTGGACGCGGTGATCGCGAACGAGGACGCGGGGACCGTCTTCGAGAACGTGTCGCGGTTCGCCCGCTACCCGGAACTGTCACCGCACGTGCAGTCCACGGAGGTGACCGAGACGCGCCCGAGCCCCACCGGGGCCTCCAGCTGGGAACTGCTGTTCCGCAGCGGCCTGCTGAGCTGGTCCGAGACCGAGCGCTTCCTCAAGGACGAGCTGCGCATCGAGTTCGAGCAGACCGAGGGTGACTTCGACACCTTCGGCGGCACCTGGACTCTGACCCAGCAAGGGCCCGACACCGCCCTGCACTTCGAGTGCGACTTCGACTTCGGCATCGAGAGCCTCGAAGGAATCCTCGACCCGATCGCGGAACGGGTGATCAAGGAGACCGTCGCCTGGGCGGTCGTGGGCCTGCACGCGTCGGTGCGCCTCGCCGGCGACCTCGAACTCGCGCCGAGCGGCGGACACACCGCCGCCTGAACTCAGGAGCACACCATGGACATGGCCAACCCGTTCGAGACACCCAACACCTACCGGCTCCACCGGGCCGAATACCTGGTCGGACTGGTCGCCGTGGCGGGGCTGTTCATCGCCCACATCGGTGAGGTCCGCTGGGTGCCGGCGGTGATCCTCTTCGCCTACATCGACCTGATCGGCTACATACCGGGGGCCATCGCCTACCGCCGGAGCCCTGATCACCGCGTGGCCAAGGGCTACTACATCGCGTACAACGTCATGCACAGCATGATCACGCAGATGGTGGTGGCCGCCGTCTGGATCGCGGTCGCCGGGTTCGAGTGGGCCCTGCTGGTCCTGCCGCTCCATCTCTTCGCCGACCGTGGCGTGTTCGGCAACTTCCTGAAGCCGTTCAGCCTGGCCTTCGAGCCCGAGCCCAACCCGGCCTACACCCGGCTGGCCGCCGAGCTCCGGTACCGCGAGCGCCGCAGGCAGCGCGAGGACGCCATGGCGGGTGCCTCCGGCGTGTCCCGGTGAGCCCCGGTGGCCTCCGGCCCGGCGGGCCGGAGGACGACGGCCTGCCGCAGGCCGCACTGCGCCTCACCACCGGGGTCACCGTCCTGACCGCGTGCCACGACGGCCGTGTGCACGGCGCGACCGTCAGCGCTGCCGGAGTCGTCTCGCGCAGTCCGCTGACGATCGGCGCGGGGCTGCGGCAGAGTTCGGAACTCCTCGAACTCGCCCTGGCCAGAGGCCTGTTCGCCGTCAACGTGCTCTCCGGGAGGCAGGCGCAGGTCGCCGACTGGTTCGCCAGCCCCCGGCGGCCCCGTGGCAGGGCCCAGTTCGACGTCCTGGAATGGGACCCCGATCCGGCCACGGGGCTGCCCCTGCTGAGGCACACCCTCGCCCGCCTGGTGTGCCGGGTGACCGGACAGGTCGCCGTCGGGGACCACGAGCTGCTGCTCGCGGAGGTCGTGGACGGCGCCTCCGGGGCGGGCAGCCCGCTGCTCAGCTTCGACGGCGATCTGCACAGCGCCGAATTCCGTGACGTGGTCCGCCGCCGGTGGGGCCGCAGCCTCGCCGCCACGGCCACCGTCTCCCTGGACTGAGAGGAAACCGATGACCAGCCAGATACCCGACGAAACAGGGTGGGACACCGCACCCGGCCTCCTCGACGGGGCGAAGAACCTCAACCTGACGCCGCAGCAGTGCGATCTCGCCTACTGGCTCTCCGGAGTGGCACAGGGCACCCTTGTCGGGCGCGCCAGGACGGGGCACTCCCCACAGGAGATCACCCCCGAACACATGCGCAGGCCCGGCCCGCTGCGCGACGCCCTGGTCATGGAGCTGGGCTGCCGTGCGGTCGCGGAGACGGAAGCGACCAAGGCGCTCGCGCACTACGTCGCAGCCGCGCCCGGCACGGCCGAACTGGAGTTCTTCTCGACCCAGTTGCTCGACGAGGCGCGGCACGCGATGGTCTTCCGCAACCACCTGCTGGAGCTCGGTGTCCCCGCCGGCGAGCTGCACGCCACCGTCGAGCGGGTGTCCGACGCCTACACCCGCGACGTGGTGGACCCGATCCTGGACTTCGCCCTGCGCGCGGTGCGGGACGAGGGGGACTTCATCGGCGGGGTGGCGGTGTTCACCATCGTCATCGAGGGTGTCCTCGCGCCCGCCGCGGAACTCAGCGAGCGCAAGTGGAACGTACTCGACCCGGCGGCCGGAGCCATCGCCCGCGGCGCCTCGATCGACGAGATCCGCCATCTGTCGGTGGGCAGCACCGTCGTCCGCGACCACCTCCTGGCAGACCCCGGCTACCTGCCCCGGCTGATGGACATCCTGGAGCGGGGCCGCGCCCTGTGGGACGAGATCCCGGACCGGAAGTACGTCCTGGAGCGCGAGGAACTCTTCCAGCAGGGCATGCTCGACCACGCGGACCTCATCCGGGACTACGAGGTCTTCCCCGGCCGTCTGCTGCTCGACACCACCCCCGAGGAGCGTTACGACCTCGCCGAGCGGTGGACGGACGAGATGGCGGAGAGCCGCTTCGCGTACATGGGCCTCGACCCCGCCGTCATGCGGATCGGCTGACGACGATGACCACCGGCCATCACTGCCGCGGACCCGCCGCCGTGATCAGCGGGCTGGGCGCCTGCGTCCCCCCGCGCGCGGTGACCAACGACGAGCTCGCCGCCTATCTGGACACCTCGGACGAGTGGATCAGGCGGCGCACGGGCATCGGGGCGAGGCACCGCGTCGACCCGGGGACCTCGACCGGGGACCTGGCGGTCACGGCCGCCGAACTGGCGCTCAAGGCCGCGGGAGTCACCGACGCCGACGCCGTCGTCCTCGGTACGACCACGCCTGACCGCCTCTGCCCGGCGACCGCTCCGGAGGTGGCGACCCGGCTCGGACTCACCGGCGTGGCCGCCTTCGACGTGTCGGCGGTGTGCACCAGCTTCCTCTACGGGCTGGGCACCGCCGCCGGGATGATCGCCGCGGGGATGGCCCAGCGCGTGCTGGTCATCGGCGCGGAGACCTTCACCTCGATACTCGACCCCGCTGACCGGTCGACCGTCCCCATCTTCGGTGACGGGGCGGGGACGGTCGTGCTGAGAGCCGGCGACCCGGACGAGCCGGGAGCGGTCGGCCGCGTACTGCTCGGGAGCGACGGCGGGCAGAGCGACCTCATCCAGGTGCCCGCGGGCGGGTCCCGCCAGCGGACCTCGGGCGCCGTCGCCCCCCTGTCCGACCACTACTTCCGGATGAACGGCTCCGACACCTACCGGCATGCCGTGGAGCGCACCACCGCCGTCGCCCGCGAGGCGCTGGACCTGGCCGGCTGGGACCCGGCGGAGGTGGACCGGTTCGCGGCCCACCAGGCCAACGCCCGCATCATCGGCGCCGTCGCCGACCGGCTCGGCATCCCCGCGGGGGCGCACCGCCTCTCCAACATCGACAGGGTCGGCAACACCGCCGCCGCTTCGGTGCCGCTGCTGCTCACCGAGTCGGCCGCCGCCGGGCTGCTGAGCCCGGGTGACCGCACGCTGATCGCCGCCTTCGGAGGCGGCGTCACGTGGGGGGCGACCACCGTCGTCTGGCCGGACGTGCCGGCCCTGACCGCCTGAACCGCATTCCCGAGGAGGAAGACGTGTACGAGCACATCAAGAAGATCCTGATGACCAGCTTCAACGTGGCCGAGGAGGACTTCGTGGAGGGCGCGACCCTGGACGACCTCGGCCTCGACTCACTCGACCTGGTCGAGCTGTCCATGCAGCTGGAGACCCTGGGCGCGCGGGTCACCGACGACGAGATGGTGGAGGCGGGGCGCCTCGACGCCGTCGTGGCACTGCTGGAGAGCCGACTGGCCACCACCGGCTGACGTACGGGGCGGCCGGCGGGTGCCGGCCTCTCCTCCACCCACCGCCATCGGGAGGAACCATGAGTGAGCCCTCGCCACCGTCCGAGGACGGTGGGCTGTCCCGCACCCTGACCACACCCAAGATCATCTTCCTGATCATCGCCGCCGCCGCTCCGCTCGCGGCCATGGTGGGAACCGTCCCGCTCGCCTTCGCGCTCGGCAACGGCGCCGGGGTGCCGGCCATGTTCGTCTTCAGCGGTCTCACCCTGATGTGCTTCTGCTCCGGTTACGCGGCCATCAGCCGGCGGGTCGTCAACGCCGGCGGCTTCTACACCTACATCTCGTGCGGACTCGGCCGTCCCGCCGCGGTCGGCGGGGGACTGATCGCTGTGGTCGCGTACAACGCCGCGTCGGTCGGGCTCCTCGGCGCCTTCGCGTACTTCGCTCAGCTGGTCGGCGCCTCGCACGGGCTCGATCTCCCGTGGGAACTGTGGGCCGCGGCCGGTCTGGCCGCCGTCGCGGTGCTCGGTTACCGGCAGATCGACGTCAGCGCCCGGGTGCTCGCCGTCGTACTGGTCTGTGAGGTGGGCATCCTTCTCGCGCTGGGCGCGGCGATCCTCATCGACCACGGAGGTGCCGCGCTCCCGTCCACCTCGTTCTCCGCCCACACCGTCACCGGCGCGGGCATCGGGGTGTCGATGATGTTCGCCTTCATCTCCTTCATCGGCATCGAGTCGGCGGCCCTGTACGGCGAGGAGGCGCACAACCCGGAACGCACGGTCTCCCGGGCCACCTACATCGCGGTGTCCCTGATCGCCCTCTTCTACGGGGTCATCAGCTGGCTCGCGGTGGGAGCCGTGGGAGCGGCCCGGGTGAAGGAGGTCGCCACGCGGGAACTCGGCGACCTGTTCCTCAACCTGAGCGACGACTACCTCACGACCACGCTCACCTCCCTCATGCAACTCCTGCTGTGCCTGAGCCTCTTCGCGAGCTGGCTGGCGCTGCACAACGCGGCCAACCGCTACATGTTCGTCCTCGGGCGGGAGAAGGTCATGCCGGCCGGGCTGTCCGCCGTGCACCGCCGCTTCCGCTCGCCGCACCGGGCAGGCCTGGCACAGACCGGCTTCAGCGCCGTGGTGGCAGCGGCCTTCGCAGTGGCCGGGCTCGACCCCTACATGGGAATCACCACCAGCATGCTCGGTCTGGGCACGCTCGGCATCGTGGTGCTCCAGGCCCTGGCCTGCCTCTCCGTCATCGGCTACTTCCGGCACCGCGGCGACGGGCACTGGTGGAACACCCGGCTCGCCCCGGTACTCGGCTTCGTGGGCCTCGCCCTGGCCACGGTCCTGGTGGTGGCGAACTTCGACACCATGACCGGCACCACGAACCCCGTGGTGGGGGCGCTGCCCTGGGTCGTGCTCGGCTCCGGCGTGATCGGCGTCGGATACGCCCTGTGGATCCGCTCCGCGCGTCCCGAGAGGTATGCCCGGCTCGCCGGGGTCGAGACCCGTGACCCCGCCCCGCCGGAGCCCGCACCCGTAGCCCTGGCCGCCGCCGGGCCGGCCGGCCGGCGCACGCCGTGACCCCCCAGGCGGGACCGCTCGGCGGGGTGTGGCCGGACCTCCCCGCGCCGCCTCCCCAGCGGCTCGACCCGATGGTCTGCAGCGTCGGGGACTTCCTGGCGCTGCTCAACGAAGCGGTCCGGCTGCACCTGGCCGGGACCGTGCTGCCGACAGACGGACAAGGAGCGACAGGATGACTGGTCAGGACCCGGCCACGATCACGGCGCGGCTGCACCAGCACGCCCGGCAGAGGCCGGACCACCCGGCGATCATCTGCGAGGGGCGGCAGATGACCTACGCCCGGCTCGACCGGGAGAGCAACCGCACCGCCCACGCGCTGCGCGCGACGGGCCTGCCCCCGGGCAGCCGGGTGGCCTACCTGGGGAGGGAGTCGGAGCACTACTACGACCTCGTGCTCGGTGTGATCAAGGCCGGGCTGGTCATGGTGCCCGTCAACTGGCGGCTGACCGCTCCCGAGGTGGACCACGTGCTGCGCGACTCGGGCGCCCGGCTGCTGTTCGTGGAACCGCAGTTCCGGCACGTCGTCGACAGCCTGCGGGCGGAGCTGCCCGAGCTCACCGACGTGATCGTCACGGACGACGGTCCGGTCCGCGGGTCCGGGTTCCTCGCCTGGAAGGAGGGGCGTCCGGAGACGGAGACCGGCGGTGGCGCGCGCACCGACGACTCCATCGTGCAGATGTACACCAGCGGTACCACGGGGCTGCCCAAGGGGGTGGTCCTCGCTCACCGCACCTACTTCACGTTCCAGGAAGCGATGGAACGGGCCGGCCTCGACTGGATCGACTGGCTGCCCGACGACGTCGCCCTGATCTCCTTCCCCGGCCTGCACTCCGGCGGGATGGCGTGGTTCATGTTCAACCTGGTCGCAGGGGCGACCAGCGTCGTCATGCCGGTCTTCATCCCCGAGGAAGCGGTCAGACTGATCGCGGAGCACCGGGTGACCACCACGTTCTGCGCACCGGCGATGCTCCAGATGATGCTGGACGAACCGGCCGCGGGCCCCGACGCGTTCGGGTCGCTGCGCAAGGTGACGTACGGCGGCGCCCCGATGCCGGCCGAACTGATGCGGCGCTGCATCGAGGAGTTCGGCAGCGAACTCGCACAGATGTATGCCTCGGCGGAGACCGGGAGCGTGGTCACCTGCCTGACGCCGGCCGAACACGTGCCCGGTGGGCCGAAGGCCCTCTCGGCGGGACGGGTGTGCCCCGGCAACGAGATACGCATCCTGGACGGCGACGGCAAGCCCGTCGCCCCTGGTGAAATCGGCCAGATTTCGGTACGCACGCCCGCGCGCTTCGTGGAGTACTGGGGCAACCCCGACGCCACCCGTGAGGCCCTCGACGACGGCTGGCTGAAGATGCCGGACGCCGGCTACCTCGACGAGGACGGGTACCTCTTCGTCTGCGACCGCATCAACGACATGATCATCGTCGCGGGCCAGAACATCTACCCGGCCGAGGTGGAGAACGCCATCCGCGCCGCGAGCCCCGCGGTGGCCGATGTCGTGGTGGTCGGGGTGCGGGACGACCGGTTCGGCGAGATCACGAAGGCCGTCGTCGTGCTGCGGCCGGGCCAGGAAGTGACGGGACGGCAGCTGATGCTGGCGCTGCGCGGACGGATCGCCGACTTCAAGATCCCCAACCGGTACGAGTTCGTGGACAGGCTCCCGCGCAACCCCACCGGCAAGGTCCTGCGCCGTGAACTGCGCGATCCCATCAGGCCCGAGGCCGGAGTGCGGAGCTGACCAAAAGCTCACCAAGGGCGGTTCGGGCCGGTCCGCGGCGTGCCACCATCGGGGCCGCCGGTACAGGGTGTGATCGTCACCGGCGCATACATCACCCGACGCAGGACATACCGGCCTCGCCGGTTGCAGAGAAGTGACGAGAGAGGAACCAATGAGCGACCTGAACGACTTCGCCCGCCGTTACATCGACGCGTGGAACGAGGCGGAGGCGGGAGCCCGGCGAACGAAGATCGTCGAGCTCTTCGCGCCGGACGCCGTGCACTACACCCCGACGCGGGAGTTCCACGGCCACGAGCAGCTGGAGGCGCGGTTCCTGGAGGCGTACGAGCAGTTCGTCAAGCCCGGCCAGCACGTCTTCAGGGCCGTCGAGAACGCCAACGGCCACCACGACGCGGTGCGCTTCAACTGGGAGATGCTCCACCTGGCGAGCGGCGAGGTGAGGGGGGTCGGCTTCGACTTCATCGTCCTCGACAAGGAGGGGCGCATCAAGAGCGACCACCAGTTCATCGACGGCTGACGGGGACGGGCCCCGGCCCTCTCTGACCCCCGACCGCACGAAACCGCTCCGGGCCGAGGCCGGCCACCGCGTTCGCATGGACGGCGGGCTCCGGCCCGGAGTGCGCAGGAGACAGACCAGGACACCACCCACCGCCTCCGGAGGCACGCGTGCCCGCCATACCGGCTTCGGCCGAGACCGAGACGTACCCTGCCGTCCAGGAGCTCCTGGACCTTCCCCGTTCCGAGCGCCGCGACGCGCTCGAAGCGCTGATCGCCGCCGAGTTCAGGGCGACCCTGCTCATGACGGACGACGAGGAACTTCCCCTCGACACCAGCTACTTCGAACTCGGGTTCACCTCTCTGCGGATCACCGAGGTCAAGCAGCGCCTCGAGGAGCTCCTCGGGCGCCCTGTCAGCACCACGCTGCTCTTCAACAGCCCCACCGTGAACCAGCTGCTCGACCACCTCGGCACCGAGGTGTTTCCGCAGCTCTTCGCCCCCTCGGCCTGACGTCGAACACCGGCCGCGGGCATGTGAATGCTTCATATGCGGTCGATGTCGGAGTACCTGGCCCGAGACGAACGACCGTGGGACATTCCGGTCGGTGGCCTACCAGGGCATCCACACCAGCCACCACGCTCACCGCAGCGCCATCATGATGATCGGGAGTTTCCATGACCACCAGTAGTGCCAGACCGGCCGCTGCTCCGGCCGCGGGGCCGGATGCCCCGACCACCGAACCCGGATCCGCGACCATGTGGATCGTCCTGACCGGCCTCTTCATGGCGGTACTCGACTTCTTCATCGTCAACGTGGCCCTGCCCGCAACCCAGCAGGAACTGCACGCCAGCGAGGCGGCGATCCAGTGGATCGTCGCCGGCTACGGGCTGACGTACGGCGCCGGTCTCATCACCGGCGGGCGCCTCGGCGACATGTTCGGCCGGCGTGCGGTCTTCATGACCGGCATGGCGCTCTTCACGCTGGCCTCCGTCTTCTGCGGAGTCGCGCCGAACTCCGGAGTGCTCGTCGTCGGCCGCCTCGCGCAGGGGATCGCCGCCGCGCTCACCGCCCCGCAGGTCCTCGCCGTACTCCGCACGGTGTACAGCGGAAAGGCCCAGGCCCGCGCCTTCAGCATGTACGGCTTCGTGATGGGCGTGGCCGCGGTCTTCGGCCAGCTCATCGGCGGCGGTCTGATGCGGGCCGACGTCTTCGGTCTCGGCTGGAGGGCCTGTTTCCTCATCAACGTGCCGATCGGCCTCGTCGCCCTGATCCTCACCCCGAAATTCGTCCCGGAGTCGAAGGCCGAGGTGAAGTCCCGCCTCGACCCGGTCGGCATGGTGCTCGTCACCGGCGCCCTCGTGGCACTGCTGATCCCGCTCATCCAGGGCCGTGAGCAGGGCTGGCCGATGTGGATCTGGGGCTCGCTGGCCGCCTCCGCCGTCCTCTTCGTGGCCTTCTTCGCGTACGAGAAGCGGCTGATCGGCAAGAGCGGCTCCGCCCTCATCGACCCCTCGATGTTCCGCGACCGTGCCTTCACCGCGGGGCTGCTGGTGCAGCTGGTGTTCTGGATGGGCCAGGCGTCCTACTTCCTGATCCTGGCGCTCTTCCTGCAGTACGGCCGTGGGCTGGACCCGCTGGGCGCCGGCGTGGTCTTCACGGCGCTCGGTCTCGGTTACATGGTCACCTCCGCCACGGCCCACCGGTTCGCAGCGAAGCTCGGCCGGCAGGTGCTCACCCTCGGCGGACTGCTCACCACGGTCGGCCTGGTGCTGACCGGCCTCGCCGTCGTTGCCAACGGCGTCGAGGGCAGCGCCTGGTGGCTCGTGCCCGGGCTCTTCCTCGACGGAGCCGGCATGGGGCTGGTCGTCGCCCCGCTCGCGTCCACCGTCCTGACCCGGGTCAAGCCCCAGATCGCCGGGGCCGCGTCCGGTGTCCTCACCACGGCTCTCCAGCTCGGCAACTCCCTCGGGGTGGCCATCATCGGTGTGATCTTCTACGGCGCGGTCTCCGCGGGAGACGGGCCGGCCGGTTACGGACACGCCTACAACGTCAGCCTGTTCTACTCGGCGGCCGTCGGCGTCGTCCTGGCCGTACTGGTCCAGCTGCTGCCACGCGGCAAGGACGGCAAGTAGCGCCACACCCGGCGGGCGGACCGCCGACCAGTTCCCGGACGCCGGACGGAGCTCCCCGAAGCCCGTCCGGCGTCCGTCATCGACACGCGACGACAGGAGAACGGATATGACCGGGTACAACGATCTGGCTGAACGCTACGTCTCGCTGTGGATGGAGAAGGACCCCGACGTGGTGAGTGCGGCGGTCGCCGAACTCTGGTCGGAGGACGGCGAGTACGTCAACGAGGTGCGGCACGTCCGCGGTCACGCGGAGATCGCCGAGCAGGTCCGGTTCGCGCAGGACTACTACGCCGAGCGGGGCGTCGCCCACCGCTTCGTCTCCCAGCACGACGCGAGAGGGCTGCACAACTCGATGTGCTTCGGCTGGGTGCTCCTCTCCACGGAGACCGGCGAGGCACTGTCCACGGGTACCAACCTCTTCGTGCTCGCCGACGACGGCAGGATCGCCTGCGCCTACCAGTACACCGACCGGCCGCCCACCTTCTGAGCACACGACACAGGGGCCGCCCGGCGTCCGGGCGGCCCCTGTGTCGTACCTCCGCCGCTGCTCAGCGCCGCGCGGCCGGGGCGGCGTACCTGCGCATCAGCCGGGTGAAGTCGGCCGAGACGGCGAGCGACTCCTCGTGGATGAAGAAGTGCCCGCCGCGGAACTCGCTGTTGCCGAGGTAGTCGGGCGTGCGGTCCCGCCAGCACGCCATGGCGGACGACTCCACCAGCGGGTCGTTCTTCGCGCTGTAGGTGACGATCGGGCACGACGTCGCCAGCCCGTCGTCGGCGTAGCTCGCACAGGCCAGCAGATCCGCGCGCATCGCCGGCAGGACCAGACGCAGCATCTCCCGGTCCCGGTAGATCTCCTCCGGAAGCGAACCCAGGGCCTTCACCCATTCCAGCAGCTCGGCCTCGGGCACGTCCGCCTGCTCCGGCGGTACGGTCCTGAAGCCCTCCGGCGCCCAGGAGGAAACCCCCACGAGGGAAGGCCCGCGGCCCCAGACCCGCTCCATCTCGACCGCCAGCCGGTAGGCGATCTGGCCCCCCATGCAGTGCCCGAAGAACGCGAAGGGGCGGTCGTCGAGCTCGGCGCTCACCTCGTCCACCAGGGTCTGGATCAGTGCGTCGAAGTCGACGAAGGGTTCTTCCGC
>Ga0247818_10000844_pt1 | contig 19288 bp, 18 predicted proteins | sample 13C_Glucose_Day1_FD_192424 | JGI IMG/M metagenome (GOLD analysis project Ga0247818, IMG submission 192424) | Soil microbial communities from agricultural site in Penn Yan, New York, United States - 13C_Glucose_Day1 | ecosystem: Environmental > Terrestrial > Soil > Agricultural land | place... | reverse complement strand
GGTCCAGCCGCGGTCGACGACGAGTTGGGCCAGCCTCAGACGGGTGCGTGGGGTCAGGACAGCGTTAGCGTGGGACACGAGGGCCTCCGGTCGGTGAAGCGGTGAACTAGACAGCTCCACTTCACAACCGGGGGCCTTCACCTGTCAGGCAGGCTCACCGACGCCGCGCGGTACAACCTCTCTGGACATCACACCTAGGCCGGTCTGCGCGAGCGGGCCGCTCCGACGGGCGCCCTGGCCGTCAGTTGCGGCGGCCCCGAGCCCTGGGCCGTCGGTGGACGGCGGCCGCGAGCCCTGGCCGTCCCTGGGCGGCGGCAGCCCCGCGGCATACGGCACGGTGCCGTGCCCCTGTGCGGGGCACGGCACCGTGGTCGTGGGGCGGGTCGTGGCTAGTGCGCCACAGCCTTCTCGGCGCCGTGGCCGGTGAGGCTGCGCACCTCCATCTCCGCGAACTTGAGCTCGTTCGACGGCTCCTTGCTGGTGACGGTGCCGAGCCAGCCGAGGAAGAACGACAGCGGGATCGAGATGATGCCCGGGTTGTCGAGCGGGAACCAGCTGAAGTCGATGCTCGGGTCGGTGATCATCGACGGACTCGGACCGCCCTCGGTGAGGGGCGCCTTGCCGGACACCACCGGGCTGAACACGATCAGCGTGATCACCGAGACCAGGCCGCCGTACAGGCTCCACAGGGCGCCCCGGGTGTTGAACCGCTTCCAGAAGAGCGAGTACAGGATGGTCGGCAGGTTCGCGCTGGCTGCGACGGCGAAGGCCAGCGCCACCAGGAACGCGATGTTCTGGTTCTTGGCGAAGATGCCGCCCACGATCGCGACGGCACCGATGACCAGGGCCGTGCGGCGCGCGACCTTGACCTCCGCGTCCGCAGAGACCTCGCCCCGCTTGATCACCTGGGCGTAGATGTCGTGCGCGAAGCTCGCGCTCGCCGTGATCGTCAGGCCCGCCACCACCGCGAGGATGGTCGCGAAGGCGATCGCGGAGATGAGGCCGAGCAGGATCTCGCCGCCGAGCTCGAACGCGAGCAACGGGGCTGCCGAGTTCGCCTTGCCGGGAGCAGCCAGGATCTTGTCCGGGCCGACGAGGGCGGCCGCGCCGTAGCCCATGACGAGGCTCAGCAGGTAGAACAGGCCGATCAGCCAGATGGCCCACTCGACCGACTTCCGGGCCTCCTTGCTGGAGGGCACCGTGTAGAAGCGCATCAGCACGTGGGGCAGACCAGCGGTGCCGAGCACCAGGGCCAGCGACAGCGAGATGAAGTCGATCTTGGTCAGGTTCGACGTGCCGTACTTCAGCCCGGGCCCGAGCAGCTTCTCGCCGGCCTTGGGGGAGTTGTCGACCGCTGCGCCGAGGACGTTGGAGAGGCTGAAGCCGAACTTGGCCAGGACCCAGAAGGTGATGACGAGGGACCCGGCGATCAGCAGCGACGCCTTGACGATCTGGACGTAGGTCGTGCCCTTCATCCCGCCGATGAGCACGTAGGCGATCATGATGATGCCGACGAGCGCGATGACGACGTTCTGCGCGGCGTCACCGTCGAGGCCGAGGAGCAGGGACACCAGGCCACCGGCGCCGGCCATCTGGGCCAGCAGGTAGAAGAAGCTCACCGCCAGGGTGGAGATCGCCGCCGCCGTGCGGACGGGCCGCTGCTTGAGCCGGAAGCTCAGCACGTCGGCCATCGTGAACCGGCCGGTGTTGCGGAGCAGCTCGGCGACGAGCAGCAGGGCCACGAGCCAGGCCACCAGGAAGCCGATCGAGTACAGGAAGCCGTCGTAGCCGGTGAGGGCGATGGCCCCGGCGATGCCGAGGAAGGAGGCCGCCGACAGGTAGTCGCCGGCGATGGCGATGCCGTTCTGCTTGCCCGAGAACGAGCGTCCGCCGGCGTAGTAGTCGGCGGCGGTGGCGTTGCGCCGCGAGGCCTTGATGACGATGGCGAGCGTGGCCACGACGAAGATCGCGAAGACCGCGATGTTCAGCGTGGGGTTGCCGACGTTCGTCTCGGTGGCGGCGGGGACGATGGCGTTCACTGCGGGGCTCCCTCAAGACGGTCGTGGAGTGCCTCGGCGCGGGGGTCGAACTCGCGGTCGGCCCAGCGGACGTACAGCACGGTGATGGCGAAGGTCGAGACGAACTGGCCCAGGCCGAAGAGCAGGCCGACGTTGATCTCGCCCCAGACCTTCTGCGACATGAACTCGGGCGCATAGGCCGCCAGCAGGACGTAGAGGAAGTACCACGCCAGGAACAGCGCGGTCATGGGGAAGACGAACCTGCGGAACCTCCGTCGCAGCTCGACGAAGTCGTCGGTTCGCTGAATGGCGACATAGGGATCGCTGTGACCGGATTGGGTCTCGCTGTGTTCGCGAGCGTCGTGGCTCACTGCGCACCTCCGTGGGCATGTGCGGGCGGGCTCCCGCTGACGATGCCCACTGTGCGACCACTGGCCGCGGCGGAGAAGGCCCGGCGAGAGCGTGCTCGCCGGATGGTGAGATCAGCTGGATGTGCGGCAGGTCACAGTGCGCCGAGCGGTCGTCATCCTGCGACCAGCGGTCGGGTCGTCAGCGGTGGCTGGGTGCGCGCTCGAGCTGCAGGTCCTCAGGCGTGTGCAGCCGGACCATCGTCCGCGACGTGTGTCGGGGGACACGGCCGGGCGTGGCCAGCGAGACGATGACGGCCACGCAGAACGCGATGGGGATGGTCCAGGCGGCGGGCTGCCCGAGGAGGGCGCCGGGCCAGCCGTCGAGAGGTCCGCCGAGCATCGTGATGAGGACCGCCCCGGCGGCGAGGAAGCCACCGGAGAGGAGCCCTGCGGCCGCACCCACGGTGCTCAGCCCGCGCCACCACGACCCCAGCACGAGCAGCGGGCAGAACGTCGAGCCGGCCACGGCGAACGCCAGCCCCACCGTCGTTGCCAGGCCGATGGGCTCGACGACGCGCGAGGCGGCATACGGCACGACCATGGCCAGCACCGTCGCGAGCCGGAACCCCTGGACGACGGTCGCGTCCTCACCGGTGATCCGGCCGAGACGCCCGCGCAGGAGGTCCTGGTCGAGCACGCCGGCGACGGACATCGTCAGTCCCGACGCGGTCGAGAGGAAGGCGGCGAAGGCTCCTCCGGCGAGCACGGCGGAGAGCACTTCGCCCACGGTCCCCGGCACGACGGCGGACGGGAGTGCGAGCACGATCGAGTCGGGACGAAGCCCCTCGGGCAGCTCCGGGAGGTAGACGCGTCCCAGGACGCCGTAGACCGGTGGGAAGAGGTAGAAGATGCCGAGGAGCGCGACGACCGTCAGGGTCGTCCGCCGCGCGGCCCGGCCATCGGGGTTGGTGTAGAAGCGGACCAGCACATGCGGCAGGCCCATGGTGCCGAGGGCGAGCGCGAGCATGGTGCTGTAGGTCACGTAGACCGGGTGGTCCTGACCGCCGAACCCGCTGAGCGGCTCCCCCCAGTGCGCGTTCATCCCGCCCGCGATCTCCGGAGCCGGGGTGGCGTCAGCCATCCACACACCGAGCAGGACGAACGCCGGGATCGCGATGGCGGTGAGCTTGAGCCAGTACTGCATCGCCTGCACGAGCGTGATCGAGCGCATGCCTCCTGCCGCGACGTTGGCGATGACCACGACGACCACGACGAGGCTGCCGACCCACGTGGGCGCCCCCGTGACGACCCGCAGCGCCAGCCCGGCCCCCTGGAGCTGGGGGAGGAGGTACAGCCAGCCGATGCCGACGACGAGCACGGAGGAGAGCAGGCGGATCCGGGTGCTCTCCAGCCGCGCCTCGGCGAAGTCGGGGAGGGTGTAGGCACCGGAGCGGCGCAGCGGGGCGGCGACGAGCACGAGCAGCACGACGTAGCCGACGGTGTAGCCCACGGGGAACCACAGCATGTCGAAACCGCTGGAGTACACCAGACCCGCGATGCCGAGGAAGCTTGCGGCAGAGAGGTACTCGCCCCCGATGGCACTGGCGTTGCGATACGGCGTGACGGCCCGTCCCGCGACGTAGAAGTCGCTGGTCGTGCGCGACAGCCTCAGGCCGAAGGCGCCGACGCCGAGGGTGACGAGGCAGACCAGCACGATCGCGGTGAGGCCGTAGACGGCGTTCACGTGCGCCCCACGACCTGGCTGAACTCACGCTCGATGCGTTCCGACTGCCTCACGTAGTAGCGGGCCACGAGGATGGCGATCGGGTAGACGAGGACGCCGAGGACCAGCCAGGGGAAGGGCACGCTGCCGATCTCGAGCGTGCGGGTGTCGGGGACGAGGAGGAAGAGCAGCGGCAGGCCGCCGAGCCCGACGGCGCCGAACGCGAGCACGCGCAGGGCGAGCCGCAGCTGGGCCGACATGAGCCCCGCCATGTAGACCTCCCCGAGGTCGGTCTGCTCGTCGATGTCGCGGGTGAGGGGGCGCAGGTCGCGGCGGGTGGCGGCGTCGCGGCGGGAGCTGGTGACCCGGACGCGGGCCGGCCGGGCAGTCCGCTCCGGGGGTTCGGAGGACCTGCCGGGGGTCATGGGGCCGACGGCTTGGGCGCGCGCAGCAGGCGGTCGCGCAGCTCGCGGGTATGCCGCCGGCTGACCTGGAGCTCGGCGCCGTCCAGGACCACCGTGCAGCGGCCGTGCTCCATCCGCACCTCCCGCACGTGCGGCAGGGCCACGAGCGTGCTGCGGTGGATTCGTACGAATCCCGCTGTGCCCCAGCGCTCTTCCAGTGTGCTGAGCGGGATGCGGACCAGGTGTGAGCCGGACTCCGTGTGCAGCCTCGCGTAGTCGCCCTGGGCCTGCGCGTAGCGGATCTGGCTGCGGGTGATGAAGCGGGTGACGCCCCCCAGTTCGACCGGGATGGTCTCGTCCTCGCTCTGCAACGGTGCCGGGGCCTCCGGGACGCTCTCGGCCGTGCCGTCGACAACCCGGCGCACGGCCTCGGCGAGACGGTCCGGCCGCACCGGCTTCATGACGTAGTCCGTGGCGTTGACCGCGAAGGCGTCGACGGCGTGCTGGTCGTACGCCGTCACGAACACGATCTGCGGCCGGTGCGCGAACCGCGCGATGACCCGGGCGAGGTCCATGCCGTCGAGGCCGGGCATGTTGATGTCCGAGAAGACGACGTCGACCGGCCCCTCCTCGAGCGCCTTGAGGGCGTCCGCGCTGCTCCCTGCAGTGCGGACCTCGCCGATCCGGTCATCCTGGCGCAGCAGCCAGGTCAGCTCCTCGAGCGCTGGCGGCTCGTCGTCCACGACGAGGACGCGCAGACGGGCGCCGCCCGGGCCGGCGCCGGTGCCGGAATCGGGGCGGCGGTCACGCGGCATACCCTGCCCAGCGCTCGCCATGGGGTGAGCCTACGACGAGGAGGCCCCCGACAGGCCGGGTGCGGGTGGGCTCCGCGAGCCTAGGCGGAAGCGTGCACGCCGGGCGCGTACTTGGGCACGCGGAAGGTCACCTTGGTGCCGGCGCCGGGTGCGGTCTCCACGACCAGCCCGAAGTCGTCCCCGTAGACCTGGCGGAGGCGGGCGTCGACGTTGCCGAGCCCGACGCTCTCCGGGTCGGCCTGGCCGTCGAGCACGCGGCGGATCTCCTCGGGGTCGGAGCCGATCCCGTCGTCCTCGATGCTGATCTCCGCCTCGGAGCCCTTGTCCGTCGCGACGATGTTCACGTGCCCGCCGCCCTCCTTGCCGGCGATGCCGTGGCGCACGGCGTTCTCGACGATGGGCTGGATGGCGAGGTAGGGCACGGTCACCGGCAGGACCTCGGGCGCGATCATCAGCGAGACCCGCATCCGGTCGCCGAAACGGGCCTGCTCGAGCACGAGGTAGCGCTCGACGTTGCGCAGCTCCTCCGCGAGTGTCGTGAAGGCCCCGCCGCGCCGCAGGGCGTACCGCGTGAAGTCGGCGAACTCCAGGAGCAGGTCCCGCGCCCGCTCGGGGTCGGTGCGCACGAACGACGCGATCGCCGCCAGGGAGTTGTAGATGAAGTGCGGGCTGATCTGGGCCCGCAGGGCGCGCAGCTCCGCCTCCATGGTGCGGGTGCGCTGGCGTCCCAGCTCCGCGAGCTCCGCCTGGGTGGAGACCCACCGCGCCACTTCCTCCGTGGCCCGGGCCAGCCCCGCAGATGCCTGCGGGCCGTATGCCGCGAGGGCCGCCACGACCCGGTCCTCGGTGACCACGGGGGCGATCACCGCCGTCTTGACCGGGCAGTCCGGGTCGGCGCACCCCACGGCGTCGTAGCCGAGGACGATGGTGCGGCCGGTGGCCAGCACCTCCTCGGCATCCGCGCGGGCATGGGCGCGATGGTGTTCGGCGGCGCCGTCCCAGGCCAGGAGGGAGACGGGGTCGCACACGGCGACGGCTGGGGAACCCAGGAGCGCCCGCAGGTGCCTGGCAGCACGGGCGGTTCCCTCCGGGGTGAGGCCGTCCTGCAGGTGACGGGAGGCCAGCGACGCCGTGTGCAGCGTGGCGTGCGTGGCGTGGTCGACGTCCGACACGAAGCCGCGCGAGCCCCGACGCCCCTGGCGCAGCAGTCGGATCAGCCCGAGCACCAGCAGGATGGCGCCGGAGACCACGATGGCCGTGGGGAGGTGGAAGCTGCCCGACACAGGTCGAACTCTAGGCTGCTGCCCGTGCCAGATGTCGTCTCGTCGCTGAACGCCCTCGCCGCGCTGCCCGGCGTCCCCGAGCAGACGGCCGCGGCCCGCGAGGCCTGCACCCAGCTGCGCTGGCACGAGGCGCTCCGCCGACGCATCCCCGAGGCGTCGGCCGAGTCACGGGTGCGGGGCGCGCAGGCCAGCGCGGCCCTCGAAGGTGCCAACCTCCCCGTGGACCTTGTCCGAGACCTGATGCGGGGCGCGCGGCGCTGGCCCGCGCAGCCCGACCCCGTGGAGCAGGTGGCCAAGGGGGTGGTGCAGGCGACGGCCGAGACCGAGCACGTCTCACCGCTGCTGCGCACCGCTCCGCTGCAAGCGCTCGCGCGGCTCCACGTCGCCGCCGCCACCGGACTCGTCGACGACGACCAGCTCGGCCGCCCGCGCCAACAGGGGGAGGAGTGCGCCGAGTTCGTCGACCTCGGGCCCGCCCCGGGTGCTGCCGAGGCGAGGGACCGGCTGTCCGGCCTGGTCGAGGTGCTGCTCGCGGGAGAGGGTGTCCCGGCGGTCGTGGTCGCCGCGGTCGTCCACGCCGAGATCGCCCATGTCCGCCCGTTCGTCCGGGGGAACGGCGTCGTGGCGCGGGCCATGGAGCGCGCCGTCATCCACTCGACGGGACTGGACCCGACGGGCGTCGTCGTCCCCGAGGCCGGGCACGGCGCACAGGGCGGGCCGGCCTACCTCGGCGCCCTCGCGGCATACGGCACGGGCACCCGGGAGGGGCTGGCCCTGTGGCTGGGCCACTGCTCGGATGCCATCGTCGCCGGTGCGGCAGAGGGGGCCAGGATCTGCGACGCCGTCAGGGCCGGACGCCTCGCCTGACCCCCACCTGGCGCCTCGCGAACCCGACGGGAGGCCCCACATGAGACAAAAGTCAAGCCTTACGTTTGCCCGTCGGCTGGGGTACACAAGAGGCAAGTCGACTGACGAGAGTCCGACGACCACCGTGAGCCAGCCGGGCACCCACGCGCGGGCAGTCCACTGGTGGACCGATCGTGGCGGGCTTGTCCCGATGCGACATATGAGTGTGCACGCCTGGTAACCCGGGTCCGACTCACGGTTGATGGCACCCCGTTCGCGCGGGGTGCCATCTTCACGTCCCGGCTGCGCGTCGACCCGCCGGCCTTCGCCGAGGTTGAGCCTGGTCGGGGCGGGCACGTCAGCGGCGACGACCCTCTCCTCTGCGGCGTTTCTTCCGTGAAACAGTGCGGAACGGGTGTTTTCCCACGTCAGAGCCCGCCTCAAGCGGGCCCCCTCGGGCGGAATCGGCAGAAAAGGACCGCGGAGAGTTGCGGTTGAACGGTAAAAAGGCCAACATGGCAGTGCTCGCTCCCCCTAGGGGTCGAGCGAGCCGGCGCACCAGCTCCTCCCCCCCGGAGTTTGGCGCGTCGACGGCCCCGGTTGTCCCCCCGACCGGGGCCGTCCCCTTTTCTCCAGGGAGTGGGTCACCCCGCGCGCCGATGTGGCCGGTGCCGAGCCGTCCCGGCCCCGCGAGGTCGTGCCTTGTCCACACCCGGGTAGCCGGTTGCCCCGCGATGCACAGGCCTCATGCACGTCCTGTCGCGGCGCGGGACGAATGGCCACGGTGGGCGCATGGCATCGGAGCAGCGAGCGTTCGTCCTCGGCGTCTGCGGCAGCGCAGGCGGGCTGGGCGCGTCGACCCTCACGGTTGCGCTCGCGCTCACGGCGGTCAGGGAGGGCTGGAAACCCGTCGTGGCCGTCGACGGCAGTCTCGGTGGCGGCGGACTCGACGTGACGGCCTGTGCCGAGCACCTGCCGGGGCTGCGGTGGACGGACCTCGCCGGTGCTCAGGGCCAGGTTGACGGCCGGGCCGTCCTCGCCGAGCTGCCCGAGGTCGGCGGGGCGCACGTCCTGTCGGCGAGGGCGGGCGGCGCGACGCCGCACAGCCAGGTCGTCGAGAGCGTGCTCGCCGCCCTGCGGGCCGAGGGTGGCCTCATCGTGGTGGACGCGCCCCGCGACGTCGCCGGCGAGCCGTTCCTGCAGTTCTGCGACGCGGCGCTCCTGCTCGCCGGTGTCTCGGCGCGACGCCTCGCGGATGCCTCGGCGGTCACGGTCGCTGCGATGCGGCACTGCCCGGAGCTCTGGCTCGTGGCCCGCGAGGGCGCCCGCGGGACCGACCTCCCCGAGGCCCTCTCGGCGCACCTCGATCTCCCGCTGGCCGGTCGCTGGTGCGACGAGCGCCGACTCGCCCTCGATGCAGACCACGGCAGGACGCCTGGAGAGCGGCGGCGCTCTCCGGTCGTGGCGCTCTGCCAGCAGGTGCTCGACCGTGTGGTGGCATCGTGGCCTGGCGCCGAGCACCCGGGTGCGGCCTCATGAGCATCAGCTCGGGCATCCGCGCCAAGATCCTCCGGGGCCAGCCGCCCGACGAGCCCGGGCTGGACGAGCTGGTGGCCCTCGAAGCCGTCCGGCTGGGCAGGGATGGTGTCAACCAGGTCCGGTCCGGCCTCGCGGCTGACCTGCTTGGGGCTGGTCCTCTGGAGCCGCACCTCGCCGACCCCGGGGTCACCGACATCCTCGTCAACGGCGATGGGTCGGTGTGGGTCGATCGCGGTGCCGGTCTGCACGAGGTCGACGCGGTTGGCCTGGGCCCGGAGTCGACCCGCAGGCTCGCCGTTCGGCTCGCGGGCCAGGCGGGACGACGGCTCGACGAGAGCCAGCCCTGGGTGGACGGCCTGCTCCCCGGCGGGGTTCGCCTGCACGCCGTCCTCCCCCCGATCGTCGACTGCGGCGCCCACCTGAGCCTCCGCGTGCCGCGGCAGGCCGGCTCACGGCTGTCAGACCTCGCCGAGCGAGGCATGTTCGGCGCGGAGACCGCCCTCCTGCTGCGCCAGCTCGTGGCGCACCGGGTCTCGCTGCTCGTCACGGGAGGAACGGGCACGGGCAAGACGACGCTGCTGGGCGGTCTGCTGGCGGAAGTCCCCCACGACGAGCGCATCGTGCTGGTGGAGGACGTCCGCGAGCTGGCGGTCGCGCATCCCCACATCGTCAGGCTGCAGGGCCGTTCGGCCAACGTGGAGGGGAGGGGCGCGGTGACCCTGGTCGACCTCGTCAGGCAGGCCCTGCGGATGCGGCCCGACCGGCTCGTGGTCGGTGAGGTGCGCGGTGCGGAGGTGCGGGAGCTGCTGGCCGCGCTCAACACGGGCCACGAGGGCGGCTGCGGCACGGTCCATGCCAACAGTCCCAGCGACGTCGTAGCGCGCTTCGAGGCCCTGGGGGCGCTGGCTGGTCTGAGTCGCGACGCCGTGCAGGCCCAGCTCGCCAGTGCCGTCCAGGCCGTGGTGCACGTTCGCCGCGACTGCCGGGGGCGGGCGGTGGAGTCGCTGTCCGTGCTCGCTCCTTCAGGCTCCGGTCTGGGCGTCGAGCGAGCCGTCACCTGCGCGACGGGCGAACGCGGCCCGGGGTGGCCCCAGCTCGCGCGCCTGCTCGAGGCGGCCCCGTGACGGCGCACCTCGCACACCCCTCCCTTCTCGGGTTCGCGGCCCTGGCTGCCCTGTCCGTGCTGGTCTGGCCTGCTCGCCCGTCGCGACGGCACCTGCGCCCGACGCGTCGTCACGGCCGCTCGGGCTCTCGGGGGCCGCGGTCCAGGTGGGTGGCCGGGAGGCGGGACGCAGCGGGGCGGCGTCAGCGGCAGCGGCAGTCCCTCGCACTCGACGACCTGGCAGACCTGGTCGATGTGCTGGTCCCGCCGCTGCAGGCCGGGGTGGCCACGGCGGACGCCGTGCGCACGGCCTCCCGGGCCCTGGGCGACCGGCCAGGCCTGAGCCAGCTGACCCGGGCCCTGGCGTCCGCAGCCACGCAGGGCCTGCCGCTGGGCCCTGTGTGGAGTGAGGAGGCTGCCCGTGGGGACCACCCCGTGCAGCGGTTCCTCGCCCGGGCCTGGTCGCTCAGCGAGGAGACGGGGGTGCCACTGGCGGTATCCCTGACAGCCGCCGGGCGGGTGCTGCGCACCCGGCAGGCCGCCGAGCAGGCGCTCGCAACAGCGTCCGCAGGCGCGCGTGCGTCGATGGCGCTCCTTGCGCTCCTGCCGGCGAGTGGCCCTGCCATCGGGTTCCTGTTCGGCCTCTCGCCGATCGACCTGTATCTCGGAAGCCCCGCCGCGGCGGGGTCGCTCGCCCTCGGCGTCCTGCTCGGCCTCGCCGGCTGGGTGTGGAGCCGGGCCATCCTCCGCCGCGCGCTGCAAGCCGAGGTGCTCTCGTGAGTAGCGACGTCATCCCCCTGGTCGTCGCGGCCGCGGCCCTCGCGGCTGCGCTGTGGACGGGACGCCGGACCACCTGCCCGGCCCTGACACCGGGGAGGCCGGGTGCAGCCACGCGATCTGCGGCGAGTCGGGAGCCGGCCACGCCGCACACCGTGGCCGACGCGCTGGTACTGCTGGCGCTCGCCCTGCGTTCGGGGATGGGCCAGCGCGAGGCGCTCGACTGCGTGGCCCGGACCTGTGACGGGGCCGTGGCGGGACAGCTGCGGGCCGTGTCGGCCGCCCTGCGGTGGGGGCGCCCCTCAGAGGAGGCGTGGGCGTACGCACCGGCGGTGTGGCGATCGGCTGCCCTCGCGTGGCAGGTCTCTGAGGTGACCGGCGCGGGGCCGGCCCAGCTGGTCGAGGACGCGTCGTGGCGCCTCCGGGACCGCGAGGACCGCCGCCTCGAGGCGGCCGGCCTCCGCGCCGGTGTCCGACTTGTCCTGCCCCTCGGGGCAGCGTTCCTGCCTGCCTTCGCCTGCACCTCGGTCATCCCGGTGGTGCTCGCGCTCGGGCAGAGAGTCCTGGCGCCGTGAGGGCACCAGGGAATGCCGTGCTCGGCACGGCGCCGCGGAGTTCTGGGCGCATCGGGTCCAGGTGGGTGTCGGCACAGCGCCGGCGGAAAGGGGAGGACGGCAATGACACAGCGACTGAGAGGGCTGAGGGCCCGTGCCCGGGCCGTGCGCGCGAGCGGGTCGGCCGGGATGACGACGGCGGAGTACGCCGTGGGCACTCTGGCGGCGGTGGCCTTCGCGGCGGTGCTCATGGTGGTGGTGAAGTCCGGGCCGGTGAAGTCTGCGCTGGCCGGCGTCATCACCTCGGCTCTGGGGATCGGCTCGTAACCTGCGAGCGCGGCATGGCGACGGCCGAACTCGCCGTCGCCATGCCGGCGATCGTCCTCGTCCTCCTCCTCGCGCTGTCCACCCTCAGCACCGCCGTGGACCACATCCGCTGCGTGGATGCCGCGCGTACCGCGGCCCGGGTGATGGCGAGGGGCGATGGCGCTGCCGCGGCCTCGGAGACGGCCCGAGCACTGGCGCCAGCCGGCGCCCAGGTCGTCCTGTCGTCCCAGCGCGCCGCAGTGCGCGTCACGGTCACGGCGCCCGCGCGCTGGGGCCTGAGGTGGCTCGGCTTGCGCGCGCTGCCCTCCGCTGTGGCCGTTGCCGCGCGTGAGGACGCAGTGACGGGTGCCGTGCCGTGAGGACGCAGTGACGGGTGCCGTGCCGTGAGGCTGCCCAACCCGGACGCAGGCGACGAGCGCGGCTCCGGAACCGTCCTTGCCGCGGCCTCAGCCGGTGTCCTGGTGACGTGTCTGGCCGGCGGTCTCGCCCTCGGTGGCGCCGTCCACGCCAGTCACCGTGCGCGCGCGGCGGCCGACCTTGCCGCTCTTGCGTCGGCCGCCGCGGTCCAGGGCGGTGCCTCACCCTCTGCGGCCTGTGCCTGGGCAGCGCAGATAGCCGGAGCGAATGGAGCGGCACTTCTCCGGTGTCGCGCAGACCTCGACACCAGCGTCGAGGTGGAGGTGAGTGTCGACGTCCCCCGGGCTGCCCTCCGGATGGTCCCCGTGGTGCCGGGATCCGCGCGTGCCCGGGCGCGAGCGGGCCCGCGACCGTGAGGGTCGCGGGCCCGTGGGACTTCTCGGGGAAGGGTCAGTCCCGGCGGGTGTCCGTGGTGCCGTGGGTGTCGCGGCCCATGACGCGGTCGGCCACGGTGGGGGAGCTGTCGGAGGCGCTCTCGGGTGCCGTGGCATCGCGGTTCACAGCCGTGGTCCTCGGGGACTCCTGCTGCCGAGCACTCCCGGCCTCCGAGCTGCTCTCGGCGTCCGGACGGCTGTCCACGCCCACATCGGAGGCGTGGCGCCCTGTGGACCGGTCGTCGGCCCTGACCGGTGGTGCGGACTCCATGACGGCAGTGTCGGAGGAGGTGTCGCGGTGATGCCGCGTGCCGCTCTCGGTGCCCCAGTCGTCATCCGACCCCGGGCGCGAATCGGCGAACCTCTGCGCGGGGACAGGTGCCGCAGCCGCGCGGGCCTCGGCCTCACGGCGCTCCGCAGCCTCGCGGCGAGCCTCCTCGTCCCGGCGCGCCTGGGCGTCGAGCTCGGCTTGGCGCTGCAGCTCCTTCGCCTCGCGCCGGCGGCGGGCCTTGCGGCGAACGCTGCCGCGGATCATCACCAGGCCCAGCCACAGAAGAAATAGAACGGCGGCTCCTGCGATGAGGAGGGCCAGGGGCAGGACGCTCACCTGCCAGCCTGCCGCCTCGAGGGCGACCGGCTCGGTGAGCGGCAGCGTGGCCAGCACCAGCAGGGTGCCGATGCCCACCGCCACGACGATCAGAATGAGTCCGAGCAGGATCACGGTTACCTCCGTCGACTCGGGACGCGGTCTGCGCCCTTTGCGCTCTCGACATTAGTCCGCTGTGGCCTCACCCGCCCCTCCAGCAGAGGGTCGATGTGCCTGGTCGGCGGTCCGGTTCCCACCGTCCGGTGTCCGCTTCCCGGACTTCGGGGTCGGGTTCCCGCCGTCCGGTGTCCGGTTCCCGGGCTTCGGGGTCGGGTTCCCGCCGTCGGGCCGACCCCCGGAGTCGAGAACCATGGAGAGCAGCGCCACCGCGCCCGCCTTGTCGAGGGGGTCGTTCCCGTTGCCGCACTTGGGCGACTGCACGCAGGCCGGGCAGCCGCGCTCGCAGCCGCACGCCGCGATGGCCGCCCGAGTCGCCGACAGCCACTCCTCGAAGGCGTCGTAGGCGCGCTCGGCGAACCCCGCACCCCCGGGGTGCCCGTCGTAGATGAGGATGGTCGGCAGGCCGGTGTCCGGGTGCTCAGCGGTCGAGACCCCGCCGATGTCCCACCGGTCCGAGGTCGCCACCAACGGCAGCATCCCGATCGCCGCGTGCTCTGCCGCGTGGGCTGCTCCGGGGATCGCGGTCTCGTCGACGCCCGCCGCGGCCAGGGCATCGACCGGCATGGTCCACCACACCGCCTTGGTCGACAGCGTGCGGCGGGGGAGCTCCAGGGGGTGGGTGCCGATGATCTCCCCGCTCGGCAGGCGGCGCAGGAAGGACGTGACCTGGGTGTGCACGCGCACCGGCCCGAAGCACACCTCGACCGGCCCCCACATGGACGACCGCTCCGTGCCGACGATGTCGAAGGCACTGACCGACTGCGCGTACGTGCTCCACCCGGGGTCCCCGCGTACCACGCAGGCGGTGCGGCTCTCGAGGTCGAGGTCGGTGACCACGTACGTCTCGCCCTGGTGGACGTGCACCGCCCCGGTGTGGACCTGGGAGTGCGACGACGCCTCGTCGATCGTGCCGAGGACTCGTCCGGTGCGTCGCTCGACGATGCCGACCACCTCGCCCGAGCCCCGCAGCGACACGTGGTCGCTGGCGCGGTCGGTTCGCGCCCAGTACCAGCCGGTGGGCCGACGCCGCAGGATCCCCCGGGCGACGAGCGCCTCGACGAGGTCGCGGGCGTGCGGGCCGAACAGCGGCAGGTCCGCCTCGGTCAGCGGCAGCTCGGCCGCGGCTGCGGCGAGGTGCGGGGCCAGGACGTGGGGGTTGTCGGGGTCCATGACGGTGGCCTCCACCGACTGCCCGAACAGCGCGTCCGGGTGGTGCACCAGATAGGTGTCGAGGGGATCGTCGGCGGCCACGAAGAGCGCGAGCGACGCCGTCCCTGCCCGGCCCGCCCGGCCGGCCTGCTGCCACAGCGAGGCCCGCGTCCCGGGCCAGCCGGCGAGCAGCACGGCGTCGAGACCGCTGATGTCGATGCCCAGCTCCAGGGCGTTGGTGGCGGCCAGGCCCACCAGCGTGCCCTCCCGCAGCGACCTCTCGAGCTCCCGCCGCTCTTCGGGCAGATAACCCCCTCGGTATGCCGCGACCGCGCCGTCCAGCGCCGGCGCCACCACCGCCAGGGAGCGGCGCGCTGCGGCGGCGAGCGCCTCGACGCCGGCACGCGAGCGCGCGAACGCCACCGTCTGCACGCCGCCGCAGACGAGGTCGGCCAGCAGGTCCGCTGCCTCGCTCGTCGCGCTTCGCCGCACCGGCGTCTCGCCGGAGCGGTCAGGCTCCGCACCGGCGCCGTGTGCGGCGGGTGGGCTCCCCGGGAGCTCGGCCGGCTCCCAGAGCCCGAAGGTCATCGCCTCGCGAGGCGAACCGTCCCGCTCCACCGCGTGGACCGGCATACCGATCAGGCGCCCGGCGTGGGCGGCCGGCTCGCTCACCGTGGCCGAGGCGAGCACGAATGTCGGCTCGGAGCCGTAGCGGGCCGCAACCCTGCGCAGCCTGCGCAGCAGCGCGGACAGGTGCGACCCGAAGACGCCGCGGTACACGTGGCACTCGTCGATGACGACGTAGCGCAGGGAGCGCAGGAACGGCGCCCACCGCTGGTGCTGGGGGAGCAGGGAGTGGTGGACCAGATCGGGGTTGGTGAGGACGAACTGGGCGTGCTCGCGGATCCAGCGTCGCTCCTCCTGGGGGGTGTCTCCGTCGTACGTGGCCGCCCGCAGCCCGGGCACCGCCAGGGCCCCGAGCCGGGCGACCTGGTCCGCGGCGAGCGCCTTGGTCGGCGACAGGTACAGCGCCGTCGCGGCGCGCCCCGACGGGGCACGGGCGCCCTCCACGAGTGCCGTGAGCACGGGCAGCAGGTACCCCAGGCTCTTGCCGGACGCCGTGCCCGTGGACAGGACGACATGGGATCCGGCGTGGGCGAGGTCCGCGGCCTCGCGCTGGTGCGACCAGAGCTCGCCGATGCCGGAACCGGCGAACGCGGCATACACGGAGGGGTCCACCCACTCCGGCCACGCCGCCGTCGACGCCGTGCGGGCCGGCACCTCGTGGACATGCAGCAGCCGCTCGGCCCGGCCGCCCGCGGCCAGGGCGGCCAGCACCGAGCCGGGATCGAACGTTCCCTGCAGGCCAGGGGGTGCACCGGTGGTAGACATTGCCGATACGGTAATCCGCGACAGACCGGCCACAGGCCAGCCTCTGGGCAGCATCATCGAAAGGAAAGGGAGCTCCGTGGATCTTTCGGTCTCCACCAGTGACCACGGGGCCCTGACGATCGTCCACGTCGGCGGCGAGATCGACGTCTACACGGCGCCTCTGCTGCGCGAGGCGCTCGACAAGCAGGTCGCCGCTGGCCGCACGGACCTCGTCGTGGACCTCGAGGACGTCACGTTCATGGACTCCACAGGCCTCGGCGTGCTCGTCGGCCGGCTCAAGCTCGTGCGCGGCCAGAACGGCTCGCTGCGCATCGTGAGCAGCCAGGACCGCATCCTCAAGGTCTTCAAGATCACCGGTCTCGACAAGGTCTTCCACATCTACGACTCCGTCGACGCCGCCTCCCGCCGCGACGACGTCGAGGGCCGAGCGGCCGAGTAGAGGCTTCCGGCCCGGGTCAGAAGCGCCGCGTCGTAGCACCATGCCCGGTGTGAAGGTCCTCACAGCACCCGCACGCGGGTGTGATGTGCATTACTGTCACCCACACCGTCTCTGTGCCGCTGTTGGTGGTGCGCCAGGGGGACGGCGTTGACCCCACCCATCAAGGAGGATGGAATGTCGGGCCTTGCGTCCGCCGCAGCGGCTGATCTGTCGCTGACAGGCACCAACTACACCCTGGTCATCGTGGTCGCCGCGATCGCGGTGATTGCGCTGGTCATGGGCGCCTTCTTCCGTCGGCAGGTACTTGCCGCCGACCCCGGCACCGAGAAGATGCAGGAGATCGGAGCCGCTGTCGAGGAGGGGGCCCAGGCCTACCTGGCCCGGCAGTTCAAGACGCTCGGCATCTTCGTCGTCCTCGTCTTCGGTCTGCTGCTTCTTCTCCCGGCCGACACCGCCGGCGTGCGCTGGGGACGCTCGGGCTTCTTCGTCGTCGGCGCCCTGTTCTCCGCGGCCATCGGCTACCTCGGCATGAGCCTCGCCGTGAAGGCCAACGTCCGGGTCGCCTCGGCCGCGCGCCACGGGGACCGCGACTTCGGCATGCGCATCGCCTTCCGCACCGGCGGCGTGGTCGGCATGGCGACGGTCGGCCTCGGCCTGCTCGGTGCCGCCATCGTGGTGCTCACGTACAAGGGCGACGCGCCCAAGGTGCTCGAGGGCTTCGGCTTCGGCGCGGCCCTGCTCGCGATGTTCATGCGTGTCGGCGGCGGCATCTTCACCAAGGCCGCGGACGTCGGCGCCGACCTCGTCGGCAAGGTCGAGGCCGGCATCCCCGAGGACGACCCGCGCAACGCCGCGACGATCGCGGACAACGTGGGCGACAACGTCGGCGACTGCGCGGGCATGGCGGCCGACCTCTTCGAGTCGTATGCCGTGACCCTGGTCGCCGCGCTCATCCTCGGCTCCGTGGCCTTCGGCGAGTACGGCCTCGTCTTCCCGCTCATCGTCCCGGCGATCGGCGCGGTGACGGCGCTCATCGGCGTGTTCATCACCCGCGTCAAGCCGGGCGAGAACGCCCTCAAGGCCATCAACCGCGGCTTCTACATCGCGGCCACGATCTCCGCCGTGCTGACGGCCGTGGCCGCCTACGTCTACCTGCCGGACACCTTCGCCGGGCTCGAGAGCGGCAGCGACGAGATCTCCGGTCTGGACGGCGACCCGCGCATGATCGCGGTGCTCGCGGTCATCGTCGGCATCGTGCTCGCGGCGGTGATCCTGTGGCTCACGGGCCACTTCACCGGCACGGACAAGCGCCCGACCAAGGACGTCGCACGCACCTCGCTCACCGGCGCGGCGACGGTGGTCCTCTCCGGCATCGGCGTCGGCCTGGAGTCGGCCGTGTACACCGCCGCGATCATCGGCGGCGCGGTCTACCTCGCCTTCCTGCTCGGCGGCGGCTCCATCTCGCTGTCGCTGTTCCTCATCGCCCTGGCCGGCTGTGGCCTGCTGACCACGGTCGGCGTCATCGTGGCCATGGACACCTTCGGCCCGGTCTCCGACAACGCCCAGGGCATCGCCGAGATGTCCGGTGACGTCGACGGCGAGGGCGCGCAGATCCTCACCGACCTCGACGCCGTCGGCAACACCACGAAGGCGATCACCAAGGGCATCGCCATCGCGACCGCTGTCCTCGCGGCAACGGCGCTCTTCGGCTCCTACAGCGACGCCTGGCAGAGCGAGCTGCGGCGCATCATCAACGCCAACGAGCTCACCGAGGAGCCGAGCCGGTACGTCCAGTCGATGTTCGACCTGCAGATCGTCACGCCGAGCACGCTCGTCGGGCTCCTGCTCGGCTCGGCCGTCGTGTTCCTGTTCTCCGGGCTGGCCATCAACGCCGTCACCCGCGCTGCCGGTGCCATCGTGTTCGAGGTGCGCCGCCAGTTCCGCGAGATCCCCGGGATCATGGAGGGCACGGCCAAGCCGGAGTACGGCAAGGTCGTCGACATCTGCACCAAGGACTCCCTGCGCGAGCTGGCCACTCCCGGCCTCCTGGCCGCCCTGATGCCTGTGGCTGTCGGCTTCGGCCTGGGCATCGGCGCCCTGGCCGGCTTCCTCGCCGGCGCCATCGGCAGTGGCTGCCTCATGGCCGTCTTCCTGGCCAACTCCGGCGGCTCCTGGGACAACGCCAAGAAGATCGTCGAGGACGGCCACTACGGCGGCAAGGGCAGCGATGCCCACGCGGCCACCGTCATCGGCGACACCGTCGGCGACCCGTTCAAGGACACGGCCGGTCCGGCGATCAACCCGCTCCTCAAGGTCATGAACCTCGTGTCGGTGCTCATCGCCCCGGCCATCGTGACCCTGACGATCGGGAACGGCGAGAACCCCGTCCTGCGCTACGGCATCGCCGCGGCAGCGCTGGTCATCGTCGTGGGTGCGGTGGCGGTCTCGAAGACCCGCGACCTCGCGATCGGCGGCGACGCCGTCGACGCGGCCCCCGCGGAGGAGACCACGCCCGACGACGACGCGAGCGCGCAGAAGCACAGGGTTGACGTCCACAAGGGCGACGAGGCGCGTGGCAGCGAGCTCGAGGAGGAGCACGTCCGCCGCTGACCCTCTCTGACAGCAGACGGCCGGTGCCACCGCGAGGTGGCGCCGGCCGTCGCCGTATGCCGCCGCGCCCGGCCGTATGCCGCCGTGCCCCGCGACGTGGGCACCCCGGCCCGGGACGAGGCGTAGCGTCACCCTCCATGGACATCCAGGTCAGGCCGGTCGTCGCGGACGACCTCCCAGCGCTCCTTCCGCTGCTGCGTGGCTACAGCACCTTCTACGGGACCAGCCCCGGGGACGACGAGCTGATGGGCATGGCCAGGACCCTCGTCGCTGACCCCGACCGTGAGGGCCAGCAGCTGGTGGCGGTGGGGGGCGCCGGCGAGCTGCTCGGCTTCGCCACGCTCCTGTGGACCTGGGACACGACTCGGGCAGTGCGCATCGCGGTTATGGAGGACCTCTTCGT
>Ga0247818_10000842_pt1 | contig 19296 bp, 18 predicted proteins | sample 13C_Glucose_Day1_FD_192424 | JGI IMG/M metagenome (GOLD analysis project Ga0247818, IMG submission 192424) | Soil microbial communities from agricultural site in Penn Yan, New York, United States - 13C_Glucose_Day1 | ecosystem: Environmental > Terrestrial > Soil > Agricultural land | place... | reverse complement strand
GCTCCCACAGGGGGCCAATCCCGCCCTCGGGGGCGGTGTTCATGCCAGTGCGATCAGAAGTCCTTGCACAGGCGCAAGGCGTCGTAGATCGCCGCATGCACGTTGCGCTGGGCCACGCAGTCGCCGATGCGGTACAGCAGGTAGCCTTCGCCCGGCTGGCTGAGGATCGGCTGTGGCTTGATGGCGAACAGCGCCTCCACGTCGATCTGGCCCTTGTTGCGCGAACCTTCCTTCAGTGCGTAATACAGCTGCTCGTCAGGACGCACGCCGTTCTCTACAACCACCTGGTCGACCACGCGCTCTTCCTTGGCGCCGGTGTATTCGTTCTCCAGCACCGCCACCAGCTTGTCGCCTTCGCGGTAGACCTTTTCCAGCATCATGTCGCCGGTCATGATCACTTCTTTCGGGTACATGCTGCGGTAGTAGGTCGGGAAGGTAGTACCGCCCATGGCCACACCCGGTTTGATGTCGTCGGTGACGATCTCGACCTGGCTGCCCTTGTCGGCAATGAAGTCCGCCACCGACATACCGGTGAACTCGCAGATGGTGTCGTACACCAGCACGTTCTTGCCCGGCGCAACCTTGCCGTCGAGCACGTCCCAGCTGCTGACCACCAGCCCTTCGGCAGCGCCCCAGTGCTCGTTCTGCTCCAGGAAGGAATGCCCACCCACCGCCAGCACGATGATGTCCGGGCGCAGGTCCTGGATGGCGGCCACGTCGGCGGCGGTGCCCAGGCGCAGGTCGACCTTCAGGCGCGCCAGCTCCAGCTGATACCAGCGGGTGATACCGGCGATCTGGTCACGCTGCGGCGCCTTGGCGGCGATGGTGATCTGCCCGCCGATCTGCTCCTTCTTCTCGAACAGGGTCACGTCATGGCCACGTTCGGCAGCCACGCGGGCCGCTTCCATGCCGGCCGGGCCGGCGCCAACCACCACCACCTTGCGCTTGGCGCCAGTGGTCTTCTCGATGATGTGCGGCACGCCCATGTATTCACGGGAGGTCGCGGCGTTCTGGATGCACAGCACATCCAGGCCCTGATACTGGCGGTCGATGCAGTAGTTGGCACCGACGCACTGCTTGATCTGGTCGATCTGGCCCATCTTGATCTTGGCGATCAGGTGCGGGTCGGCCATGTGCGCACGGGTCATGCCGACCATGTCCACGTAGCCGCCTTCGAGGATACGCGTGGCCTGGTTCGGGTCCTTGATGTTCTGCGCGTGCAGCACCGGGACCTTGACCACTTCCTTGATGCCGGCCGCCAGGTGCAGGAACGGCTCCGGCGGGTAGCTCATGTTCGGGATGACGTTGGCCAGGGTGTTGTGGGTGTCGCAACCCGAACCGACCACGCCGATGAAGTCGAGCATGCCAGTGGCGTCGTAATAGGCAGCGATCTGCTTCATGTCCTCGTGGCTGAGGCCATCGGGGTGGAACTCGTCACCACAGATACGCATGCCCACGCAGAAGTCGTCACCGACTTCGGCACGCACGGCTTTCAATACTTCCAGGCCGAACTTCATGCGGCCTTCGAAGGTACCGCCCCACTCGTCGGTACGCTTGTTGACCCGCGGGCTCCAGAACTGGTCGATCATGTGCTGGTGCACGGCCGACAGTTCAACGCCGTCCAGGCCGCCTTCCTTGGCGCGACGCGCAGCTTGGGCGTAGTTGCCGATCACGCGCCAGATCTCTTCCACCTCGATGGTCTTGCAGGTGGCGCGGTGCACGGGTTCACGGATACCCGACGGCGACATCAGGGTCGGCCAATTGAAACCGTCCCAGCGCGAGCGACGGCCCATGTGGGTAATCTGGATCATGATCTTGGCGCCATGCTTGTGCATGGCGTCGGCCAGGTTCTGGAAGTGCGGGATGATGCGGTCGGTCGACAGGTTGACCGATGCCCACCACTCCTGCGGGCTGTCGATGGCCACCACCGACGAACCGCCGCAGATCGCCAGGCCGATACCGCCCTTGGCCTTTTCTTCGTAGTACTTCACATAGCGGTCGGTAGTCATGCCGCCGTCAGTGGCGTAGACCTCCGCGTGCGCGGTGCTGAGCACACGGTTGCGGATGGTCAGTTTGCCGATCTGGATCGGCTGGAACATTGCTTCGAATGCCATGACGCTATCTCCGGCTTACAACGGCTTTGTAACGAACAGGCCATCTTCGTGGCCTTCTTCCGACCCGCCATAGACCTGTTCGGCCACGGTGCGGATCGAGCTGCCGCGGGCAGCGAGAATCTGGTCCATGGCGCCGGCGAACCAGCCGGTGAACATGTAGTCGACCTTGCGGCCGCACTTGCCATAGACGTACACGAACGCAGAGTGCTTGAGCTTGACGCTGCAGGTGCCCTTGTCGAGGTCGATGTCCTGGATTTCGAACAGGCCCCAGCCACGCTGGCTCAGGCGCTTCATGTAGTGCTCGAACACCGCCACGCCTTCCAGGCCGTGGCACTCGGCTTCTTTTTCACACCAGTGCCAGGCGGACTTGTAGCCGGCCTTGTAGAGAATCTCGGCGTACTTGTCAGCGCCCAGGACTTCTTCGATACCCATGTGGTTGTTGACGAAGAAATGGCGCGGCACATACAGCATCGGCAAGGCGTCGCTGGTCCAGACACCGGTCTCGCTGTCTACTTCGATTGGCAATTGCGGGGCGATCTTGGCCATGGAAACTCAACTCCATAAAATTTTTTATTGGGATGCCCCGGCGTTGCTGGCAGGGGCTTTCAGGCTTGGAGAGCGGCTTACTCGCCCCACACGTCCTTGAGGACGTTGACCCAGTTCTCACCCATGATCTTGCGCACCACGCGCTCGGAGTGGCCGCGCTTGAGCAAGGTTTCGGTGAGGTTGGGGAATTCGCCCACGGTGCGGATGCCCAGCGGGTTGATGATCTTGCCGAAGTTGGTCAGGCGACGGGCGTAACCCTTGTCATGGGTCAGGTACTCGAAGAAGTCCTGGCCGTGGCCCTGGGTGAAGTCGGTACCGATACCGATGGCGTCTTCACCGACGATGTTCATGGTGTACTCGATGGCTTCGGCGTAGTCATCGATGGTCGAGTCGATGCCCTTGGCCAGGAACGGCGCGAACATGGTCACGCCGACGAAGCCGCCGTGGTCGGCGATGAACTTCAGCTCTTCGTCCGACTTGTTGCGCGGGTGCTCTTTCAGGCCAGATGGCAGGCAGTGTGAATAGCAGACCGGCTTTTTCGACTCGAGGATGACTTCTTCGGAGGTCTTGGAGCCTACGTGGGACAAGTCGCACATGATGCCGACGCGGTTCATTTCGGCAACGATCTCGCGGCCGAAGCCCGACAGGCCGCCGTCACGCTCGTAGCAGCCGGTGCCGACCAGGTTCTGGGTGTTGTAGCACATCTGCACGATGCCCACGCCCAGCTGCTTGAACACGTCGACGTAGGCGATCTGGTCTTCGAAGGCATGGGCGTTCTGGAAGCCGAAGAGGATACCGGTCTTGCCCAGCTCCTTGGCCTTGCGGATGTCGGCAGTGGTGCGTACCGGCATCACCAGGTCGCTGTTGTCGCGGATCAGCTTCTGGCTGGCGGCGATATTGTCGACAGTTGCCTTGAAGCCTTCCCAGACCGATACCGTGCAGTTGGCCGCAGTCAAACCGCCTTTGCGCATGTCCTCGAACAGCTCGCGGTTCCATTTGGCAATGATCAGGCCGTCGATGACGATGCTGTCGGCGTGAAGTTCGGCTGGGCTCATCAGGCTGTCCCCTTTTATTGAATGGGTTTGCGCCAAACCTTGTGTCGGCGCTTTGGGGCCAGCATATGCCTGTGCCCAAAGGCGCCCCGATGCAAAAACGACAGGGGGTTTGCCGAAAGCGTCAATGCGCGACATCGCGCCCTCTGGCACGCCGTCTGGCGATGAGAGACAGTCTCGATAACGACATTTCCGGCCGTTTCATGAACATTTCTTCAGGGAGCTATCGTCTTGTCTGCGGCTGAGCGAGAATCCAGCCAATTCGTCAGCCTTGTTGAGGAGAAAACGGATGAAATCAATGGCATGGCTGGTATTACTGGCTGTGGTATCGGGCGCCCAGGCCGGCGAGGAGGAAAGCACCCCGTGCGACAACGTTGAGAGCGACCAGCAGACATTCGCTTGCGCGGCGTTCAACAAGCAGACGGCCGAGCGTGAACTGAAATCCGCGTATGACGACCTGATCCAGCGCATTCGCGACCAGTACGCCGACGAAGGCGACAAGGCTGCGGCCTTGGCCGGGCGCATGGAGGCGGCCGAGAAACTTTGGACGCAACTGCGCGATGCCGACTGCAAGGTCGAAACCTACGCCGAGAAGCCCGGCAGCAAGGCGTTCGAAGCGGCGTGGAACACCTGCGTGGCACAGCGCAGCGATGATCGCTCGGAGTACCTGCAGTCCATCGGCCAGCAGTAGGGGGACTTCCTCCGCAGGAAAGGCTTTCGGCTTATCTGTCTTGACGCCCCGAACCAAAGTACGTCCCAGGCGCCTCGCCCGAGGCGCCGATGATGAACTTGATCGGAAACCAAGACATGACCACCACTATCAGCAAGACCGACATGAACAGCGCCATCGCCGCCCTGAAGAAAGAAGGCGAAGAACGCGCCGTCATGGTTGCCAACACCGTCTGCATCTTTGCCCCTGATGTGCCCGCCAGCGTTGCCGAAGATGTGCTTGATGGCATGCGCCTGATGAACCTGTCGGCGAACAAGAAGTTCGACAAGGAAACCCAGCAGCGCGAGTGGTACAACTTCTACAACGACGGCCTGGGCAAGTTCGGCTGGACGCTGACCGGCGCCGCCCATGTCGAGGAAGCTATCGACAAGGACACCCACACGCTGGCCACCCTGGTGCCTGAAATCGTCACCGTCCAGATCGGCGCCAGCCACCGCCTGAGCCGCTGTGTAAAACGCTCCTTCGAAGTGATCGTGAAAACACCGAAGGCGCAGCAACTGCTTGAAGAAAGCAGCGTGAGCGTTTCGGGCAAATCCAGCACCATTCAGATTTCGGCTTGCGAGATGACACCTCAAGGCCTGCCGATCATGCACATGACCAGCGTTCAGCTGAGCTATGACAAGGCCGAGAAAACCGCAGGGTCCGCTGGCCGCATCATCGACAAGTCGAACACCCGGGTATATCGGGCCTCGCAACAGGGCTCGTTCAGTGTTCGCCACTTCGCCGCCATGCGCGAAGCCGTCAGGCTGAAGCTGGCCAGCCAGGCGTTCGACATCCTGGCGCTGGACATCTGACCTGGACCTGGCGCCGCCCTGCGGCGCCAGGCCCCCCCTCCTCCTGCCGCGAGGCCAGAAGCATGCCCACCAAACCTGCCGACCAACCCTGGGAAGACCTTCATGCCTGCCTGCGCCTGGCGCAACTGGAGGCCAACCAGGTTCACGATCGCCAACAGGATGGCCAGCGCTGGTTCAGCCGTTTTCTGCAGGGCCTGGAAGACAGCGGTGTCAAACTGATCGAACGGACGACGAAAAGCCTAGACTACGTACCCACGGATGCCGTGTTCGAAGACGTCTTCAGCGGCTGGATTCCAGCGCCCCAGAGGCGCAACCTCAAATTCGAGCGGGCTGCCAAGGACATACTCCATGGCTTGCAACAGCCAGACCTCGCCCTGCTGCGCAGCACCTCGGCCAGCTCGCACCTGCGCATCGAATTTGACCTGGATGACAGCGGTAGCCCGGTAGCGATCGTCTTTAACCTTTGCTGTTCGACCGACCCGGATACCCCGCGGACGCGCCTTGCCCTGCAGCTGGACCACATGGGCGCGAAGCTCGACGCCCGGGCTTTCGAGATGCGGCGAGAACAGGTCGAAAAACGCCTCCAGGCGCTATCCGATCTCGATCAGTTCTAGCCAGGCGGCATTGCACGCTGCGCGGGGTCCCACCTCGTCTAACCAAACAGGTTTTCCAGTAACGCGAGAGTTGAACCTCGAAGACTAACGAGGACCAGTCACACCACTCGGACCAACCGATCCTCCCGCGGACACCGCTCGAACCGTGCCCGGTAACTCCGTGTGAAATACGACGCCGACTCGAACCCGCACGCCACCGCCACCTCCAGCACACTCATGTCGGTCTGGCGCAATAGCTGCCGAGCCTTGTCCAGTCGCAATCGCAGATAGAAGCCACTGGGCGTGTCGTCCAGATGCAAGCGGAACAGGCGCTCCAGCTGCCGCCGGGTCACCTGCACTGCATCGGCCAGCACCTGGGTATTGAGCGGCTGCTCGATATTTCGCTCCATCTCGCCGATCACCTTCACGAGCTTCTTGTTGCTGATGCCGTAACGGCTGGCGATCTGCATGCGCTGGTGGTCCTGGCGTTGGCGAATGCGCCCGAGCACGAACTGCTCGGATACCTGCACAGCCAGCTCGCTGCCATGGGCCTGGCCGATCAGGTCAAGCATCAGGTCGATTGACGCGGTACCGCCTGCGCAGGTAATGCGCCGCCGATCGATCTCGAATAGCTCCTGGGTCACCTGCAAGCGTGGATAGCGCTCCTTGAATGCCTCCAGCGCCTCCCAGTGCACGGTGGCGCGGTGGCCGTCGAGCAGGCCGGCCTCGGCCAGTACCACCGCGCCGGTATCGATGCCACCCAGAACAACTCCCTCATGGTCCAGGCGGCGTAGCGCCTGCTGCAGTGCCGGCCCGTAACAGGCCAACGGCTCGAAGCCCGCGACGATCAGCAGGATGCCGCCAGGTTCGCCCGCCGCCAGCGCTGCATCGGCGTTTACCGACATGCCATTGCTGGCCAGCACCGGCCCGCCGTCCAGGCTCAACACCTGCCAGCGATACAACGGGCCCTTGAAACGATTGGCCACCCGCAGTGGTTCCAGAGCACTGATGAAACCCATGGCCGAGAACCCGGGCAACAACAGGAAATGAATGATTTGCGGCATTGCATGCTCCACGGCAAAGGTGGTCGCCTCCGTGCAAATGTTGGTCGCCAGGGTGCGATTTACCACCCTGGCAGCAGCGTAGCGTGTTCACACGGCCCAGAGAGGCCGGCCCCTATAAAAAATGCCCTGCCGATGGAGAGCCACCATGCAACGCTTGATCCGCCGCAGCCTGTTATCCGTAGCCCTGACCACTATCGTCGCTTCCCCGCTGTATGCCGCGGAACCCGCGGCCTGCAAGAACGTCCGTCTGGGCGTGGTCAACTGGACCGATGTCATCGCCACCAGCGCCATGGCGCAGGTGCTGCTCGATGGCCTTGGCTACCAGACCAAGCAGACCAGCGCTTCGCAGCAGATCATCTTCGCCGGCATCCGCGACAAACGCCTGGACATGTTCCTGGGTTACTGGAACCCGATCATGACCCAGACCATCACCCCGTTCGTCGATGCCAAGCAGGTCAAGGTGCTCGACAAGCCCAGCCTGGAAGACGCCCGCGCCACCCTGGCGGTGCCCAAGTACCTGGCCGACAAGGGCCTGAAGACGTTCGCCGATATTCACAAGTTCGAAAAGGAACTGGGCGGGAAAATCTACGGCATCGAACCAGGCTCCGGCGCCAACACCCAGATCAAGGCGATGATCACCAAGAACCAGTTTGGCCTTGGCAAGTTCCAGCTGGTCGAATCCAGCGAGGCCGGCATGCTCGCCGCCGTCGACCGCGCGGTGCGGCGCAACGAAGCTGTGGTGTTCTTTGGCTGGGCACCGCACCCGATGAACGTGAATATCGACATGGTCTATCTGGGCGACAGCCAGGACGCCCTGGGCCCTGACGAAGGCCGCGCGACAGTGTGGACGGTGACTGCGCCGGACTATGCCGAACGCTGCCCCAACGCCCACCGCCTGCTGGCCAACCTGAACTTCAGCGCCGAGGACGAGAGCCGCATGATGCAGCCGCTGCTCGACCACAAGGACGCGCTGGAATCGGCCCGCCAGTGGCTCAAGGACCACCCCGAGGACAAGGCCCGCTGGCTGGAGGGTGTGACCACCTTCGATGGCAAGCCGGCTGCGGACAACCTCAAGCTCGGCGCCAACTGATCCGGCCCCTTCGCGGGTAAACCCGCTCCCACAGGTTACGCGCATGCCAGGAACACCACGGTGCTCCTGTGGGAGCGGGTTCACCCGCGAAAAGGCCACCACAGACACCACAAGGACCCCCGCCATGAACCACGACGTCATCATCACCTGCGCCCTCACCGGCGCTGGCGACACCGCCTCGAAAAGCCACCTTGTTCCAGTCACCCCCAAGCAGATCGCCGAGTCTGCCGTAGAGGCCGCCAAAGCCGGCGCCACCGTAGTCCACTGCCACGTGCGCGACCCGCAAACCGGCCGCTTCAGCCGTGACGTGGCGCTGTATCGCGAAGTCATGGAACGCATCCGCGAAGCTGACGTGGACATCATCGTCAACCTTACCGCCGGTATGGGTGGCGACCTGGAAATCGGCCCGGGTGAAACACCACTGGAATTCGGCCCGGGCACCGACCTGATCGGCCCACTGGAACGTCTGGCCCATGTCGAAGCGCTGCTGCCGGAAATTTGCACCCTCGACTGCGGCACCCTCAATTTCGGCGATGGCAACTCGATCTACGTCTCTACCCCGGCGCAACTGCGCGCCGGTGCCAAGCGCATCACCGAGCTGGGAGTGAAAGCCGAGCTGGAAATCTTCGACACCGGCCACCTTTGGTTCGCCAAGCAGATGATCAAGGAAGGCCTGCTCAACGACCCGCTGTTCCAGCTGTGCCTGGGCATCCCGTGGGGTGCGCCGGCCGATACCACCACCATGAAGGCCATGGTCGACAACCTGCCAGCCAACGTCACCTGGGCCGGCTTCGGCATTGGCCGCATGCAGATGCCGATGGCCGCCCAAGCGGTGCTGCTGGGTGGCAACGTGCGGGTGGGCCTGGAAGACAACCTGTACCTGGACCGTGGCGTACTGGCCAGCAACGGTCAGCTGGTCGAGCGGGCGGCAGAGATCATCACCCGCATGGGTGGCCGCGTGCTCAGCCCGGCAGAAGGCCGGGAAAAAATGAACCTCAAGCGCCGCTGATTCCCTTTCAGGAGACCGATATGCCCTTCATCACCGAGATCAAGTCCTTCGCCGCCCTGGGTAGTGGCGTGATCGGCAGCGGCTGGGTCGCCCGCGCCCTGGCCCATGGCCTGGACGTGGTCGCCTGGGACCCGGCGCCCGGCGCCGAGCACGCCCTGCGCAAACGCATCGCCAACGCCTGGCCTGCACTGGAGAAACAAGGCCTGGCGCCAGGTGCAGCGCAAGACCGGCTGAAATTCGTGGCCACCATCGAGGAATGCGTGCGCGACGCCGATTTCATCCAGGAAAGCGCACCCGAGCGCCTGGACCTCAAGCTCGACCTGCACGCGAAGATCAGCGCTGCCGCCAAGCCCAATGCAATCATCGGCTCCAGTACCTCGGGCCTGCTGCCCAGCGAGTTCTACGAGTCATCCACTCACCCTGAGCGTTGCGTGGTCGGTCACCCGTTCAACCCGGTTTACCTGCTGCCGCTGGTGGAGATCGTCGGCGGCAACCGCACGGCACCCGAAGCTATCGAGGCCGCGAAAACCATCTACACCGCACTCGGCATGCGCCCGCTGCATGTGCGCAAGGAAGTCCCTGGCTTCATCGCCGACCGCCTGCTCGAAGCGCTGTGGCGCGAGGCCCTGCACCTGGTCAACGACGGCGTGGCCAGCACTGGCGAGATCGACGACGCGATCCGCTTCGGCGCCGGCCTGCGCTGGTCGTTCATGGGCACCTTCCTCACCTACACCCTGGCCGGTGGCGACGCCGGCATGCGCCACTTCATGGCCCAGTTCGGCCCGGCGCTGAAGCTGCCCTGGACCTACCTGCCGGCACCGGAGTTGACCGACAAGCTGATCGACGATGTGGTCGAAGGTACCTCCGAGCAACTGGGTGATCGCAGCATCGCTGCGTTGGAGCGCTATCGTGATGACACCCTGTTGGCAGTGCTGGAGGCCGTGAAGACCAGCAAGGCCAGGCACGGTATGGCTTTCGGCGACTGAGGAGACTGCGATGCCCGCACTGATCACCTACCGCACCCCGGTCCAGGAGGACTGGGTAGACTACAACGGGCATCTGCGCGATGCCTACTACCTGCTTATCTTCAGCTACGCCACTGATGCGCTGATGGAGCGCATCGGCCTGGATGCCGACAGCCGCGGCCAGAGCGGTAACTCGCTGTTCACCCTGGAGGCGCACATCAACTACCTGCACGAAGTGAAGCTGGGTACCGAAGTGTGGGCGCAGACGCAGATCATCGGCTTCGACCGCAAGCGCCTGCATGTCTATCACAGCCTGCACCGGGCAGGCTTCGACGAAGCACTGGCGGCCAGTGAGCAGATGCTGCTGCATGTGGACCTGGCGGGGCCGAAGTCGGCGCCGTTCAGTGAGCGTAGCGTCGGGTTGCTGCAAGGGTTGGTGGATGAGCAGCAGGGCCTGCCGTCGGCTGAATTCCTGGGCAGGGTAATAGGCCTGAACACAAAATCCTGAAGGTGACTGCGCGCCCTGTGGGAGCGGGTTCACCCGCGAATGCTTTGGTAACTTCACCATCGCATTCGCGGGTAAACCCGCTCCCACAGGGATTTGTGCATCCTTCAAGTGTTGCTTCGGGAAAAAAATAACCCCGGAAAGCCGTGAGCATCCGGGGCCAAGAGCGAGCAACATCCACTGTGCATGAACGAGGGTGACCAAACCCTCAGGTACCGTGAATGGCTTCAGTGTGCGGCCTTCCAAGGTGCTCGATTTAGCCGGAAACGACCTGTTCTTAGCCAATGCAGCCATGGCGCCATTCTGTTGTTGCGGGCATGTCGCCGGCGTCACAGAATCGGTCGTAAATCACAGCAGCACTCTCTTAGCGATAAAAGGGACAACAGCCATGATGCATGCGGATTTGATTGACCAGGACGATCTGGCAGGCCACCTGCGCGCGCGCGGGTTCGAGATTCCGGCCGGCGCTACTGCCGAGCAGGCGTGCGAAGCGGTGGTGCGCGGGCTGACCGAGCCCAATGCACGGGCGCTGAAGGGGATGGTGGAGCAGATGTATACCGGTAGTGCGACGATCCTGCCGGCGGTGCGCCAGGCCATCGACAAACAGCTGTTGCCGGCGTTGGCGCAGTTCAACAAGCGCGCCTGAATCGTTTTCCTGTACTGGCCTCTTCGCGGGTGAACCCGCTCCCACAGGTTCTGCACTGAACTCGAAAGCAGTGCAGTACCTGTGGGAGCGGGTTCACCCGCGAAGAGGCCAGTGCCATTTCAGAGCCTCACACTGGCAAAGGTCGACTCGTTGCGCGCCTGGCTCAGGGCCGCCATCGGCCCGCTGTGCGGCGACAGAGTCATGGCCTGCGGGATCGGCATCATCGCCACCTGCTGCGCGGTGTTGGAGCCCACGCGCTCATCACGCGGCGGAATGCCGAAGTACTCGCGGTAGCACTTGGAGAAGTGCGGGGTCGACACGAAGCCGCATACCGACGCCACCTCGATGATCGACATCGGCGTCTGCTTCAGCAACTGCCGGGCGCGGATCAGGCGCAGCTTCAGGTAGTAACGCGACGGCGAACAGTGCAGATACTTCTGGAACAGGCGCTCGAGCTGCCGGCGCGATACCGACACGTATACCGCCAGTTCGTCCAGGTCGATCGGCTCTTCGAGGTTGGCCTCCATCAGCGCGACGATTTCCTGCAGCTTCGGCTGGTTGGTGCCAAGCATGTGCTTGAGCGGCACGCGCTGGTGATCCTGCTCGTTGCGGATGCGTTCGTAGACGAACATTTCAGAGATTGCCGCCGACAGTTCACGGCCGTGATCGCGGCTGATCAGGTGCAGCATCATGTCCAGCGGCGCAGTGCCGCCGGAGCTGGTGAAGCGGTTACGGTCGAGGGTGAACAGGCGGGTGCTCATGTTGACCCGCGGGTAGGCCTCCTGCATGGCAGCCAGGCATTCCCAGTGCACGCTGCAATCAAAGCCATCGAGCAGGCCGGCGCAGGCCAGGGCCCAGCTGCCGGTGCACACTGCACCCAGGCGTCGCGACTGGCGAGCCTGGGCCTGCAGCCAGGTGACATGCTCACGGGTAACGGTGCGCTGGATGCCGACACCGCCACAAACAATCACTGTATCCATCGGCGGGGCGCTGTGCATGGCCGCGTCGGGAGTGATCTGCAGGCCGTCGCTGGCCCACACCTGGCCGCCATCGACGGTCAGGGTGTGCCAGCGGTACAGCTCGCGGCCGGAAAGCTGGTTGGCCATGCGCAGCGGCTCGACGGCCGACGCCAGGGAAATGAGAGTGAAATTGTCCAGTAGGAGAAACCCGATGGACTGGGGGGCTGTGCGGTTCTGGGTTGGGGTCCCGGAGGTGTACGACGTCATCGCGATTTCTCCTCACACAAATGCAGGGTGTGCCTCAGGCGAGCACTGATTTCTTGTTATGTATGGCCCCGGTTTCATGTGCAGGGGCCTTGGTGCCAATCTCAACGCAAACGCCGTGCCTGAAATTGAACGGCTATCCAAAAAAACCTGAAAACGACGCCTTTATCAGGCAAATCAAGCGCTTTGATCGAGCTGGCCAATCTTCGTGGAACGGGCGTGCTAGGCGCTGTGCCTGTAACGGCTGAGCAATTTGGTGACACGCGCAGTGTAGGATGCCCAGAAACGACACTCTTGAGTGTCACCGACAACGCCCACACTGATAACGACACCCGACGATCGGTATGCGTCGCGCTGCACCATAAAGAGACATTTGTGGCTGTGCTGCACCTGTTTCAATCTCAAGGGCCCCTTCGCGGGTGAACCCGCTCCCACAAGGATGATGCAGTCCCTGTGGGAGCGGGTTCACCCGCGAAGAGGCCCTTAAGGTCAGATCAAGAGTCAGCATTCAATGGCGCTGACCGCCAGGCCACCACGCGAGGTCTCTTTGTACTTGTCGTGCATGTCGGCCCCGGTATCGCGCATGGTGCGGATAACCTGGTCGAGGGAAATGAAGTGCTCGCCGTCACCACGCAGGGCCATCTGCACCGCGTTGATGGCCTTGACCGCGGCAATCGCGTTGCGCTCGATGCACGGCACCTGCACCAACCCGCCGACCGGGTCGCAGGTCAGGCCCAGGTTGTGCTCCAGTGCAATCTCGGCAGCGTTCTCCACCTGCGGTGGGGTCGCGCCCAGCACCTCAGCGAGGCCCGCCGCGGCCATGGCGCAAGCCGAACCGACTTCCCCCTGGCAACCCACTTCGGCACCAGAGATCGACGCGTTCTTCTTGCACAGAATGCCCACCGCGGCGGCAGCGAGGAAGAAATCGACCACGCTGGACTCGTCCACCGCATCACTGAAGCGCATGTAGTAGTGCAACACCGCCGGGATGATGCCCGCCGCGCCGTTGGTCGGCGCGGTAACCATGCGCCCGCCGGCGGCGTTTTCTTCGTTGACCGCCAGGGCGAACAGGTTGACCCACTCCATGGCGCTCATGGTCGAGCCGATCACGTTGGGCTTGCCGATTTCCTGCAGGCTGCGGTGCAGCTTGGCGGCGCGACGGCGTACGTTCAGCCCGCCGGGCAGCGTGCCTTCGTATTTCAGGCCATTGTTGACGCATTCCTGCATGGCTTCCCAGAGCTTGTGCAGGCCGGCGCGGATCTCTTCCTCGCTGCGCCAGACCTTCTCGTTGGCCATCATCAATTGCGACACGCTGAGGTCGTTTTGCTTGCACAGGCGCAGCAGCTCGGCGGCGCTGTCGAAGTCGTACGGCAGCACCGTCTGGTCGGCATCCAGCACGCCGCTGGCGGCCTGGGCGGCATCGACCACAAAGCCGCCACCCACCGAGTAATAGGTGTCGCGGTGCAGCTCGCCCTGCTCGCCTTCGGCAATCAGGGTCATGGCGTTGGGGTGGTACGGCAGGTTCTCGTCCAGCAGCAGCATGTCGCGGGCCCAGACGAATTCGATGGGCAGGCGGCGGTCCAGCTGCAGGGTATTGGTTTCGCGCAGGTCGGCGATACGCGGCGCGATCTGGGTCGGGTCGATGGCGTCCGGCCATTCGCCCATCAGGCCCATGATGGTGGCATTGTCGGTGCCATGCCCCACACCCGTGGCCGACAGCGAGCCATACAGGCGCACTTCGATCCGCTTCACACGTTCCAGCTCGCCACGCTCGCGCAGGCCCTGGACGAACAGGGCGCCAGCACGCATGGGGCCGACGGTGTGGGAGCTGGAGGGCCCGACACCGATCTTGAACAGGTCGAACACGCTGATGGCCATTGTTGAATCACCTCTTGCTGGGCTTGTCTCTGCGCGCCATGCGCAGGGCGGGGCAGCTGCTAGGCTGAAGCAGCGGGCCGCCTTGAATGCACGCATCATCGGGCTTTTACCGCACCCCTCGCCGTCTGCAACCGACGTACTTTTGTCCAGCAGCGCCGCGCTGTTTTCTACCGGGGAGTAGCCCTCACCAGGCCGCTTTCCGGCGGCCTGGCGACGTAAAAATGCGGCTGAGGGGGTGGAAAAACCCATAAACGACATCGCCCATACTGGATACGACCCGTTCCGTACTGGTTACGACCCCACCAGTAGGCGATTGCCCGGCGCTGGAGGATTATCGAAAGCGACTCGTAAAGCACGGCCACGCATCCTGCCCTCTGCAGGCCTGGTCGACCGGACCCTGAGAAAGCCCGGCGACCCACGCGAACCCGAAGACAAAATCACAGGAGTCCATCCATGAAAGGTTCACCCTCGCTGTTGCTGGTTGCGATGCTGTCCGCGCCTTTGCTGGCCCAGGCCGCCGAACCCGAGCAATGCAAGACGGTACGGTTCTCGGATGTCGGCTGGACCGACATCACGGTCACCACCGCGACCACCAGCGTTGTGCTCGAAGCACTGGGTTACAAGACCCACACCACCATGATCTCGGTACCGGTGACCTACAAGTCGCTGGCCACCGGCAAGGACCTGGACGTGTTTCTCGGCAACTGGATGCCGACCATGGAGAACGACATCAAGCAGTACCGCGACGCAGGTACTGTGGAAACCGTGCGCGCCAACCTGGAAAACGCCAAGTACACCTTGGCTGTGCCCCAGGCGCTGTATGACAAGGGCCTGAAGGACTTCAGCGACATTCCCAAGTTCAAGCAGGAACTGGGCGGCAAGATCTACGGCATCGAGCCTGGCAACGATGGCAACCGCACCATCCAGAGCATGATCGACAAGAACGCCTTCGGCCTGAAGGACGCCGGCTTCAAGATCGTCCAGTCCAGCGAGGCCGGCATGCTGTCGCAGGTCGACCGCGCGCAGAAACGCGGCGAGGCGCTGGTGTTCCTCGGCTGGGAACCGCACCCGATGAACACCCGCTTCAAGATGCAGTACCTGACCGGTGGGGACGAGTTCTTCGGCCCCGACTTCGGCAAGGCGACCGTATTGACCAACACCCGCAAGGGCTATGTGCAGGAATGCAGCAACGTTGGCCAGCTGTTGAAGAACCTGTCGTTCGAGCTCAAGGATGAAAGCACCATGATGGGCTATGTCCTGGACGACAAGATGAAACCCGAGGCGGCTGCCAAGAAGTGGCTCAAGGACAACCCTGGCAAGCTGGATGCCTGGCTGGCCGGTGTCACCACCGTTGATGGCAAACCAGGCCTGGAGGCGGCCAAGGCCAAGCTGACGCAATAACGCAATACGCCATAGCGCTACCTCGGGGCAGGCCGTGCCTGCCCCGGGTTGATTTCAATCTATGCAGGTGGAAGCTCGCTATCATGCTTATCGATCAGAAAATACCCCTGGGTGAGTACATCGCGTCGTTCGTCGAGTGGCTGACCCAGAACGGCGCGAACTACTTCGACGCCATCGCGCAGGGCCTGGAGTTCATGATCCATGGCGTCACCAGTGCCCTGACCTTCTTCAATCCGTTCGTGCTCATCGCTCTGTTCGCCGCCCTGGCGCATTTCATCCAGCGCAAGTGGGCGCTGACCGCATTCGTCGCCCTGTCGTTCCTGCTGATCCTCAACCTGGGTTACTGGCAGGAAACCATGGAAACCCTGGCGCAGGTCACCTTTGCCACGGTGGTTTGCGTGGCCATCGGCGTGCCACTGGGCATCGTCGCCGCGCACAAACCGATGTTCTATACCGCCATGCGCCCGGTACTCGACCTGATGCAGACGGTACCTACATTCGTCTACCTGATCCCCACCCTGACCCTGTTCGGCCTGGGTGTGGTGCCGGGGCTGATCTCGACGGTGGTGTTCGCCATCGCCGCGCCGATCCGCCTCACCTATCTGGGCATCTGCGATGTCCCGCAGGAGCTGATGGACGCCGGCAAGGCCTTTGGCTGCTCGCGGCGCCAGCTGCTCACCCGTATCGAACTGCCGCACGCGATGCCGAGCATCGCCGCCGGCGTTACCCAGTGCATCATGCTGTCGCTGTCGATGGTAGTGATTGCCGCCCTGGTCGGTGCTGACGGCCTGGGCAAACCTGTGGTCAACGCACTGAACACCGCCGATATTTCCCTGGGCTTCGAAGCGGGCCTGGCGATCGTGCTGCTGGCGATCATGCTCGACCGTATCTGCAAGCAACCGGACCTGCCGGTAAGGGGTGAAGCATGAGCATCATTCGTTTCGAAGACGTCGACGTCATCTTCTCCAACAAGCCGCGCGAAGCGCTGGCCCTGCTCGACCAAGGCCAGACCCGCGAGCAGATTCTCAAGCAGACCGGCCTGGTTGTGGGGGTCGAGAAGGCCAACCTGGATATCCAGAAGGGCGAAATCTGCGTGCTGATGGGCCTGTCCGGTTCGGGCAAGTCGAGTTTGCTGCGCTGCATCAACGGCCTCAACACCGTCAGCCGCGGCAAGCTGTTTGTCGAGCACGAAGGCAAGCACATCGACATTGCCCACTGTACCCCCGCCGAACTGAAGATGATGCGCACCAAGCGCATTGCCATGGTGTTCCAGAAATTCGCCCTGATGCCCTGGCTGACGGTGCGCGAGAACATCAGCTTTGGCCTGGAAATGCAGGGCCGCCCCGAGAAGGAACGGCGCAAGCTGGTCGACGAGAAGCTCGAGCTGGTGGGCCTGACCCAGTGGCGCAACAAGAAGCCGGACGAACTGTCAGGCGGCATGCAGCAGCGCGTGGGCCTGGCCCGGGCGCTGGCGATGGATGCCGACATCCTGCTGATGGACGAACCGTTCTCGGCACTGGACCCGCTGATCCGCCAGGGCCTGCAAGACGAGTTGCTTGGCCTGCAGGCCAAGCTGAGCAAGACCATCGTGTTCGTCAGCCACGACCTGGACGAAGCGCTGAAGCTGGGTAGCCGCATCGCCATCATGAAGGACGGGCGGATCATCCAGTACAGCAAGCCGGAAGAGATCGTGCTCAACCCGGCCGACGAGTATGTGCGTACCTTCGTCGCCCATACCAACCCGCTGAACGTGCTGTGCGGGCGCAGCCTGATGCGCAGCCTGGACAACTGCAAGCGGGTGAATGGCTCGGTGTGCCTGGACCCGGGTGGCGATTCGTGGCTGGACCTGGGCGAAGGCAACTCGATCAAGCGTGCGCGCCAGGGGCAGAACGGGCTGGAGATGCAGAACTGGGCACCGGGGCAGTCGGTGGAAGGGCTGGGCCGCAAACCGACCCTGGTGCATGCGGATATCGGCATGCGCGATGCGCTGCAGATTCGCTACCAGACCGGGAACAAGCTGGTGCTGCAGGAGAATGACAAGGTGGTGGGGATTCTGGGCGACAGCGAGCTATATCACGCGCTGCTCGGCAAGAACCACGGTTGATGCCATTGGGGCCGCGTTGCGGCCCTTTCGCGACACAAGGCCGCTCCTACAGGGGAACGCATATCCCTGTAGGAGCGGCCTTGTGTCGCGAAAGGAGGGCAAAGCCCTCCCAACAATGGGTCAGCGAACGACGATCCCGCGCGAAGCCATGTAGGCCTTGGCCTCCGGCACCGTGTACTCGCCAAAGTGGAAGATACTGGCCGCCAGCACCGCACTGGCATGCCCTTCCAGAATGCCGTCAGCCAGGTGCTGCAGGTTACCCACCCCGCCCGAGGCAATCACCGGAATACCCAGCGCATCACTGATCGCGCGGGTAACGCCAAGATCGAAGCCGTTCTTCATGCCGTCCTGGTCCATGCTGGTCAGCAGAATCTCGCCGGCCCCCAGGCCTTCCATCTTCTTCGCCCATTCAACGGCATCCAGCCCGGTCGGCTTGCGCCCGCCGTGAGTGAAAATCTCCCAACGCGGCTGCTCACCCGGGCCGGATACCTTCTTGGCGTCGATGGCCACAACGATGCACTGCGAACCGAAACGGTCCGCGGCCTCGCCAACAAACTCCGGGTTGAACACCGCGGCCGTGTTGATCGAGACCTTGTCGGCACCGGCATTGAGCAGGTTGCGGATGTCCTGTACGGTGCGCACGCCACCGCCCACGGTCAGCGGGATGAACACCTGGCTGGCCATACGCTCGACGGTATGCAGGGTGGTGTCACGGCCATCGACGCTGGCAGTAATGTCGAGGAAGGTGATTTCGTCGGCACCTTGCTCGTCGTAGCGACGGGCGATTTCCACCGGGTCGCCGGCATCACGGATGTTCTCGAACTTGACGCCCTTGACCACCCGGCCGTTGTCCACGTCCAGGCAAGGGATGATGCGCTTGGCCAGTGCCATGGTTCAGTCCTCAGCCTTGGTAGTTGTCGCAGAAGGCCTGGGCCTCGGCGACATCGAGGGTGCCTTCGTAGATGGCACGGCCGGTGATGGCGCCGATGATGCCCGGGGCCTTGGCGTCCAGCAGGGCCTTGATGTCACCCAGGTTGTGGATGCCGCCCGAGGCGATCACCGGGATCGAGGTGGCTTCTGCCAGCGCCTTGGTGAACGGCACATTGCAGCCCTGCATCATGCCGTCCTTGGCGATGTCGGTGTAGACGATCGCCGAGACGCCATCGGCCTCGAAACGCTTGGCCAGGTCGATGACCTGCACCGAGCTCACTTCAGCCCAGCCGTCGGTGGCGACGAAGCCGTCCTTGGCGTCCAGACCGACGATGACCTTGCCCGGGAAGGCCTTGCACGCTTCAGCGACGAATTCCGGCTGCTTGACCGCCTTGGTACCGATGATCACGTAGCTGACGCCAGCCTTGACGTAGTGCTCGATGGTTTCCAGCGAGCGGATGCCACCGCCGATCTGGATCGGCAAAGTCGGATAGCGCTTGGCGATGGCAGTGACCACTTCACCGTTGACCGGCTGGCCTTCGAAGGCGCCGTTGAGGTCGACCAGGTGCAGGCGGCGGCAGCCACCCTCGACCCACTTGGCGGCCATGCTCACCGGGTCGTCGGAAAATACCGTGGAGTCTTCCATGCGGCC
>Ga0247818_10000840_pt1 | contig 19371 bp, 16 predicted proteins | sample 13C_Glucose_Day1_FD_192424 | JGI IMG/M metagenome (GOLD analysis project Ga0247818, IMG submission 192424) | Soil microbial communities from agricultural site in Penn Yan, New York, United States - 13C_Glucose_Day1 | ecosystem: Environmental > Terrestrial > Soil > Agricultural land | place... | reverse complement strand
CGTCAGCCAGCAGCAGCTCGCACTCGAGCAGGGACTCGCGCAACAGGTCGTCGTGGCGGAGCTTGACCATCTTCGCGGCGTTGAGCACACCGATCTGCAGTGGTCGGTGTTGCTCGATGGCGGCCGCGCACCGCTGCACCACCTCGGGCAGGGTCATCGCGTCGAGGGGAAGCCCGAACAGCTGCTCCTGACGGGACAGTGGACGAATCGACGCGGACTCGCTGCTCTCGACGCGAGCGGGTTCACCGGCGTAGGGGGTCCGCTGCGGGCTGTGCCACGCGTAGAGCAGCCAACCGAGCTCGTAGGGCCGGCACTCGTAGTCGATCTGGGTGGGCGGCATGGCCGAGTCGACGCCTGGTACGTGCCAGCCTGTGTGCAGGGATGTCGTCACTGCGGAGAGCTTCCGGGCCGCCTTGGCCGGCTCCCGGCGACCGACCTTGCGCCAGACGACTGAGACCTCTTCGTCCACGAGCGAGCCGAACACCTCCGGGTGGGTCTGCAACCACTGCATTCCAAGCGCGATGGACCGTCGGTGGTCGTCTCCGCCGCACTCGAGCAGGTCGAAGAGCGCCATGGGCGCCATCGCGTGCTGATGGACGCTGTAGACGGGGTACCCCTCGACGACCGATCCGTCGCGGACGTCGTAGTGCCACCACCATTGGCCCGCCGGTCCCTGGAGTTCGCAGATCCTTGCGGCACAGCGGTTTGCAGCGTCAAGGGCCTCCGGTGCCCCGACGGCCGCCGCGAGGCGTGCCAGAGCCTGGATGGGATACACCTGGTCCGCGAAGCAGCCCACGTGCGCCCGCCACCGACCCAGGGATGCCGCTGGGAGGGCGTGCGGGAAGATCCCCTTCGCCCCCTGTGCCGCGAGGAGTCGGCGACTCGAGGCGTCGATGACGGCCTGGGCGTCGCCCAGCTGCCGAGCGGCGAGCGCAGCGGTCAGCATCCACGACACATCGACAGTGGGGAGCGGCGAAGAGTCGGCCAGCCACTGTCGCATCCTCTGGAAGAGGACGGCGTCGAACGTGTCGGTGATCTCGGCAGCGGCCCACGCCGTCAAGGCCACAGCACCCGGGTCTGTGTGCCGGCGGGCCTGCCGCACCAGCTCCACAGTGAACTCCGCGGCGGTGAGGCCCCCCAGCACGGTTCGCTGCTCCGCCTCTGCCACGTGGGCAAGCCCCAGCGCGGAGATCGCGCCGTAGCGAAGGTTCCTGCCCTCGGCGACGACGCGTGGCCCCTCCGGCCCCGGAAGGCCGCGCAGCGTCTGCACGAACGCGTGCTCCTGGGGCACGCACATCCGAGCGAGCCCCCTCACCGCAAGGTTGCTCAGGCTGCCAACCTCGGAATCGCTCACCGCGGCCCTTCGTCCTGCAGGTGGACCCTGCGTAGCCATAGCCGCATCCACGACTGCTCCTTTTGCATTCCCCTTGTCCCAGAAGGGACACCCGGAGCCAGACTAGGAACGCATCCGGGCCGCGTCAGGAGGCATCTGTCGGAGACTGCGCTACTGAAAATGACAGTCCGGCCTACGCCGGCCGCCGTAGATGCCCAATCGGGCGCACCGCTCGGATCCGGCGCCCTACCCTGAGCCCATGGGGGAGGGGCCGCGTTCAACGGGTGGTGGTCGCACGCGCATCAGCCGGCGCACAGCCTCCTGGCTGGTGGATGCCCTGACGCCCGGCAGGGCTCCGCGTGCCTGGGAGCGCGACCGGCACGGCGACCCTCCAGACCTCGAGGCAGCGGCGGCGTTGCACGGCGTCGAGGGGTGGGTGCGTCGCCGCGCGCAAGGCGCCGGCGTCGCGGTGCCAGGCGTCGAGGACGCCGTGCGGCGGGCTGCCGCACGGCACATGCGTGCCGTGGGCGACCTGCGCCTGGTGCAGCAGTGCCTCGCGAGCGCCTGCCTGCCCTTTGTCGTCGTGAAGGGGCCGGCTCTCGTCGAGCGGCTCTACGGATCACCGGACCTGCGCTCCTACGTCGACCTCGACCTCCTCGTTCGGCCGAGCGACCTGGGCGCCGCGGTCTACGCCCTCGAGGCTGCGGGGTGCGCGCTCCTTGATGCGAACTGGCCCCTCCTCCAAGAGGCAGGCGTTCACGAGCTGCGGCTGCTGGGGCCGACGGGCGGGGCGATCGACCTTCACTGGTCTCTGGGCAAGGGCCCGGGCCTGGTCGATGTCTCACCAGCCGTCGACACCCTCCTCGACCGCGCGGTCACCTGGCACCTGGGCGACATCTCACTGCTCACCCTCGACTGGTCCGACACGGTCGTCCACCTCGCGGTGCACGCGGCCGCGAGTGGAGGCCACCGCCTGCTCTGGTGCGCGGACCTGCGCGCAGCCCTGGAGAGGATGCCCGAGGACGGCCCGGCCAGTCTGGTCGAGCGCACCGCCGAATGGCGCGCCGGCCCGCAGCTCCACATCATGCTGGCGCGGACCCGTGCCTCCCTCGGCACTGACATCCCCCCGGAACTGACGGGCGGCCTGGGGTTGCAGCGCTCGTGGAGGGGACTGACCACGGCGGTCGACCGGGCGTTTCCTGTTGAGCGCCAGGGCGATGGCCGGGGGCTGATGCGCCTCGTGGCCCGCAGCGCGTCGCCGACGACGCGGGCGAGCTGGGGCGCCTTGGCATCCAAGACGCTCTCGGCGGCCAAGGCCCCCCGGGAGGAACTCGTCCCCGACTGGCTCCTCGACCCCGACGAGCCCCGGTCCGCCCTGCACGCCGTCGGGGGCAGAGAGGGCCGAGAGGCGTTCTTCGCTGCGGTCGCCGCCGAGGCCCGTGCGGCGGGCCGGTAGGGGTATGCCGTCCGCTCAGGTGGCGAGCGCATCCCCAAGAACCGCCGCGGCGGCGTAGGGGTCGTCGAACGTGAGCCGCGCCAGCTGGACCCTCGAGGCAACGGAGCTGAGGTAACGCCAGGCGTCAGCGGCCTGCCAGCCCCTTTGGCCGTCGAGGGGTGGCACGTTGAGGCAGCTGGCGAGCAGGGCAGCGAGGCCCTCGGCGGGCGTCAGCGGCTCGAGAGCCGCCTCGGCTCCCTTACGCCGCACCGGGACCGCAACGAGCACGCACTCTCCCCGGTAGGTCTGCGGCGCGCTCCGGCCGAGCAGGGCCGGGGCCGTGGCCTCCTCGTCCTCCACCTCGTCGGAGGTTGCGAGACCGAGGATCTGCCGGCTGGCCAGCGACAGCCCGAGTGCACGCGGATGCGGCACGAGTGTGCCCACGGGCTCGGTGAAGCAGGCGGCCTCGTCGGAGAGCAGGGTGAGGCCGGCCCGCATGCAGGCTCCCGCCAGAGTGGTCTTGCCCACGCCGGACTCGCCGGGGAGGACAACACACCCCCGAGCTCCGGCAAGCGCTGCTGCGTGCACGGTCAGGCAGGTCGTGTGCCCGAGGGCGGCACGGTCCACCACCGACAAGGCCCGGGCTGCGGCTCGCTCGATCTCCTCGCCGGCCCCGCGGTCACACGACACGACGACATCGGCGCCCCAATCGCCCTGAGCCAGCATGCTGGAGCCCACCTCGGCAACGAGATCCGCTGTCGCGGCATCAGGGCACTCGAGGTCCACCCGGACCCCGGCAGTGTGAAACCGCAGCGCGGGCACGGGCGCTAGCTGTCCGACGGGACCAGGAAGCCTGCTGCGCGCAGATCATGGACCGCCAACGCCACCTCATCGGCAATCGCCGCCGGGTCGACCCGGTAGGCCGCAGAGAGCACCCCCACTGCCTCCGAGACCGAGGTCCGGCCATCGGCCAGCGCGAAGAGGTCGCTGGCGGTGCGGTTGAGCGTGAGAGCGGACCCCGTGGCTGAGTCGAACGCGGTCAGCTCGTCGCCGAGCGCGACCGTGCTCACTGTCGGGGCCGGAATGCCGAGTGCGTCATCCACGTCAATCAACGTATCCCTGCAGACGGTCATGCGAGTGTCCTTTGCTGAGATGGATGCCTGCACGTGCCCAGCACTCGCCGTCTGGGCGTAGTGCTAGAGCAGATGACGTAGTGCCCGCTGGACCGAATGGCCGGTTACAGAACCCCGTCAGGCTTTCTACGCTGTTTGTCTAGCCGGAAGGGGAGACGCATGGGCGATAAGTACGAGGCACCGCTCGTGGGTCGAAGGGCTGCCCTGCGTGGGGCTGCGGTCGGTGCGGCGGTGGTGTGGGTGGCGCCGGCCGTGCAGGTCATCTCGATGACCAGCGCCCACGCGGCGTCCGGCCCGCCGGGCAGAGTTCGGGGGACCCCGCCGCGGGGCGGGGGCAACGACCGCGGGAACGGGCCGAAGGCCAAGCCCGCGACATAGTCGGCCGGAGCCGCTGAGGCGGCCGAAGCCGAAGCAGGGGGAGCCAGATGAACAGTGATGAATCAGGAAGAGAGCCAGGACACCAAGGGCACCACGTGCTCGACAGGCGCACCACCCTGCGTGGGGCAGCTGTCGCCGCGAGCCTGGTGTGGGTGGCGCCGGCAGTGCAGGTCGTCTCCATGACGTCTGCGCACGCGGCGTCTGCCCCACCGCCTGTGGTGCGTCCGCCCGAGCGACCACCGGTGGAGAAGCCGCCGGAGGTCGGCGGCGGCGTTGTGAGCCCACCGGCGGTGCCCGGCAACACTCCGACCAGCAGTCCGACCCGCACCGTGCCACCCGCACGGGGGGTCCCGGCGCGGCCGCCGGTTCGCGGCATCGCATCGGGACAGGCGAGTGCAGGCGCTGCAGGGCAGTTGCCCGTCACCGGGGTCCAGGGGACATGGGAGGTCCTCGGTGTCGGCACCGCGACGGTGGCCGCAGGGGCGGCGGCCATCGCCGCGGCGCATCGCCTGAAGACCCGGGGCCTGGGGACCGGCCCCGGGGAAGCGGCGCCCGAGGTGCTAGGGGAAGAGAGCACCTGAGCGGGCGACCGGGTCTGTCAGGCCCACGTCAGCCGTCCCGGGTGGCGAGGGCCTGACAGGACTCGGCGCAGACCACCGTCGGTGTGCGCGGTGACTCTTGGAGACCACCCCGTTGCCCCCGCAGCGGGGCGCTCGTGCTGTCTACCCCGCGCCTGGAGCTGCCCGTCATGACCCTCAGCCCTCTGCTGGACGTCATCCACAGCGACCCCGGGGTCGTGGCCGCGCTCAACGTGGCCGGGCGACACGAGCCCACCGCCGAGGTCTCCGTCGCGGCCGGAGCGCGCCCAGCGCTGCTGGCGAGCCTTGTCCGCGGCGGTGGCAGGAGCGGTGCCCGAAGGCCGATCCTCGCCATCACCGCGACGACGCGAGAGGCCGAGGACCTCGCCGCCGCCCTGCGCTGTTTCCTCGACCCCGACACGGTCGCCGACTTCCCGGCGTGGGAGACCCTCCCGCACGAGCGACTCAGCCCGCGCAGCGACACCGTCGGCAAGCGCCTCGCGGTGCTGCGGCGGCTGAGGCACCCCGATCCCAGCGACACGGCATACGGCCCTCTCGACGTCGTCGTCGCGCCGGTGCGCGCGGTGCTCCAGCCGGTCGTCCAGGGGCTCGGCGAGCTGAGGCCCGTGGCCCTCAAGGCTGGTGACGAGGCCCCCCTCGAGCAGGTCGTGGAGGACCTCGCCGCGGCGGCCTACACCCGCACCGACCTCGTCGAGCGCCGAGGGGAGTTCGCCGTGCGCGGCGGCATCCTCGACGTCTTCCCGCCCACCGAGGACCACCCGGTGCGCGTCGAGTTCTGGGGTGACACCGTCGAGGAGATCCGCTGGTTCAAGGTCGCCGACCAGCGCAGCCTCGAGGTGGCCGAGCACGGCCTGTGGGCCCCGCCCTGCCGCGAGGTGCTGCTCACCGACTCGGTCCGCGAGCGTGCCAAGAGCCTCATCGACCAGCTGCCCGGCGCGGTCGACCTGCTCGGCAAGCTCGCCGAAGGCATCGCCGTCGAGGGCATGGAGTCCCTCGCCCCCGCCCTCGTCGACGGCATGGAGAGCGTCCTCGACACCCTCCGCGACGGCACGATGGTCGTGGTGTGCGACCCCGAGAGGGTCCGCACCCGCGCGCACGACCTTGTCGCCACGAGCCAGGAGTTCCTCGACGCCGGCTGGGCGAACGCCGCCGCCGGCAACACCGTGCCCATCGACCTGCAGGGCATCCTCGGCACCGCGTCGTTCTGGGGCCTTGCCGACCTGAGGGCCCACGCCCGCGAAAAGAGCCTGCCGTGGTGGGACCTCAACCCGTTCCTGGCCGATCAGGAGCTGGCGGAGGAGGTCGACGGCGACGCCGCGGTGGTCAACACCGGGTTGGGCGAGACGCCGCGCTACCGCGGCAGCACGCCCGAGGCCGTGGGGGACCTGCGCGAGTGGACGAAGGACGGCTGGCGGGTCGTCGTCGTGACCGAGGGCCACGGCCTGGCCAAGCGCGTCCACGAGGTCCTCGGCGGGGAGGAGGTCCCGAGCCGGCTCGACGCCGATCTCGGCGACCTCGCCCCCGGCATGGTGCACCTCACCACGGGTTCCCTGGGCAGCGGGTTCCTCGCCCCGGCCAGCCGGCTGGCGGTGGTCACGGAGACCGACCTCACCGGCACCGCGGGCCAGGGCGGGTCCACCAAGGACATGCGCCGTATGCCGTCGCGGCGCCGCAACCAGGTCGACCCCCTCCAGCTCAAGCCGGGCGACTTCGTGGTCCACGAGCAGCACGGTGTCGGCAAGTTCGTCGAGATGGTGCAGCGCACGGTCGGCGGCGCCACCCGCGAGTACCTCGTGCTGGAGTACGCCGCGTCCAAGCGCGGCCAGCCGGGCGACCGCCTCTATGTGCCGACCGACCAGCTCGACCAGGTCACCCGCTACGTCGGCGGCGAGCAGCCGACCCTCAACAAGATGGGCGGCTCCGACTGGCACAAGACCAAGACCAAGGCCCGCCGCTACGTCAAGCAGATCGCCAATGAGCTCATCCAGCTCTACAGCGCGCGCATGGCGACCCCGGGTCACGCCTTCGGGCCCGACACCCCGTGGCAGCGCGAGCTCGAGGACGCCTTCGCCTACATCGAGACCCCCGACCAGCTCAGCTCCATCGACGAGGTCAAGGCCGACATGGAGCGCTCGGTGCCGATGGACCGGCTCATCTGCGGCGACGTCGGCTACGGCAAGACCGAGATCGCCGTGCGCGCCGCCTTCAAGGCGATCCAGGACGGCAAGCAGGTCGCGGTGCTCGTGCCCACGACCCTGCTGGTGCAGCAGCACCTGCAGACCTTCACCGAGCGCTACGCCCAGTTCCCGGTCGTGGTGAAGGCCTTGTCCCGCTTCCAGAGCGACAAGGAGGCGCGCGAGGTCATCGCGGGTCTCGCCGACGGCAGCGTCGACCTGGTCATCGGCACGCACCGCCTGCTGTCCAAGGACATCCGGTACAAGGACCTCGGCCTGGTCATCGTCGACGAGGAGCAGCGCTTCGGCGTCGAGCACAAGGAGCAGCTCAAGACGCTGCGCACCGCCGTCGACGTCCTGGCCATGTCGGCGACCCCGATCCCGCGCACCCTCGAGATGGCGGTCACCGGCATCCGCGAGATGTCGACGCTGGCGACGCCGCCGGAGGAGCGCCACCCCGTCCTCACCTACGTCGGCGCCTACGACGAGAAGCAGATCACCGCAGCCATCCGCCGCGAGCTGCTCCGCGAGGGTCAGGTCTTCCTGGTCCACAACAAGGTCAGCTCGATCGAGCGGGCGGCGGCACGCATCCGCGAGCTCGTGCCCGAGGCCCGGGTCGCGACCGCCCACGGGCAGATGGGTGAGCACAAGCTCGAGCAGGTCGTCCTCGACTTCTGGGACAAGAAGTTCGACGTGCTCGTCTGCACCACCATCGTCGAGACGGGGCTGGACATCTCCAACGCCAACACCCTGATCGTCGAGCGGGCCGACGTGCTCGGCCTCAGCCAGCTGCACCAGCTCCGTGGCCGCGTGGGGCGTGGACGCGAGCGGGCCTACTGCTACTTCCTCTACCCGCCCGAGAAGCCGATGACCGAGACGGCCCACGACCGGCTCGCGACCATGGCCAGCCACACCGACCTCGGCGCAGGCATCCAGATCGCGATGAAGGACCTCGAGATCCGCGGCGCCGGCAACCTGCTCGGCGGCGAGCAGTCCGGGCACATCGCCGGCGTCGGCTTCGACCTCTACGTCCGTCTCGTCGGCGAGGCCGTCGCCGACTTCCGGGGCGATGGCGAGACGGCCCCGGCCGAGATCAAGATCGAGCTCCCCGTCGACGCCCACCTGCCCCACGACTACGTGCCGGGGGAGCGGCTGCGGCTCGAGGCCTACAAGAAGCTCGCCAGCGTGGTCGACGAGGCCGCGCTCGCCGAGATCGAGGCCGAGCTCGTCGACCGCTACGGCACCCCGCCTGAGCCGGTGCGCAACCTCATCGAGGTCGCCCGCCTGCGCACCGTAGCCCGCCAGGCCGGCATCGGCGACATCAGCGTGCAGGGCAACCACGTGCGCTTCGGCCCCGTTGACCTGCCCGAGTCCGCGCAGCTGCGGCTGCAGAGGCTGTACCCGAAGTCGCTCGTCAAGGACGCGGTCCGTACGATTCTCGTGCCCAAGCCGATGACGGCCCGGGTGGGTGGCAAACCCCTGCGCGACACGGCAGTCTTGCAGTGGGCCAGCGACCTCATCCGTGCGGTCATGCTCGGCAGTGTTGGCGACGCAGCCCGCGTCGCGGCGCAGCCGGCTGCGGCGAAGGCCCGCTAAACAACCGAAAGGGATTGTCAGTGAAGGCACTTCGGACCCTGCGCGGCCCGCTCGCCGCGGTGGTCATCGCCACCGCCCTCTCCGTGTCCGGCTGCGGCACCGCCGACACCGCTGCGGTCGTCAACGGCCAGGTGATCAGCGAGAGCGAGGCCCAGCAGGCGGCCCGCGAGATCAACGAGGCCTTCACGCCGCAGACGCCCTTCGACACGCCGAGCGCGGTGAGCTCCCTGATCGCGGCGCCCATCATCAACGACGTCGCCACACGCGTCGGCAAGGGCGAGTCCGACGCCGCGGCCCGCTCGGCCATCCCGAACGTCTCGGAGCCGGCGCAGGCCACGATCGACCTCGTCAAGGCCAACTTCGCCCTGCAGAGGCTCACCGAGCCCGAGAAGCAGATGATCCTCGACGACCTGAAGAAGGCCGACATCACCGTCAACCCGCGCTATGGCGCCTTCGACGCCGACAACGCGTCGCTCGAGGCACCTGCCCGCAACTGGCTCAAGGTGACCGGCGAGGGCTGACGGTCCCTGTGACGGGTCGTCTCGCCCTGCTGGCCGGCAGCCCCCGGATCGCCCCCGGGCTGCTGACCCGCGCCGCCTGGCAGGTGCTCGAGGGAGCAGACGCGGTCCTCGCCCGCGACGAGGACGAGCCCCTGGCCCACGCCATCGAGGAGGCCGGCCTCCCGGTGCGCCCCGTCGGCGCCACAGCGGCACCAGAGCTCGCGCGGGCCCTCGTGGCGCAGGCGGCTGCCGAGGATGTCGTGTGGGTCGTCTCCGCCGACGGCGACCCGGGACTGACCGATGCCATCGCCTCGGAGGTCACCCGGCTCTCCGAACCTCCCGAGGTCGAGGTGGTCGTGGGGTCCTGGGACGTCCCCGGCGCCCGCCTGCTCGACCTCGTCGCGGTCATGGACCGGCTGCGCTCGCCGGGGGGCTGCCCCTGGGACGCCGAGCAGACCCACGAGTCGCTGGTGAGGTACCTCATCGAGGAGGCCCACGAGGCCGCCGAGGCGATCGAGTCGGGCGACCGCGACCACATGGTCGAGGAGCTCGGCGACGTGCTGCTGCAGGTGGCCTTCCAGTCCCGGGTGGGGGAGGAGCACCCCGAGGCACCCTTCGACATCGACGACGTGGCCGGTGCCATCGTCGAGAAGCTCCTGCGGCGCCACCCCCACGTGTTCGCCGAGGGCACGGCCAGCACGCCCGAGGAGGTCGAGGGCGAGTGGGAGCGCATCAAGGCGCGCGAGCGCGCCGAGAAGGGCAGCCACGCGGGCGGTGAGGCGGGGCACGACCCGCTGCTCCACGGCATACCGGCCTCGCTGCCCAGCCTGCTCGCGGCCGAGAAGGTGCTGTCGCGCTGGGAGCGCGGCGGGGGCGACCTCGCGACGGTGACCGCCGACGACGGGGACGGCGACCTCGGCCGGGCCCTGCTGGGCCTCGTGGCCAGGGCGCGCGAGCGCGGCGAGTCGGCCGACGGCCTGCTGCGGGCAGCCGTGCGCGATTTTGCCGCCGATACCGGCTAGGGGATCCCCTCGAGCGGCCAGATCTCGCCCGTGCTGCTCTCCACCAGCGCGGCCCGGTCGGCCACCGCCTCGAGCGGCAGGGTGCCGTAGACCTCGACCGCCAGCGTCGCCAGGGTCTCCCGCCGCACGCGCGGGGCCAGCGTGCAGTGCGGCACCCAGTAGCCGGGCCGGTAGTGCAGGTGCAGCTCGGCGCCGGTCTCCTCGGCTGCCGCCACGACGCGCTCCTGCCGGGCGTGCACGTCGGCGCCGATCCCTGGGATGAGCCAGGCGCGTCCGCGCCGGAACAGCCCGAGGCCGTCGAAGTGCAGGCGCACCGGCCCTCCGTCGGGCAGCGCCCGCAGGGCCGCCCCCACCGCATCCACGTCGTAGGTGCGGAGCACGGCATACGACAGGTGCGGCACGTGGTGGCCGTGGGTGTGGCTGAGGAGGGTGGACACGCCCGCGGCCTCGAGGCGGTGCCACAGCAACCGCAGCGCACGCTCGGTGCGCTGGTCGAAGAGGAGGCATACCGCGAGTGCCACCGCTTCACGATGGCAGAGGGCGCACTCCTGCGTTGCGGCAATACCGGGTTTTGGAGATCTAAGGTTCCTTTATGATTCCAATGTGACGCTGACCCACCGCGAGCGCGAGATCGTCGACCTGCTCCGGCTCGACCCGCTGCTCGACGCTGCCGCCCTCGCCGAACGCCTCGGTGCGACCAAGGCCTCCGTGGCCGTCCACCTCTCCAACCTGACCAAGAAGGGCGTGATCCTCGGCCGCGGCTACGTCGTGCGCCCCGAGCGGCGCTCGGTGGTGGTCGTCGGCGGCGCCAACATGGACGTCAAGGCGCAGTCGCGCCAGCGGGCCGTCCTGCGCACCTCGAACCCCGGCACGGGCGTGACCGCGCCCGGCGGAGTGGGGCGCAACATCGCCGAGAACCTGGCCCGGCTCGGCACCCCCACCCACCTGGTGGCGCCGATCGGCCGCGACGCCTTCGGCGAGGAGCTCCTCGCCCAGACCCGTGCCGCTGGCGTCCTGGTCGACCACATGATCCAGACCGACGACACCACGGGCACCTACCTCGCGATGCTCGACGCCGACGGCGAGCTGCTCGTGGCGGTGTCCAACATGGAGATCACCGACCGGCTCACCGTGCGGCAGCTGGCCGGTTGCCGCGACCTCATCGCGCACTGCGACCTCCTCGTCCTCGACGGCAACCTGCCGCAGGCCCCGGCCGTCTGGCTGCTGGACTACGCGGCGGCCACGGAGGTGCCGGTCGTCATGGACCCCGTCAGCGTGGCCAAGGCCGGCTACCTGGCAGGGTCGCTCACCCCCTGCCGGCCGCTGCTCGCCCTCACGCCCAACCACGACGAGCTGGCCGCCATCGTCGATCGCCCGGTGCCGCGCACCGCGGCGAGCGTGGCCAAGGCGGCCCGCGAGGTCCACGGGCTCGGCGTGCAGCACGTCTGGGTGCGTCGGGGCCATCAGGGCAGCCTGCTCAGCTCGGTGGACGACACGGGGAAGGTCTCCGTCGAGCAGTTCCCTGCCCCGAGCGTCGCCGCCGTCGACGTCACCGGAGCCGGCGACGCGATGACCGCGGCGTTCGTCCACGCCCTGCTCCGGCAGTACACCCCCCAGGCGGCCGCGGAGTTCGGCCAGATGGCAGCGGCGCTGACCGTGGCCAGCTCCGAGACCGTCCGTCCCGACCTCAGCACCCGCCTCATCGAAGCGGCCGTGCGCACCGCGAAGGAGACCGCATGACCGCCACCAGCACGCCGCCCACGCCCCACCCGATGCTCGCCCTGTCGGACGAGGTCGCCGCGGCGGTGCGTGACGGCGCCCCGCTCGTGGCACTCGAGTCGACCATCATCAGCCACGGGATGCCCTACCCCCGCAACGTGGGGATGGCCCTCGAGGTCGAGGCGCTCATCCGCGACGCCGGAGCGGTCCCGGCGACGATCGCCGTGCTCGACGGGGCGCCCCGCATCGGCCTGTCCCGCGACGAGCTCGAGACCCTCGCCAGCCACGGCGGTGTCGCCAAGGTGAGCCTGCGCGACCTGCCCTACGTCATCGCCACCGGCGCCCACGGGGCCACCACGGTGGCCGCCACCATGCGCCTGGCGGCGCTGGCCGGCATACGCGTCTTCGTCACCGGTGGGCTCGGAGGCGTGCACCGCGGCGCGGAGACCAGCTTCGACATCTCTGCCGACCTCACCGAGCTCGGCCAGACCGACGTCGCCGTGATCAGCGCGGGCGTGAAGTCCATCCTCGACATCGGGCTGACCCTGGAGTCGCTGGAGACCCTCGGGGTGCCGGTCGTGGGGTTCGGCACCGACGAGTTTCCCTCCTTCTACTCGCGCAGCTCCGGCCACCGGGCCCCCATGCGGGTCGACGAGGTCGAGCAGCTGGCCGCGATGATGCGCGCCAAGTGGGACCTCGGCCTGGCCGGCGGCATCTCCATCGCGAACCCCGTGCCGGCGGAGGACGAGATCCCCGCCGAGGAGATCGGGACGCTCATCGACCAGGCGCTGGCCGAGTGCGGCGAGCGCGGCATCCACGGCAAGGACATCACGCCGTTCCTCCTCGGCCGCATCGTCGAGCTCTCGGGCGGGCGCAGCCTGGAGACCAACATCGCGCTGGTGCGCAGCAACGCCCGCCTCGGCGCCGCCCTCGCCGTCGCCTACCAGCGCCTGCCCTGAGCCGCGGGGGTGTGCCGGGTGCGCCCGGCACGCGGGTCGGTCGCCGCCCCGTGGGCGGCCAGCGGCTAGGCTCGTCCCCGTACCCCGTTGCACCCCCATCCGGCATGCCCAGGAGATGTTGTGGCCACGATTGAGGCAGTAGGCGCCCGCGAGATCCTCGACTCCCGAGGCAACCCGACCGTCGAGGTCGAGGTCGCCCTCGACGACGGCACGATCGCCCGCGCGGCGGTGCCCTCGGGCGCCTCGACCGGCGCCTTCGAGGCCGTCGAGCGCCGCGACGGCGACAAGAACCGCTACCTCGGCAAGGGCGTGGAGAAGGCCGTCGACGCCGTGCTCGACGAGATCGGCCCCAAGCTCCTCGGGTTCGAGGCCAGCGAGCAGCGGCTCGTCGACGCCGAGATGCTCGCCCTCGACGGCACCGCCAACAAGGGCAAGATCGGCGCCAACGCCATCCTCGGCGTCTCGCTGGCCGTGGCCCGCGCCGCCGCCGAGTCCTCCGGCCTGCCCCTGTTCCGCTACCTCGGCGGCCCCAACGCCCACGTGCTGCCCGTGCCGATGATGAACATCCTCAACGGCGGCTCCCACGCCGACTCCAACGTCGACATCCAGGAGTTCATGATCGCGCCGATCGGCGCCCCGACCTTCCGCGAGGCCCTGCGCTGGGGCGCCGAGGTCTACCACGAGCTCAAGGCCGTCCTCAAGGAGAAGGGCCTGGCCACCGGGCTCGGCGACGAGGGCGGCTTCGCCCCCAACCTCGGCTCCAACCGCGAGGCCCTCGACCTCATCCTCGAGGCCATCACCCGGGCCGGCTACGAACCCGGCACCCAGATCGCGCTCGCCCTCGACGTCGCCGCCAGCGAGTTCCACAGCGACAGCGCCTACACCTTCGAAGGCGCCTCCAAGACCGCCGAGCAGATGGTCGACTACTACGCCGACCTCGTCGACTCCTACCCCCTGGTCTCTATCGAGGACCCGCTCAACGAGGACGACTGGGATGGCTGGAAGACCCTCACCGACCGCCTCGGCGACCGCGTCCAGATCGTCGGCGACGACCTGTTCGTGACCAACCCCGAGCGGCTCCAGCGGGGCATCGACAGCCGCACCGCCAACGCGCTGCTGGTGAAGGTCAACCAGATCGGCTCGCTCACCGAGACCATGGACGCCGTCGAGCTCGCGCACCGCAGCGGCTACCGCTGCATGATGAGCCACCGGTCCGGCGAGACCGAGGACACGACGATCGCCGACCTCGCCGTCGCCACGAACTGCGGCCAGATCAAGACCGGCGCCCCGGCCCGCTCCGAGCGCGTCGCCAAGTACAACCAGCTGCTGCGCATCGAGGAGGAGCTCGACGAGGCCGCTGTGTATGCCGGCGCCGGCGCCTTCCCGCGCTTCTCGCCACAGGGCTGACAGGGCCGCCACTGCCGATGGCCACGAACAGCGGGGGACAGGGCACCACGCCGCGCAGACCTGCGCGGCGTGGCACCGCTGTGCGCTCGGGGGGCCGGGCCGCGGGGCGTCCCGGCACCCGCACCGGCAGCTCGCGCCCCTCGGCGCGGACCGGCGGCCTGCGACAGGCGGCTGCGTCCGCCCGCACCGCGCGCGACCGCAAGGCGACCCGGTCGCTGCGCCGCCTGCTGGTCCTCGCCTCGATCTTCGTGCTCCTGGCGATCACGCTCGTGCCGACCCTGCGCTCCTACCTGCGCCAGCAGGGCGACATCGACGCGATGCGCGAGCGGGTCGCCGAGCAGCGGGTGACCGTGGAGCAGCTCCAGAAGGAACAGGCGCGCTGGAACGACAAGGCCTACGTCGAGCAGCAGGCCCGGGAGCGACTGAAGTTCGTCAAGGTGGGCGACCGTTCCTACACCGTGATCGACGGCGACCCGGCCGTGGAGGAGACCCCGGGGGTGGCCTCCGCCCCGAAGTCCAAGCAGGACCACCCGTGGTACGGGCGCGTCTGGGAGTCCGCGAAGGTGGCCGACCAGGGCGCCGGGGCCAACGGCTCGACGCCCACCCCCGCACCGACCAAGCAGTAGGGCCCGCATGAGCACCAGCCGACCTGAGGCCGCCACCCAGGCTGACCTCGACGCCGTCCACGCCCAGCTCGGGCGAGTGCCCCGCGGTGTCGCCGCCGTGGCGCACCGCTGCCCGTGCGGCAAGCCCGACGTGCTGACGACCGAGCCCCGCCTCCCCGACGGCACGCCGTTCCCCACGACCTTCTACGCCACCTGCCCCAAGCTCACCGGTGCCATCAGCACCCTCGAGAACGGCGGGCTGATGCGCGAGATGACCGACCGCCTCGCGGACGACGCCGACCTCGCGACCCGCTACGCCGCCGCGCACGACGACTACCTGCGCCGGCGCGCCGCTCTCGGCGAGGTGGCCGAGATCGAGGGCGTCTCGGCCGGCGGCATGCCCACCCGGGTGAAGTGCCTGCACGTGCTGGTGGCGCACTCGCTGGCGGCAGGGCCGGGAGTCAACCCCTTCGGTGACGAGGCCCTCGCCCTGCTCGGCCAGTGGTGGGCCGCCGGTTCCTGTGTCCCCGACGAGGGCGAGGCGCCGGCATGACCCGCGTCGGTGCCGTCGACTGCGGCACCAACTCGATCCGTCTCCTCATCGCCGATGTCGACCCCGAGGCCGGGAAGCTGACCGACGTGCTGCGGCGGATGGAGGTCGTGCGCCTCGGCTACGGCGTCGACCGCACCGGCATGATCGACCCCGAGGCGATGCGCCGCACGGTCGCGATGGCCGCCGAGTATGCCGGCCAGTGCGAGGACCTGGGTGCGGAGTCGGTGCGCTTCGTGGCGACCTCGGCCTCGCGTGACGCCGGCAACGCGGCGGACTTCGTGGCCGGGGTGCGGGAGGCCTTCTCCCACTTCGGCATCGCGCCCGAGGTGATCTCGGGCGCCGAGGAGGCAGCCCTGTCGTTCCGTGGCGCGACGGGCGAGCTGCGCGGGCTCGGCATCGAGGGCCCGTGCCTGGTGGTCGACCTCGGTGGCGGCTCCACGGAGTTCGTCCGCGGGACCGACGCTGTGGAGGCGGCGCTCTCGGTGGACATCGGCTGCGTGCGGATGACCGAGCGCCACCTGCGCAGTGACCCCCCGACGGTGGAGGAGATCGCCGCAGCGACACGCGACATCGACGCCGCCATCGACCTCGCTGCCGAGTCCGTCCGCTTCGACGACACCGCAGCCCTGGTCGGTCTGGCGGGCAGCATCACGACCATCACGGCCCATGCCCTCGGCCTCCCGGCATACGACGCCGCGCGGATCCACCTGACCACCCTGGCGCCCGAGGTGGTGCTCGAGGCATGCCAGTCGCTGCTCCACATGAGCCGCGCCGAGCGGGCCGCCCTGCCGTTCATGCACCCCGGGCGCGTCGACGTCATCGGGGCCGGCGCGCTCATCTGGCACCAGGTCGTGCAGCGCGTGGCGGCCGAGTCCGGCACGTCGACGGTGATCACCTCCGAGCACGACATCCTCGACGGCATCGCCTTCTCCTGCGCTGACTGAGCCCGTCGCGGCGGAGGAGGCGCAGTAGGCGGGGTCAGGCAGGGGGCCGTGGTGCCCCAGCAGCCGGTGCGCCGAGCGCCACGGACGACAGCCCGTGCCACACCCCCGACATGACCAGCCCGGTGGCGTCCCCGGCGCTGACCTCGGGCCGCCCGAGCCGCCACACGGCCACCCGCTCGCACGCGCCGATGACGACCTCGGCGTAGCCCTCGAGGAGCGGGCGGGGCACCGACTCCAGACCCGGCACCCGCCCGAGGGTCTCGACCACGACCTCCGACTGCTGGGTCCGGATGCCCTCGATGTCGCTGCTGGCAGAGGCTGCCACCGCACCCTCCTGCTGGATGAGGGCGAACGCGGAGGCGTGCTCGTCGATGAAGTCGAAGAAGGCCCGGATGCCGTCCTCGAAGTACGCCTCGAGGGAGGCGCCCTCGGCCACGCCCTGCCACGCGGCGACCGTGGCGTCGCGCAACTGTGCCCGGGCCCGGTCGATGCAGGCCGAGAGGAGGCCTTCCTTCGACCCGAAGTACCCGTAGATCAGCGGCTTGGTGACGCCGACGCGGTCGGCGACCTCCTCCATCGTGGTGGCCTGGTAGCCGCGTTCCGCGAAGACCGCCTCGGCGATGGTGAGGATCTGCTCCTCGCGCTGGGCCCGTGGCATGCGCGCCGCGCGGGCGGAGGAGGCGGTCGCGGGTCGGCTGGTCACGGCAGCGATCCTAGCGGTACCGCCGGTAAGTTACTGCTGGTAAGTTCTCCGGCATGCCTGTTCCCCACCACCGCGTCGCCGTCGTGGGGACCGGCTTCTCCGGCCTGGGCATGGCCGTCCGACTGGCCGAGCGCGACGAGGACTTCGTCGTGCTGGAGAAGGCGAAGGACGTGGGAGGGACCTGGCGGGACAACCGCTACCCGGGCTGCGCCTGCGACGTCCCGTCCCGCCTCTACTCGTTCTCCTTCGACCTCAAGCCCGACTGGAGCCGGGACTACGCCACCGCCGACGAGATCTGGGCCTACCTTCGCGATGTGGCCGACCGCCGTGGCGTGCGTGAACGCGTGGAGTTCGGGGCCGATCTGGTCTCGGCCGTCTACGACGAGCGGGAGCGGCGCTGGGCGCTGCAGTGCGCCGACGGCCGGGCCTGGACCGCTGACGCCCTTGTCCTGGGCGTGGGCGCTCTGCACGAGCCGCGCCTGCCGGACGTCGACGGGCTGACCTCCTTCGCGGGCCCGGTCATCCACTCTGCGCTCTGGCCCGAGCAGGACCGTCTCGACGACAGGCGGGTCGCCGTGGTCGGCACGGGCGCCAGTGCGGTGCAGATGGTGCCCGAGCTGGCGCAGCGGGTCTCGCAGCTGACGGTCTTCCAGCGCACACCGGCCTGGATCCTGCCCAAGCGCGACCGAGAGTGGAGCGACCGGCGCCGACGGCTGTTCGGCCGGTTCCCCGCCCTGCAGCGCGCCGTGCGTTGGGCGACCTTCTGGGAGCTCGAGGCCAGGGTGCCCCTGTTCACCCGTTATCCGCAGCTGGCCGCAGCGGCCCAGCGGCTCGCCCTGCGCCACCTCCACCGGTCGGTGAGCGATCCCGTCATCAGGAAAGGGCTCACCCCCGACTACACCATGGGCTGCAAGCGGATCCTGCTGTCCAACGACTACTGGCCGGCCTTCGACCGCGACAACGTCCACCTCGTGACGGGCCCCATCCTGCGGGTGGAGCCCGGAGCCGTGGTCACCGCCGACGGCGTCCGGCACGAGGTCGACGCCCTCGTGCTCGGCACGGGTTTCGACCTCACCGGCTCCTTCGAGCGCATCGACATCCGCGGGCTCGGCGGGCAGAGCCTGTCGAAGGCGTGGGCCGACGGCATGCACAGCAACCTCGGCATCACCGTCGCGGGTTTCCCCGAGCTCTACGTCCTCCTCGGGCCCAACACCGGCCTGGGCCACAACTCCGTCGTCCTCATGATCGAGTTCGCCCTGAGGTACGTGCTCGACTGCCTCGACCGCGGCCGCCGCGGTCCTCACGTGACGACCACCTCCGCACAGGACCGCTTCACCGCGGAGATGCGCAGACGCAGCCGGCGCACGGTGTGGGCCTCGGGCTGCCGCAGCTGGTACCTCGACCGGTTCGGGAACAACACCGCCATCTGGCCGGGATCGGTGGTGGGCTACTGGTGGCGCACCCGGCGCGTCGACGACACGGCCTTCGAGCCGGTGGGAGGACAGACATGAGGCGGAGCAGGTTCGAGCCCAGGGTCTCGATCGTCACGGGCGGCGGGTCGGGCATCGGCAGGGCCATTGCCGCCGAGCTGGTGCGGCGAGGAAGCCACGTCGTTGTCGCAGACCTCGACGGGGTGAAGGCCAGGACCGCGGCCGCGGAGCTGGGCGAGCAGGCGTCTGCAGCAGAGGTCGACGTGGCGGATGCCGAGGCCGTGCGAGCCCTGGTCGGCGGCACCGTCGACCGGCACGGGCGGCTCGACGTGATGGTCAACAACGCCGGGGTCGCCATCGGTGGCCTGCTCGAGGAGCTCGACGAGCGGCACTGGCAGCGGGCTATCGACGTCAACCTGCGCGGCGTCGTGAACGGCGTCAGCGCGGCATACCCGGTCATGAGCGCGCAGCGCTCCGGGCACATCCTCAACACGGCCTCGCTCGCCGGCCTCATCCCCGCCCCGGCGATGCTGCCCTACACGACGACCAAGCACGCCGTGGTCGGGCTCTCGACCGCCATGCGCGCCGAGGCGGCGAGCCTGGGCGTGCGCGTCAGCGTCCTCTGCCCGGCGTTCGTGGACACACCCTTGCTCGACGAGGTGTATGCCGCCCCGGCCTCCTTCGGGGGCGGCAGCAGCGTGCGCTCGCGCGTACGGCTGATGCAGCCACGTTTCCTCACGGCCGAGCTCGTCGCGTCGCGTGCGGTGGACGGCCTCGCCGCCAACCGGGCCGTCATCCCGGTGGGCTGGCTGGCCCACACCCTGTGGCGGCTCAACCGCTACGCCCCGCCCCTCTCCCGCGGACTGGTGCAGGCCCAGGTC
>Ga0247818_10000839_pt1 | contig 19372 bp, 23 predicted proteins | sample 13C_Glucose_Day1_FD_192424 | JGI IMG/M metagenome (GOLD analysis project Ga0247818, IMG submission 192424) | Soil microbial communities from agricultural site in Penn Yan, New York, United States - 13C_Glucose_Day1 | ecosystem: Environmental > Terrestrial > Soil > Agricultural land | place... | reverse complement strand
GATCGGCGGTCCGGACTTCACCCTGGCCACGGTCGCAGGCGTGGTCGCCGTGTTCGCCCTTGCCGTGCGGGCCACCCTGGCGCTGGTGACCCGTGCCCAGGAGCTGTCCGAGCAGGCGGACCCGGCGGCTGCCTTCAGCGAGGCCGCCTCCGAGCGCGCCATTCCGGTGCTCACCTCAGCCGCGGCCTCGGCGGCGGCGCTGTTGCCGCTGCTGTTCCTCGGACCACGGGCCGGCCTCGAGTTCCTCCAGCCATTTGCTGGGGTCGCCCTCGGCGGCCTCGTCACCACGGTCATCGCCGTGCTGCTCGTCCTCCCTGCGCTCTGTGGTCGCGTCGCCGCCCGCCGGGTCGACAGGGAGGCACCAACTGCACCATTGCCCGCCGCCGGCGCGGCAGGCAATGGCTGACTTCCCGACGCGCGTGAAGGAGACCACCATGAGCATGCGAATGACGCGCCGGGCCGCTGCGGCCGTACTGGCCGTCGCCCTAGGGGGCGGAGTCCTCTCCGCCTGCAGCGAGCCGGTGGCAGAGGCAACGTTGGCAGATGCCGCCAAGGTCGAGGAGGCCGACGGCAAGCCGACGAAGATCACCCTGCTGGGCCAGGCCGCAGAGCGCCTGGGTCTGACGACCGTAGCCATGGCGGCTGGTACGAGCGGCGGCCAGATGACGGTGCCGGACTCCGCCATCCTCTACGACGCGGATGGCCAGACGTTCGTCTACACGAACCCCGCGGGCAGCGAGTTCGTGCGCGCCGACGTCACCGTTGTCACGATTGCCGCGGACAAGGCAACCCTCTCCGCCGGGCCACCGGTCGGGACCAAGATCGTGACGATCGGGGCTGCCGAGCTGTTCGGCGTCGAGACCGGCCTCGGCGGCGGCCACTAACCCACAGAAGCGACACCACGACCTATCACCGAACGGGGAGGGTTGGACCATGATCCGCTGGATCATCACGCAGAGCCTGAGGTTCCGGTTCCTCATGGTCGCCTTCGGCGGGGGCCTGATGTTCTTCGGCATCGCCCAGGTCCCGAACCTGCCCGTGGACGTCTTCCCGGAGTTCGCCCCGCCGCGGGTGGAGATCCAGACGCCCTGCCTGGGCCTGTCGGCCGCAGAGACCGAGGCCTTGGTCACGGTCCCGCTCGAGCAGGCGTTGCAAGGCGTCCCCGGGCTGGATGACCTGCGCTCCAAGTCGGTCTCGCAGCTGTCGTCGATCGAGCTGATCTTCAAGCAGGGCACCGACCTCATCACCGCCCGGCAGCTGGTCAACGAGCGCCTGCAGGCCGTGGTGCACACCCTTCCCACATGGTCGGCGCCACCGGTGATCCTGCAGCCGCTGTCCGCCACCAGTCGGGTCATGAAGATCGGCCTGTCCTCCGACACTCTGTCGACGATCGACATGTCGATGACGGCCTACTGGAAGATCCGGGCCCGCCTGCTGCGCGTTCCCGGCGTGGCGAACGTCGCCATCTGGGGCGAGCGGATCGACCTGCTCGCGGTGCAGGTCAAGCCGGACAAGCTCAAGGAGCACGGGGTCACGCTCGAGCAGGTCATGGACGTCACCGCCGACTCCCTCGACTCAGGACTGCTGCAGTACACGAACAGCTCGGTCGTCGGCAAGGGCGGGTTCCTCGAGACGCCGAACCAGCGGCTCAACGTCCGCCACGTGCTGCCCATCGTCACACCAGACGACCTCGGCGAAGTCGTCATCACCACCGACGCCAAGGGCAAGACACTGCGGCTCGCCGACGTGGCCAACGTCGTCCAGGACCACCAGCCGCTGGCCGGGGATGCTGTCATCAACGGCGGGCCGGGCCTGATGCTCATCGTCGAGAAACTGCCGTGGGGCAACACCCTCCAGGTCACCGAGGCCGTCGAGGCGGCAATGGCCGAGCTCGAGCCGGGGCTGCCGGGCATGGAGGTCGACACCACCATCTTCCGGCCGGCCACCTTCGTCGAGGAGGCTGTCGACAACCTGACGGACTCCCTGCTCCTCGGCTCCATCCTCGTCGTGGTGCTGCTCGGGCTGTTCCTGCTCAACTGGCGGGCCGCCCTGGTCAGCGTGGTGACGATTCCGGTATCTCTGATGGCGGCATTGCTGATCCTCCACTGGCGCGGCGTCACGATCAACACGATGGTGTTGGCAGGCTTCGTCATCGCGCTCGGCGCCATCGTGGACGACGCCATCGTCGACGTCGAGAACATCGTGCGCCGGCTCCGTCTGGCGCGGGCAATGCCGGATCCGCCGGAGACACGCTCCGTCGTCCTGGAAGCGGCCCTCGAGGTGCGCAGTGCCATCGTCTACGCCTGCTTCATCGAGGCCTCAGCACTGCTCCCGATCTTCTTCCTCACGGGACTGACCGGCTCGTTCTTCAAGCCGCTGGCGACGGCCTACGCGCTGGCAGTGCTGGTCTCGCTCATGGTGGCCCTGCTGCTCACGCCGGCCATGTCACTCATCCTGCTCTCGCGCGGCCGTCTCAGTGATCGGCCCTCGCCGCTCGTGCGCGCCCTCCACCGCGGCTACGAGCGGCTGCTCACGCCGATCCTGCGCCGTCCCCTTCCTGCGTTCCTCGTCGCGGGGGCCGTCGCCGCCTCGGGCATCGCGATCTACCCGACCCTGGGCCAGTCCCTGCTGCCGGACTTCAAAGAGCGCGACTTCCTGATGCACTGGGTGACCAAGCCCGGCACCTCCCTGCCGGAGGAGACGCGCATCACCGTTGCGTCATCCAAGGAACTGCAGGCCATACCCGGGGTCCGCAACTTCGGGGCGCACATCGGGCAGGCCCTGATCGCGGACGAGGTGGTCGGTGCCGAGTTCGGGGAGAACTGGATCAGCGTCGACCCCAGTGCCGACTACGACAAGACGGTTACTCGGATTCAAGAAGTCGTCGCCGGCTACCCGGGCCTGCGGCGCGACGTCCAGACCTACCTCAAGGAGCGAATCCGGGAGGTGCTCACCGGCGAGGGCGAAGCCATCGTCGTCCAGCTCTACGGCCACGACCTCAAGACGCTGGAGGAGAAGGCGAACGAGATCTCCGAGACGCTGGGCTCGGTCGAGGGCATCATCGACGAGCACGTCGAGCTGCAGTCGGAGGTCCCGCAGATCGAGGTCCACGTCGACCTCGCGAAGGCCAGGACGTACGGAATCAAGCCCGGCGACGTACGTCGCGCTGCCGCAACCATGCTCGCGGGCGAGGAGGTCGGCGACATCTTCCGCGGAGGCAAGGCCTACGACGTGCAGGTGTGGAGCGTCCCGGAGTCGCGCAGGAACCTCAGCGACATCCAGAACCTCCAGATCGACGTCCCCGGCGGCGGCCACGTCGCGATGAAGGACGTCGCGGAGGTCAAGGTCGCCGCGACCCCGAGCAATGTCCAGCACGAGAACGGCTTGCGCCGGGTGTCGATCGGCGCGAACGTCGACGCCGCCGACCTCGGGTCCGTCGTGCGGGAGGCCGAGAAGCGCCTCGCCCAGATCGACATGCCGCTCGAGTTCTACTACGAGATGCACGGCGAGTACCAGGAGCGCCAGGCCGCGCAGTCCCGGCTGATCGGCTGGGGCGGGGTGGCGGCGACGATCATCTTCACCCTGCTGTTCCTGGCCTTCCGGCGCCTGCGCCTCGCCGTCCTGGCGTTCCTGGCCCTGCCGTCGGCACTGGTAGGAGGCGTCCTCATGGCAGCTGCCAGTGGAGGGGTCATCTCGCTCGGAAGCCTTGTCGGCTTCTTCACCGTCCTCGGCATCGTGGCCCGGAACGGGATCATGATGATCAGTCACTTCCAACACCTCGAGCGCGAGGAGGGCGAGGTCTTCGGGCCAAGCCTGGTGCTGCGGGGAGCCAAGGAACGACTCGCACCGGTCCTCATGACCGCCCTCGCCGCCGCACTCGCCGTCATCCCGCTCATCGTGGCGGGGAACGTTGCGGGCCAGGAGATCGAGTACCCGATGGCCTTCGTCATCCTGGGAGGCCTCATCACGGCCACCCTGCTCAACCTCGTCATTCTCCCGGTGCTGTACCTCAAGTTCGGCAAGAGCCGGAAGGAGCGGCAGGCCATCGCCGCTCAGGCCGCCCCCGCCTAGCGCACGCGGGGACGCGCCAGGCGGCTGGGGCGTCCACGACCTCCGGACGCTGGGACGGCCCGCGCGGGCGTCCGGAGGGCTCGACGGCCGCGTCCCCAGTGGGCGCGGCCGTCACCAGCGCCACCGGTGCTGCGTGTTCCTCCGTCAGCGGTCGGCAGGCCTCCGCCACGGGTCAACGGCGTCCACTGTCCGAGATTGCCGCGTCCCCTGCTGGACGCGCCCGTCTCGCGCCTGCTGAACTAAGTGCCATGTCTTCAACCACCGCGCCTGTGCGCCTGCCCATGAGTCTCATGGGCAGCTGCGCCATGCGGTGTTGCTGCTGCGCCTGAACCCCAGTCCGCACCAGCCCGGCGCCCCTGAGCGCCCCACCCCGGAGACCACCATGGAAGCCAGCCTCACGGCATACCGCCGGATCCACATCGACCTGCTCCTCACCACCAGCGCCCTGTGTCGGCGAATGTGCGCCCCCGCCGCATTCCCCTCACCACCCGCTGACCCAAGGAGCACCCGTGACCACCATCGCCGCCGCCGGAACCCCCGGCATCAGCCGCTTCACCACGCAGCAGCTGCTGCGCACCGCACGCCTGTTCGCCACTGATCCCGAGCTCGGGGCCCTCATCGACCGCACCGCACCACAGCGGCACTGGCACCTCCTCGACTCAACACCACACCTGCAGATCTGGCTCCTGGCCTGGCCCCCCGGCACCAGCACCGGGTGGCACGACCACGCGGTGTCGTCGGGCGCCTTCCTGGTGGTCGACGGCATCCTCTCCGAGCACACGTGGGCCCGCGGGCACGTTCACGAGCGACTGCTCACCGAGGACGAGGGCCGAACCTTCGGTTCGCGGCACATCCACCACGTGTCCAACCCCGGCGCTGAGCTGGCGCTCTCCGTCCACGTCTACTCACCGGCGCTGACCCATCTGACCCGTTACGCACTGCGTGACGGACGCCTCGACGAGACTGGCGTGGAACGGGCAGGTGAGGACTGGTGACCACGACCCCGGCTGCACCGTTGGCCCGCACTGGACCTCACTGGGAGACAAGGCTTTTCAGCGGCGTCCCATCACACCGACGTGGCCGCGGCTGGGACGCGCCCCACTACGAAGGCGTCGACGACCAGCTCGCCGACGCCCGGAGCCGACTGGAGCGGGTCAGCGCCCGCGCGGCCTTCCAGGAGCTCCTCTACGGGCGGGCCGTGCTCGTCGACATCCGGCCCGCGGCGCAGCGCGCCGCCGAGGGTGAGCTCGCGACGTCCCTGCAGCCCCTGGTCGTCGAGCGCAACGTGCTGGAGTGGCGCCTCGACCCCCGACACGTAGCGCGGCTGCCGATCGCCGACCGCGAGCTGCGGGTCATCGTGCTCTGCCAGGAGGGCTACACCTCGTCGCTGGCAGCAGATGCCCTGGTGCGCATAGGAATCCGTCGCGCGACCGACGTGGTGGGCGGCTTCCGGGCCTGGCGCGAGGCGGGCCTGCCGACCGCCTCCTGACGTGCGGTATGCCGCGGGACCGGCACCCGCGGCATACCGTCACCGATCAGAGGTAGAGGCCGGTCTGGCCATCCTGAACCCGCTGGGCGGCCACCGCGTGGATGTCGCGTTCCCGCAGCAGGACGTAGTTCTTGGACTGCAGCTCGACCTCGGCCCGGTCCTCGGGGTCGAAGAGCACCCGGTCGTCGATCTTGACCTGCCGGACGTTGGCGCCGGTGGCCACGACGGTCCCCCATGCCAGCCGCTTGCCGACACTGGCCGTTGCCGGGATGACGATCCCGCCGCCCGAGCGCCGCTCGCCGGCCTCGCCCTCCATGGACACGAGCACGCGGTCGTGCAGCATCCGGATGGGAAGTCGCTCCTGGGCTGTCCCGTCAGCCACGGTGGCGGCGCCAGGCGCCGAGCCCGATGAGGGCGACCGCCGCAGCAGCGAGCGCCGCAATCCTCTCGGTGCGCAGGTCGCCTGACTCGGTGTAGGTCGCATCGGCCAGCTTGGCCTTGAGGGACTCCGCCTGGCGCCGGGCGATCTCCTTCGGAGCGGTGCGGGTGTGCAGCTCGTCGACCGTGCTGGCGAGCCGATCGCGCGCCGCGGCGATCTCGGCCTCGATCTGCTGCACCGACTTCTGGGGGCTCTCGCTCATCGCTGACTCCTTCAGTCGAGTCCGAGGTCACGCCGCAGCTTGGCGACGTGGCCCGTTGCCTTGACGTTGTACCAGGCGTGGGAGACCGCGCCCTGCTCGTCCACGACGACGGTGCTGCGGACGACACCTTCGACGGTCTTGCCGTAGAGCTTCTTCTCGCCGAATGCGCCCCACTGCTTCATCACCGTCCTGTCTGCGTCGGACAGCAGCGTGACGGTCAGCGCGTCGTGCTCGCGGAACGTCGCCAGCTTCTCCGGCTTGTCGGGCGAGATGCCGAGAACCTCGTAGCCCTCGCCCCGCAGGGACTCGAGGCTGTCGCTGAAGTCGCACGCCTGCTTGGTGCACCCGGGGGTCATCGCGGCCGGGTAGAAGTAGACGATCACCTTCCGCCCGCGCAGATCGGACAGCGTCACCTGGCCGCCCTGGTCGTCGGCCAGGGTGAAGTCGGGGGCGGTGTCACCCGGATTGAGGCGGTCGCTCACGGAGGCTCCTCATGTGTCGGCTCGTTATTGCAATTCATTTGCAATAGACTGTCATCCAGCTGGCCTCAAACGTATCCCAGCAGCCCGCAGACCACCTCAGGAGCCTGCCAATGCACGTGCCAGACGGATTCCTCGACGCGCCCACCTCCCTCGGGACGGCGGCGGTCGCGGCTGTGGGCGTCGGCCTTGCGCTGCGCGGTGCCCGGCGGGAGCTCGACGACCGCACCGCTCCCCTCGCGGGCCTGGTGGCTGCCTTCGTCTTCGCGGCCCAGATGCTGAAGTTCCCCATCGGAGGGGGCACGTCGGGCCACCTCCTCGGCGGGGCCCTGGCGGCGGTGCTGGTCGGCCCCTGGACCGCAACGCTCGTCCTCTCCGTGGTCCTTCTCGTCCAGGGCCTGCTGTTCGCCGACGGGGGCCTCACCGCGCTGGGTACCAACATCACACTGTTGGGCCTGGTGGGCGTGTGGACCGGGTGGCTCGTCTTCCGCGCGGTGCAGTCGCTGCTGCCGAAGCGCGTACCCATGGTCGCGCCAGCCGCCGCCGTTGCGGCGCTGGTCTCGGTCCCCGTCACGGCGCTCGTCTTTGCCGGCCTGTATGCCGTGGGTGGCCAGGCCCCGATCCGCCTGGACGCGCTCGTGACCGCGATGGTCGGCGTCCACACCCTCATCGGTGTGGGCGAGGCGGTCATCTCCGGCCTGGCGGTGGCGACGGTGGTCGCGGCCCGGCCCGACCTCGTCCACGGTGCTCGACGCGTCGTCACGAAGCGCGACCTCGTTGTCCGGGACGCGGTGGCGGCGTGAGGAGCATCAGCACCCGTGCCCTCGTCGTCACCGGACTCCTCGTCGCTCTGCTGCTGGCGGGCGTGGCGTCCTTCTACGCCTCCACCCACCCCGACGGCCTCGAGTCCGTTGCCGAGAAGTTGGGCTTCAGCGGCACTGTGCAGGACCATGCCAGCAGCGGATCGCCTCTCGCCGACTACGGGACCGAAGGCATCTCGAACGAGAGGCTGTCCGGCGGTGTCGCAGGGGTCGTAGGGGTTCTCGTCGTCGCTCTCGTCGGGGGCGGCCTGGCCTGGGCCCTGCGGCGCCGCAGCCCGTCCTCCACCGAGCTGGAGCGCGAGCCCTCCTCTCGGACGCCGAGGTAACCGCCGTGGGAGCGGGGCACGGCCACCACCTGCACTTCCACGGACACTCGCCGCTGCACCGGATGCCTGCCCACGTGAAGCTGGTGTCGCTGCTCGCGTTCGTGCTGCTCGTGGTCGCCACTCCCCGCGAGCAGTACTGGGCCTTCGGCGTCTACGCACTGTTGCTCGGCGCCGTGGCCGTCGTGTCCACCGTGCCGGCGGGCTACCTCGCGAAGCGGATGGTCGTCGAGGTGCCCTTCGTCGTCTTCGCTGTCCTGATGCCGTTCATCGCCACCGGCCCCCGCGTCGACGTGGGGCCGCTGCGCCTGTCCGAGGCCGGACTGATCGGCGCCTGGGGCCTCCTCGCCAAGGGCACCCTCGGGGTCCTGGCCTCCCTGCTGCTGGGGGCGACCACCGAGCCGAGGGACCTGCTGGCCGGCTTGGAGCGGCTGCGGCTCCCCCACCAGCTCGTCCAGATCATGGGCTTCATGATGCGCTACCTCGAGGTGGTCACCGACGAGCTGCGCAGGATGCGGATCGCCCGGGAGTCAAGGGGATTCGCAGCAACGTCGGTGCGCGCCTGGCCGGCTCTCGCCTCCACCGCCGGAGCGCTGTTCATCCGATCCTACGAGCGGGGTGAGCGCATCCACCTGGCGATGCTCTCGCGTGGGTACGGCGGCCGGATGCCGGCCACCCACAGCGTGACAGCGACTCCCGCGCAGTGGGCACAGGCCGGCATACTGCCCGGGCTTGCCCTGGCCACGATGGCCCTGGCGGTCGCGCTGTGAGCACGCCCGTCCTGGACGTCCACGGCCTGGCCTACGCCTATCCTGACGGCCACCAGGCGCTGTTCGGCGTGAACCTCCATGTGCACCAGGGTGAGCGCGTTGCCCTGCTCGGCCCCAACGGCGCCGGCAAGACCACGCTCGTGCTGCACCTCAACGGGATCCTCACCGCCGGTGCGGGGTCGGTGCAGGTCTCCGGCCTCCCGGTGGCCAAGGAGAACCTGATGGAGATCAGGCGGCGGGTGGGTGTCGTCTTCCAGGACCCGGACGACCAGCTCTTCATGCCGTCGGTGCGTGACGACGTGGCGTTCGGCCCTGCCAACCTCGGGCTGCGCGGCGCTGTCCTCGAGGCCCGGGTCGTCGCCGCCCTCGACCGGGTCGGCATGGTCGACTACATCGACCGGCCGCCCCACCACCTCTCCTTCGGGCAGCGACGCCGAGTGGCAGTGGCCACCGTCCTGGCGATGGAGCCGGAGGTCCTGGTGCTCGACGAGCCGTCGAGCAACCTCGACCCGGCATCGCGCCGTGAGCTCGCGGACATCCTGCGCTCGCTGGACGTGACGGTGCTCATGGTGACCCACGACCTGCCCTACGCCTACGAGCTCTGCCCCCGCTCGGTCGTCCTCTCCGACGGCGTCATCGTCGCCGACGGGCCCACACGGGAGGTGCTCACCGATGACGCGCTCATGGCCGCCCACCGGCTCGAGCTGCCCTTCGGCTTCGACCCCCGCACCATCTCGGCACCCTGACGCCTCCCCTTCGCCGGCCTAGCTGGTGAGCCATTCCGCCTCGTCGGCACCCCAGCGGCGGCCCACCCAGGCGAAGCGCTGCGGCCGGTCATCGACCCGGAACGCGGGACGAGACTGCACGACCCTCCCGCTGTCGGTGTCCGTCTCGACGAGCCAGGGCGCGGGGTCCTCGAGGGTGCTGGCATTGCCGTCGAGGGCGTCGGTGCGCAGCAACCAGTGGGCGGTCCGTGCCAGGTGGGCGCCCACCCGCCAGGTGCCCCCGATCTCGGAGCGCTGCCGCAGCGCGGCCAGGACCCCGGCGGCCAGCAGGTAGCCGGTCGCGTGGTCGAGCGCCTGTGCGGGCAGCGTGCCGGGCCGGGCACCGTCGGGAGACTCGAGCATCGAGATGCCCGTGGCCGCCTGGACGATGCTGTCGAAACCGCGACGCGGGCCCCACGGACCGCTGGGGGTCCAGGCGCTGAGAGATGCGTGGACCAACGACGGGTAGCGCGCTGCGAGCAGCTCCGGCTCGAGGCCGAAGTGGGTGAGGGCGCCGGGCCGGTACCCGGACACGAGGACGTCCGCCCGCCCGAGAAGGCCGTGCAGCCGGTCGCGGGCGTGGCCGTCGTGCAGGTCCAGCAGGGTCGACCGCTTGCCGCCGCCGGTGTCGATGTGCTGGACCTCGATCTCCGGCAGGTCGGGCGGGTCGACCCGCAGGACGTCGCACCCGAGGAACGCCAAGGTCCGCGACGCGACCGGCCCGGCGATGACCCGGGTGAGGTCGAGGACCCGCGGCCGGCGGGGCAGCGGGACGGTCGGGGCGTCGGCGACCGCGTCGACGGCAAGGAGGGGGTAGCCCTGGACCGCGTGCGCCTGCTGTCCTGCGAACCACTCGTGGTGGTCGCGCACCCGGACCGCGATGCCGCCGGTCTCCGCAGCCCGGTCCTCGAGGTCCTGGGCCGAGAGGTCCGCGATGGTCGTGACGGCGCGGTCGTCCGAGGCGTCGTGCCGAAGGTGCAGCGCGTGCAGCAGCCGCTCACGGTGGTGGGGGTAGTTGGCGTGGGTGCGCACCCAGCCATCCCCGGCCCGGAAGAAGCCGGACAGCGGCGCGAAGGACTGTGGGGCATGGCCGTCGATGGTCAGGAACTGGTCGCTGCGGAAGGCGACCGCCACGGCAAGCGGGTCCACCAGCACCCGCTCACCACCCAGGGCGGCAAGACCGGCAAGGCCTGCCGCCGCCACCGAGCCGCAGGCCAGGGTGTTGACAGGAAGGCTCGAGGCGAGGGCGTTGCCGCCGGCCAGCGCCAGCCGGTCGGCGGCGAACCTCTCGTCGAGTCCGAGCGCGGGAAGCACCTCGCGCAACAGGTGGTTCACCCTGCTGATGCTAGGGGCACAGTGACGATGCGGCGCACTGCGCGTGTGCGAGGGGCGGGTGCCTGTGGGACGCGGAGGAGGCAGAGACGCGCCCCGAGGGATGAGTGCGCAAGGCGGGACTTGAACCCGCACACCCGAGGGCACAGGAACCTAAATCCTGCGTGTCTGCCAATTCCACCACTTGCGCGCGGCGCCCACTGTACTGGCACCTCGGGCGCGGCCGGCCCCGCTGGCTGGAGCGCCCCGGCCGCCCCCGGCCTTGGGCAGCGGCAGGACGTCCGCCTCGCGACGGCCCCGCTGCTCCTGTCTGCGCTCGGGCTTAGTCTCAGGGGCATGGCAGCACCAGCACTCGGCGCCCACGTCGACCAGGCCGACCCCATCACGGCCGCCCTCGAACGCGGGGCCACCCTGACCCAGTTCTTCCTCGGCGACCCGCAGGGGTACAAGGGACCGGAGTTCGAGTACCCCGGCGGGCCGGAAGCCCTGCGCGCCGCCGCGGAGGAGGCCGGCGTCGACCTGTACGTCCACGCCCCCTACCTCATCAACGTGGCGACGACGAACAACCGGATCCGCATCCCCAGCCGCAAGCTGCTGCAGCAGCACATCGATGCCGCGGCCTCCATCGGCGCCAAGGGGCTCATCGTCCACGGCGGGCACGTCAACAAGGCGGACGACCCCGAGAAGGGCTTCGACAACTGGCGCAAGGCGGTCGAGGCCACCGATCTCAAGGTGCCCCTGCTGATCGAGAACACCGCCGGGGGCGACAACGCCATGGCCCGCCACTTCGACCGCATCGCCCGCCTCTGGGATGCCATCTCCGCTGCCGAGGGCTACGAGAACGTCGGCTTCTGCCTCGACACCTGCCACGCGCATGCGGGAGGGAACGACCTCACCACCGTTGTCGACCATGTCCGCTCGATCACTGGACGCATCGACCTCGTGCACTGCAACGACAGCCGGGACGAGTTCGGCTCCGGGGCGGACCGGCACACCAACATCGGCGCCGGCCTCATCGACCTCGACGCCCTGGCAACCGTCGTGCGGGCCGCGCAGGCCCCCGTGGTGGTGGAGACGCCCGGCGGCCTGGAGGGCCAGTCCGCCGATCTCGACTGGCTCCGGGAGCGGCTGGGCTGAGCCGGACCACGCTGGTTGGCGTCAGCCGAAGAGCTCGCGCAGGTGCGGCACCATCGCGCGAAAGGCCTTGCCCCGGTGCGAGATCGCGTTCTTCTCCCCTGGCGTCAGCTCCGCAGAGTGCCGCGTGTCTCCCTCGACAATGAGGATCGGGTCGTAGCCAAAACCGTTGACGCCCCTCGGCTCCCGCGCCAGTGTCCCCGGCATGCGCCCCTCCGTGGCACGCACCGTTCCGTCAGGAAGGGCCAGCACGGCCGCGCAGACGAATGCCGCGCCGCGGTGCTCGTCCTTGACGTCGGCAAGCTGGTCCAGCAGCAGCTCGAGGTTGGCCCGGTCGTTGCCGTGGCTGCCGGCCCAGCGGGCGCTGAAGATGCCCGGGGCTCCGCCGAGGACGTCAACGGCAAGGCCCGAGTCGTCAGCCAGCGCGGGCAGACCGGTGGTCTTCGCGAGCGCCACTGCCTTGAGCCGGGCGTTCTCCTCGAAGGTCACGCCGTCCTCGACGACCGCCGGGGCGTCGGGGAACGCGTCCGCACCGATGATGTCGAGCCCGAGCTCGTCGCACACGTCGGAGAGGATGTGGCGCAGCTCGGAGACCTTGTGCGCGTTCCGCGTGGCGAGGACGAGCTGCCTCACCGCTGCCGCTCCCGCGGTGTCTCGGTCAGCGCCTTCTGCTGCAGCGCGGTGAGGTCAGCGCATCCCTTCGCCGCGAGGTCGAGCAGGGAGTTGAGCAGGTCGCGGTCGAAGGGCTTCCCCTCAGCGGTCCCCTGCACCTCGACATACTCCCCGGCCCCGGTCATGACGACGTTCATGTCGGTGCCGGCGCCCACGTCCTCGGGGTAGTCGAGGTCGAGCACGGGCTCCCCGTCGATGATGCCCACCGAGACCGCGGCGACCGAGCCGGTCAGGGGCTGAGCGGCGGACGACAGGAGCCCCTTGTCGCGGGCGTCCTCGATGGCATCGACGAGGGCGACGTAGGCACCGGTGATCGCCGCGGTGCGCGTGCCACCGTCCGCCTGCAGCACGTCGCAGTCGAGGACGATGGTGTTCTCGCCCAGGGCCTCGGTGTCGATGATGGCGCGCAGGCTGCGGCCGACGAGGCGCGAGATCTCATGCGTGCGGCCACCGACGCGCCCCTTGCGGGACTCTCGGTCGCTGCGTGTGTTGGTGGACCGCGGCAGCATCTCGTACTCAGCCGTGACCCAGCCCGTCCCCTTTCCCTTGAGCCACCGCGGCACGCCCGCCGTGAAGGACGCCGCACAGAGAACCCGGGTCCGGCCGAACTCCACGAGCACACTGCCCTCCGCGTGGTCGAGCCAGTTGCGCGTGATGCGCACCTCGCGGAGCTGGTCGGGGCTGCGGCCGTCGTGACGAGTCATGCCGGCAAGGCTAGCGACTGCAGATCCGCGCCTCGGCGACGCCCTCAGGCCAGGGTCTGGGTCAGCTCGCGCCGTCGGCGGTCGACCACGAGGTGCCCGAGGGAGCCGTTGACGATGGGCATCCTGGGCGGCACGTGCCCGCACTCGACGTCGAGCAGCACGGGAACATCGAGCGTGCCGAGCGCATCGGCGACGGCGTCGCGCTGGGTGAAGCCGGGAGCGTCCGGGGCGTGGGTGCGGCCGATGAGCACCGCGCGGGCGTGGTCGAACCAGCCCGACAGCCGCATCCCGTGCAGCGCCCGGGCGATCGAGTAGGCGCCGTCGTCGGACGCCTCCAGGTAGAGGATGAGTCCCTCGTCCGCGTGCGTCTGCCCGTATGCCGCGACGTCGCCGAAGCGCGTCCCGTGCAGGTGCGCAAGGACCTCGATGCAGCCGCCGATCAGGCGGCCGGTGACGTCCACCGGTCCTGCACCTGTGTCGAGCAGCTGCCATCCGGCACCTTCCACGAGCTGCCTCTCCGCGACGGTGGGGTTGGCCGCCCAGTCGTCGAACCCGCCGGGCCGGTACACCCCGGGCGAGCTCTGGGCGAAGGACTCCCCCTCGGTGCACCCCGCGACCGCCCACCAGGACTCGAGGCTCGGGTGCACGGCATACGGGGTGTCCATGAGGTTCTCCCCGTGCAGGGTCGCCCAGCCGGTGAGCAGGGTGAGCGGCACCATCACCGTGGTCGTGTCGCTCAGACCCACCAGCCACGTGGGCTCGGCGGCGCCGATCGCGTCGAAGTCGAGCAGGTGCAGCAGGTCGATGCCGAGCTCGCCACCCCACGGTGGGACGACCGCTCTGATGGAGGGGTCGGTGAGCATCGCCGTCAGCTCTCGCGCACGGGTCTCGGCAGGGGCGCTCACCACCTGGTCTGCCGCCATGCACTCACCGACGAGGACGCGAAAACCCTTGTTCCGCAGCGTCTGCAGGCAGAAGTCCAGGCGCCGGCGCAGCGACTCGCCCACGCCGCTCGAGGGTGCCGTGACACCGATCGTGTCGCCCGGCCGAAGCGGTCGCGGGTACCTGGTCACTCGTCTGCGTGCTCGGGCGGCCAGACGACCGCGAAGCGTTCGAAGACCGCTTCCATGGTGTCGGAGAACTCCATGCCCATCCGCGCGCACGATCGCTGCCAGTACCCGCTGTGGGCGTCGAGCCACCAGTCCCGGGTGCGTTCGCCCTCGCCCTCGTCGTAGGCGAACGCCTCGTCCACACTGTTGACCGGGCCCACCCGCAGCTCCATCGACCGCATCACGAGGCGTGGGCGTCCCGAGCCGTCGCAGCAGATCCAGTGCGAGCCGATCCGCGGCAGCTCCTCGTCCCCGTCAGCGAACTCCGCCACGAGGGCGGCGGTCGCCCGCTTCGGACCGCTGATGACCGCCTCGAGCAGCTCGTCCGCCATCTCTGCGGAGTCGCCGAAGTACTCGGCAGGCGGCGACTCGGTGTCGTGGTGCCGGTCCGGGTGGGCGCGGCAGTACGCCTCCCACATGGCCTCGGCGGCGGCGGTGTCGATCGTGATCACCGTGCCAGAGTAGGTCCGGCGCTGGCGTGGCGATGGGGTGTTCGCTAGATCGCGTACGTCGTGTCCGGGACGGCGAGTTCCACCTCGCCGGGCCAGACAGCGGCCGCCTGCGCGCGGCACAGCTCGGGGTCGTTCCACGCGGGGATGTGGGTCAGCATGAGCCGCTGCACGCCGCCCGCGTCGAGGGCGGCCCGGGCGGCCCGGCTGCCGGAGAGGTGGATGCCCGAGGCGGCATCGCGCCCGTCGACGAACGCTGCGTCGGCCAGCACGAGGTCGGCCCCGGTGAAGAGAGGACCCAGCGCGGGGCAGGCGTCGGTGTCGCCGCTGTACGCCAGCACCCGGCCGTCGGCCTCGACCCGGAAGCCGTAGGCCTCGACTGGGTGGTTGACCCGGAACGGCGTCACGGTGAACGGCCCCAGCGCCAGCGGCTCCGCCTCGACGAGCGTCTCGAACGCGAACTCGTTGGCCATGCCACCGTCGTCGAGGCCGTGATAGGCCAGCGCCAGCCGCTCCTCCGCGCCCGAGGGGGCGTACACGGGCAGCGGGTCCGACAGCGGGCCGGCCGGTCGGTACTTGCGGACGACGTAGAGCCCGAGCAGGTCGACGCAGTGGTCGGGGTGCAGGTGGCTGATGACCACGGCGTCGAGGTCGGCCGGGTCGAGGTGCCGCTGCAGCGTGCCGAGGGCGCCGTTGCCGAGATCCAGCAGCAGGCTGAAGTCGCGGCCGTCGTGCTCGGCGCGCACGAGGTAGGACGAGGCGGGCGAGTCCGGGCCGGCGAAGGAGCCGGAGCACCCGACGATGGTCAGCCTCACGCGGAGGCCACCTCCTCGGGGCGCCGGGCCGCCACGGTCTCCGGGCCGAGGAAGCGGCGCGCGAGGTGCGCGAACTCGTCGGGGTCGCCCGTCGTCAGCCACTCGTGCGTGGGCTCGGGCAGGTCGTCGGGGCGCAGCGCGCCGAGGTCGGCCAGGACGCGGAAGACGTCTTTTGCGGTCTCCTCAGCACTGGAGACGAGGGTCACGCCGTCGCCCATGACGTAGGAGATGACGCCGGTCAGCAGCGGGTAGTGGGTGCAGCCGAGGATGAGGGTGTCGACGCCCCGTGCCGCGACCGGCTCGAGGTACTGGTGGGCCACCCCCAGCAGCTCGGGCCCGCTGGTGATGCCGGCCTCGACGAACTCGACGAACCGCGGGCAGGGCTGGCTGGACACCTCGACGTGCGGCGCGGCCGCGAACGCGTCGACGTAGGCACCGGACTGGTGGGTGCCCCTGGTGGAGATGACGCCGACCCGGTCGTTGCGGGTGGCGGCGGCCGCGCGGCGCACCGCCGGGCGGATCACCTCGATGACCGGGAGGTCGTAGCGCTCCCGGGCGTCGTGCAGGACGGCCGCGCTCGCGGTGTTGCAGGCGATGACGAGGGCCTTGACTCCCCGCTCGACCAGGCGGTCGAGGCACTCGAGCGCGAACTCGCGCGTCTGGGCGATCGGGCGGGGCCCGTAGGGCTGGCGCGCGGTGTCGGCGAGGTAGACGACAGGCTCGTGCGGCAGCTGGTCGAGGACGGCTCGGGCGACGGTCAGCCCGCCGTAGCCCGAGTCGAAGATCCCGATGGGTGCATCAGCCACCGGATCAGGGTATTCGCGGGGACCGTCAGACCCCGCACCGACGGCGCGTCAGGTCGGTCACACGTCAGCGCGCGAGGGCGTGCGCCAGCGTCTCCTGCAGCCAGGTGAGGAAGTCGTACACCGCGAGGGCGTAGACGGCGGGGTCGTCGTCCTCGAGCGCGGAGACCTGCTCCTCCAGCAGGGCGAGGTCCTCGTCGGTGCGCAGGCCGAGCCTCTCGCCGAGGACCAGCCGCACGTCCGTGAGCGCGACCACCATGGCCACGGCCTCCGGCTGGGCCAGCTCCACCCTCTGCTCGTCCACCGACGCCAGCGCGGCGATCGACGTCGACAGGTTCGCCGCCTTGCGCGAGCGCAGGCTCTGCTCGGTGAGCCGGCGGAACTCCGCAGCGATCTGCTCGTCCTCCCGGTGGGCCGAGGGCAGCAGCCGCTCGAGGGCGGGGTCGCGCTCCGCCAGTCCCCCCGGGGAGGCAGGGGTGCTGGGCGCCTGGTCCTCGGCCGAGACCGAGACACCCCAGCCGGAGCCGCCCAGGCCCGCGACGATCTGGTCGAAGGCGTCGCCGCCCTCCTGCGGGTGCGGCAGGTCCGGCGACACGAGCTCGAGCACCTGCTCCATGAGGCCGACGACGAGGCCACGCTCGACCGGGTCGAGCTTGGCGACGTACCGCTCGCCCTTGCGCTTGAAACCGCGGGCCACTCAGACGTCCTTCTGGAAGGTGGCCCACAGGCCGTAGCCCTGCAGCGCCTCGGTATCGGTCTCCATCTTCTCGCGCGTGCCGGTCGAGACCACGGCCTTGCCCTTCACGTGGACGTCCATCATCAACCTCTCGGCCTTGCTCTTGGAGTAGCCGAAGTAGGTCTGGAACACGAACGTCACGTAGGACATGAGGTTGACAGGGTCGTTCCACACCAGCGTGATCCACGGGACGTCGACCTCAGCGTCCTCCTGGCGGGAGACGCTCTCCTGCTCCACGGGGGCAATCGACACGCCCCCACAATAGGCTGCTCGCGTGACTGCCATGGCACCCAGCACCGCCCTGCTCACCGACCACTACGAGCTGACCATGGTCGAGGCCGCGCTCCGCAGCGGCGCCGCCACACGCCAGTGCGTCTTCGAAGTCTTCGCCCGGCGCCTCCCCGAAGGCCGGCGCTACGGCGTCGTCGCAGGGACCGGCCGCCTGCTCGACGCCATCGAGAACTTCCGCTTCAGCGGCACGGAGATCGACCAGCTCCGGCGCACGAACGTCGTGGACGACGCGACGCTGGAGTTCCTGGCCGGCTACCGCTTCAACGGTGACATCTGGGGGTATGCCGAGGGCGAGTGCTACTTCCCCTACTCCCCCGTCCTCGTGGTCGAGTCCGACTTCGCCCACGGCGTCGTGCTCGAGACCGTCGCGCTGAGCGTCCTCAACCACGACAGCGCGGTCGCCAGCGCGGCGTCACGCATGACCTCCGCCGCAGGTGACCGCCCCTGTATCGAGATGGGCTCCCGGCGCACGCACGAGGAGGCCGCGGTGGCCGCCGCCCGGGCGGCATACATCGCTGGTTTTGCCACCACCTCCAACCTCGAGGCCGGCCGGCGCCACGGCGTGCCCACCGCCGGCACCGCGGCCCACGCGTTCACACTGCTGCACGACGACGAGCGCGAGGCCTTCGCCGCGCAGGTCGAGTCCCTCGGAAAGGGGACCACGCTCCTCGTCGACACCTACGACGTGGCCAGGGCCGTGGAGATCGCGGTGGAGATCGCCGGCCCCGAGCTCGGCGCCGTGCGGCTCGACTCGGGCGACCTGCTGAGCCAGGCCCGCGAGGTGCGCGCCCAGCTCGACCGCCTGGGCGCCAAGGACACCCGCATCGTCGTGACCTCCGACCTCGACGAGTACGCCATCGCCGCCCTCGCTGCCGGGCCCGTCGACCGGTACGGCGTGGGGACCTCGCTCGTCACCGGGTCGGGTGCCCCGACCGCCGGGATGGTCTACAAGCTGGTCGCGCGCACCGACGACAGCGGGCAGATGGTGGGCGTCGCCAAGAAGAGCAAGGACAAGCAGTCCACCGCCGGCCGCAAGTACGCCCTGCGCCGGCTCAACGCACGGGGCTCTGCCGAGGCCGAGGTGCTCGGCATCGGAGAGGTGCCGGCGAGCGACGGCAACGACCGACAGCTGCTCGTGCCGCTGATGAGGGGTGGCGAGGTGGTCGACCGCGACGCCCTGGCGCTCGACGTCGCCCGGTCCCGCCACGAGGCCTCACGCGCGGAGCTCCCCGCCGCAGCGCACCGGCTCCAGCGGGGAGAGCCGGCGATCCCGACCGTCTTCGAGTAGCCCTCGGCTAGCGTTACGGCCATGACAGGAGCTCCGCGTGCGCTGATCATCGTCGACGTCCAGAACGACTTCTGCGAGGGCGGTTCCCTCGCTGTCGCCGGCGGCGCCGAGGTCGCCCGGCGCATCAGCGAGCACGTGACCGCGCACGGCGACGAGTATGCCGCGATCGTCGCCACCGCGGACTGGCACGACGACCCGGGGGCGCACTTCAGCGCGACCCCCGACTACGCCGTCTCCTGGCCGCCGCACTGCCGTGTGGGCACCGACGGGGCGCTCTTCCACCCCAACGCCGAGCCGGCCTTCGAGCACGTGCAGGCCATCTTCCGCAAGGGACACCACTCGGCCGCCTACAGCGGCTTCGAGGGGTTCACGGTGGAGGCGGACCACCGGGTGGGCCTCGCCGACTGGCTCCGCGACCGCGCCATCGAGGAGGTCGACGTCGTCGGCATCGCGACCGACTACTGCGTGCGCGCCACCGCGCTCGACGCTGCCGACGAGGGTTTCGAGACGCGCGTCCTGGTCGACCTGACCGCTGGCGTTGCTCCGGACACCACCCGCCAGGCCCTCGCCGACCTCGCGGAGGCCGAGATCGCTGTGGCCTGACGGTCCTCCCGGGCGCTCCGTCGCCGGAGTGCCGACGCGAAGGAGCGCCTGACTCCCAGTGCCCGAGCGCCCGGGAGG
>Ga0247818_10000837_pt1 | contig 19392 bp, 21 predicted proteins | sample 13C_Glucose_Day1_FD_192424 | JGI IMG/M metagenome (GOLD analysis project Ga0247818, IMG submission 192424) | Soil microbial communities from agricultural site in Penn Yan, New York, United States - 13C_Glucose_Day1 | ecosystem: Environmental > Terrestrial > Soil > Agricultural land | place... | reverse complement strand
GCATTCTCCAGCCGCACTGAAGCTGAAGAATGCAAGGCTGCCTGGCTGGCGCAATTGAAAACTGAAGCACCTGACAGCCTGCATTGAGTTCGCTATCAGTGGGACTGGTGCATGCGCAGGTTCAATTCATCGACCACCGGTGCCCAATCAGCGTCTGCACGCAGTTGCTCTTTCAGGAAGGCAGACTGTTGCGGGGTCCAGAACTCGGCATCGATGAGTTTTTTGTCGTTGGGCAGAGGGGAGTGGCTGGCAATGAAATCGTCGATAGCTTTCGCGCCGGAATCCAGGCCGAGCTGGTCGAACAAGCCTTTCAATTCGTGGGTCGGTGATTCCATTTTCATCTCCTTGCAGGTCATCAGTCGCGTCGGGATATGAAGGGGCGGCTTCATTGCATCTGAGGAAACCGCGCTTCAGGAGTTCGATTGCGATGTTCAAACGCAGCAGTGAGCATAGACCGCAAACGCGGCCTCAGGCTTTCAATGCTCCGGCATCTACGGCAGCTTTCAATTCCTTGGCCGATTCATGGGCGGCGATGGCAGCCACGTCCGAGGACTTGAACCAGCGATCTTTCTCGACCTGATGAAAGGTCACGGTTTTCAGTGGTGGTTTGGCGCGCATGACTATGACCGCCTGGAACTCGCCTTCGATTTCTCTGGCTTCGCCCCGGATAAAAAACTCGCCGATATCAAATTCCGTCACGTAACAGCCTTCCCTTGAAAAAATATTGTTGTCTTCAACGCGGCCCGGCCTGTTGGGCCGCGTTTCATTGGGCGGGCAGTATGGCAGTAGTTGCCTGTCGACGGTTGTTAAGTCGTCGGCCAGACGAAAACAGGCGTCGGCACTTTTGACGGGAATGGGGCATTAACGTGATTCAAGAAAGCGGGCGAGGGCGCAGGCTTCGTTATGGCTCGCTCGGAAACCTCTGACGCAGCCCGTGGAAATTTCCTTGATGTGGAAGAAGGCTTTACCCGCCAAAACCACCCGAAAGCGGGGCTGGATCGGTTGTTCAAACGCTGGCAGACGGAGGGAAAGCAATACGGAATGCAGCGTCGAGGGGGTATCAGTGGAGGGTGCCACGGTGTGGGTGAAGTGTGTCAGCGTGCACATATGAAGTCCTTTTCATGGGTTTACCGACGTATGTACGTCGTTATGGGTAGTCTGGAAGAGCATCGCTGCTCTAGAATCCCCCTCACTGGTGGGTGGATGATGTTTATCTAAAGCAATTTTTCGCGTGCGATATGTAGGAAAATTGCTTTTCTTGATCGGTTTTTTCCCTGAAGTTGATAGTCCATAATTTTCTGGCTGTTGGAAGGGCGTTTTCCTTCAACCTATGACGAACGTCACGCAGGACGATTCCAGTGTCGTTCCAGTATTCTTCTGACGCTTCGTGATGAATGAGTGCACTGCTCATTCAGGACTTCAACCCGGGTTATCTGGTTTACCTTCGGCATTGCCGCTATTTTTGGCCGTGCGCTTTTCCTGCGTGCGGCATTCTTTTCAAATGTGGGGATGTTTCCTTGGCAGTAAGTAATCTCGATATGCATGCTTTGTTCGTGTTGGGTGATTTGCGCGCAAAGCTGGTCAAGCTGTTTCAGTCACGTTTCGTTTACATCACCGAACAGAACGCTGAAGGCATTTACATTGCCGAACTCGACACCGAATCAGCCCTGGTGGTGGACGACAAACCTGGACTCAAACTCAAGGTCGGCGACCATTTCAGCGCGTCCGTATTGCCCAGCCGTGAAGGCGGCAAGCTGGACATCAAGTTCCGCGACATCAAACTGACGGTCTACGGCCTGGGCGATTACGCCTTCGTCACGACGGCCGACGGACAGGCCATTCTGTTCAAGGAAGGGCACAGCGTGGTGACGATATTTGCCGCCCACGAGCAATTGCAGGAAGGCCTGACCAAAACCCTGAAAGCGGTGACGGCCAAGGCAGCCAAATGGCGCAAGGGCGAGCTGGTGACGTTCAAGGCCAGCGAGTAATGACCCTGAACCGCGCCGACTTCCACGAGCAGAACTCGACCAGTGCCCAAGCCCAGGCGCAGCAATTGTTTGAACAGAAGGCTGTTCTGCAGGGCGCGTGGCTGAATTGGGTGGCGTCACAGCTTTACCAGTTGCAGCCGGCGGAATACGCCAGCATGGTCAGAAGAGAGCTGGCCCGGTTGCAGGAAACTTCCGAAAATTGATCCATGCCCCTCGAAAGCAGGAACCTCTACTACAGTCAGATGACTGAATATTCAGAGGCTTCGCGGTCTTCTGCCAGGCCATCCTGCTATTGCTGTGAACAGCACGAGGTGCAAAAGCATGAACGGATTTCGACGGTTGCTGACCGCGGTCGCCGCCACTTTCGGGTTGTTGGCGGCTCCGGTCCAGGTGTTCGCCGCCCAGGCGCCGATTCACTTCGCCGACCTGAACTGGGAAAGCGGCAGCCTGATTACCGATGTCTTGCGCATCATCGTCGAGAAGGGCTACGGCCTGCCCACAGACACCTTGCCGGGCACCACCATTACCCTGGAAACCGCGCTGGCGAACAATGACATTCAGGTCATCGGCGAAGAGTGGGCCGGTCGCAGTCCGGTCTGGGTCAAGGCGGAGGCCGAAGGTAAAGTCGTGAGTCTTGGCGACACGGTCAAGGGCGCTACCGAAGGCTGGTGGGTGCCGGAGTATGTGATCAAGGGTGACCCGGCCAAGGGCATCAAGCCAATGGCGCCGGACCTGCGCAGTGTCAGCGACCTGCCGCGCTACAAGGACGTGTTCAAAGACCCGGAGGCGCCTAACAAAGGACGCTTCCTCAACAGCCCCATCGGCTGGACTTCGGAAGTGGTCAACAAGCAGAAGCTCAAGGCCTACAAGCTGGACGACAGCTACGTGAACTTCCGCAGTGGTTCCGGCGCGGCGCTGGACGCTGAGATCACTTCGTCAATCCGCCGTGGGAAACCGGTGTTGTTCTACTATTGGTCACCCACACCGTTGCTCGGTCGTTTCAAGCTGATCCAGCTGGAAGAACCACCGTTCGACACCGAAGCCTGGAAGACCCTGACCGACGCCGACAATCCCAATCCCCTGCCGACCCGTTCGCTGGCCTCGAAGTTGTCCATCGGCGTGTCCACGCCATTCCAGAAGCAGTATCCGCAGATTGTCGAGTTCTTCAGCAAAGTCGATTTTCCAATTGATCCGTTGAACAAGGCGCTGGCCGAGATGAGTGAAAAACACACACCACCGCGTCAGGCTGCGGAAGCATTCATGAACAAATATCCGGAGGTCTGGCAAGCGTGGCTGCCCAAGGATGTGGCGGACAAGGTCGCGGCCGGGATGAAGTGATTCAGCGTCCGGATGTGGGGGCGGTGACATCGCACAACCAATGGTCAGCCCAAACGACGTCACCGCCAATCGGTCGTGCGCTTCACCAAATGCCGACTAGGATGTTTGTTCAGACCCTTTTCAAGGAAGCCTGAAAATGACCTTGGTATTGGCACAATGGCTGGTGACGACGTTTGCCACGATCAGCCTGATGCATGTGTATTGGGCGATGGGTGGCGAGTGGGCGGCAGTGGCTGCGGTGCCGCAAGTACCGGTGGAGGGCGGGATGCGCTTACGGCCGGCCTTTAAGCCGCGAGGCTGGATCACGCTGGGTGTCGCGGCGTGTCTGCTGTTGATTGCCATTGTCGTGTGTTTGCGCGTTGGCTGGTGGTTGCCGCAGGTACAGCACCCGGCACTGCAATGGTTGATCAGTGCGATTGCGGTGATGCTGTTCGCCAGGGCCATCGGTGATTCGGAGCTGGTGGGTTTTTTCAAAGAGATCAAGGGCTCGAAGTTTGCCCAGCTCGATAGCTGGGTTTACTCGCCGCTGTGTGTGGTGCTGGGCGCGGGGTTGCTGGCGGTGGCCTGGTGCTGACTGTTTAGTGGCCGGGCAGGCCGCATCGCGGCAACACAAATCCTCAACTAGCCGCCGCTTTCCGTTCGCCGACTGCTCACTTCGGCCGGCACATCATCCCCGGCCATGCGTTTGCGGAACAACGCCGCCCGCGCCAGCAACAACGTGGTTACCGGCACGGTGACCGACAACAGGATCGGGATCAGCCAGGCGTGCAACACCGGCCCGGACTTGAGCGCCGAAAAATAAATGATCGACGCCAATGCCACGCACCAGGCGCCCAATGTCGAAGCCAGCGCCGGTGGGTGCATGCGCTGGAAGTAGTCCTTCATGCGCAACAGACCGATGGCGCCGATCAGCGCGAAGAGACCGCTTAAGACCAGCAGGATCGCCACCGGGATTTCTACCCACAACGACAGTTCCATGTTCATTCGATGACCTCGCCACGCAGCAGGAATTTCGCCAGAGCAAACGAGCCAACGAAGCCGAACAGCGCAATCAGCAGCGCCGCCTCGAAGTACGTGTCGCTGGCATAACGAATGCCCAGCGCCAGCATCATCAGCATCGCGACGATGTACAGATAATCCAGCGCGAGTACCCGGTCCTGGGCCGACGGCCCCTTGAACAACCGGACCAGGGTCAGGATCATCGCCAGAGAAAGCAGGAACAGGCTCAGCAGGATCGCGTTCGACAGTAATGGGCTCATTCGAAGATCTCCATCAACGGACGTTCGTAGGTCGTCTTGAAGTGCTGGATGAACCGCGCCTCGTCGTCCAGATCGAACACGTGCAAGAGCAGGACGCTGCGGTCCAGCGCCAGCTCAGACCAGACCGTGCCCGGGACCACGGTGGTGATCATCGACAATGCCGCGAGGCCGTTGGCGTCGCGCAGGTCCAGCGGCACTTTGATGAAGCGGGAGCGGGGCGGACGGCGGCCCGCGTTAAGCACGCCCCAGGCCACCGCGAAATTGGATACCAGTACGTCACGACCGACGATCAGGATTAAACGCAGGATGACGCCGGGGCGGCGAATGCGTACCGGCAAGGGGCGCAATCTGCGCATCATCAGCGGTGCGCAGTAAGCCAGCACTCCACCCAGTAGCAGATTGCCGGGTGTCATCGACAGATTCAGCAGCAACCACAACAACCACAATGCCAGCGATAACCACGGCGCAGGAAACAGACGCTTCACGGTTGCACCTCCTGCGCGCCAGCCTTGTCTTGCGGGTTCGGCACGACACGGGTTTCGAGCACCGCCGTGACGTACTGCTGCGGGTTGTTCAAGGCGTCGGCGGCAGCCTGGGTGTAGCGCAACAGCGGTTCGGCCTTGAAAGTCAGCAGGATGCTCAAGCCCAGCAGGGCGAAGATGGGAATGCACTCGAGGCGTCGCAACACGGGCGATGGTCGCTCTGCTGGCGTCCAGAAGCGCTGGATGCCCAGGCGCGAGAAGGTGACGAGCGAGGCCAGCCCCGACAGGATCAACAGCACCAGCAGTCCCCAGGCGGCGGTCGAGATCACCCCGATATGGCCCAGGCCTTGTGGATTAAGCAGGGCGTTGAGCAGGCCGAGTTTGCCGATAAACCCCGAGAGCGGCGGCATGCCGATGATCAGCAAGGCGCAGGCGATGAAGCTCAAGCCGAGAAAGGCCATGGTCCAGGGAATCACCTGGCCGACCACGGCTTTCTGCTCGTCATCAAGGTTGATGCCTTTGGGCGGATGCAGGGATTCCAGAGGACGCGGCAGCAGTTCCGTTTCGTCTTCCAGCAGCAGTTCATTGGCCGACCGCGAGCGCTCGATCAGTTCGGCCAGCATGAACAAGGCGCTCAACGCCAGCGTCGAGCTGACCAGGTAGAACAGCGCCGATCCTACGAGGTTCGGTTGGGCGAAACCGATGGCCGACAACAGAATCCCCGCCGATACCAGAATGCTCAAGCTGGCCATGCGCTCCAGGCGTTGGGTGGCGAGTGTCGCGATGGCCGCACAGACGATGGTCGCCATGCCGCCGTAAATCAACCAGTCGCCGCCATAAAACGCCGACGCGCCGGCCTGGGCGGAGAACAACAGCGTCCACAAACGCAGCAAGGTGTAGACGCCCACCTTGGTCATGATCGCGAACATCGCCGCGACTGGCGCGCTCGCTGAGGAGTAGGCCGGTACCAGCCAGAAATTCAGCGGCCACATCCCGGCCTTGGCCAGGAATGCCACCGCCAGAATCCCCGCGCCGGCATGCAAAAGCCCGCGATCGGCTTGCGCCACCAACGGGATTTTCTGCGCCAGATCGGCCATGTTCAGCGTGCCGGTGACGCCGTAGATCAGCGCCGCGCCAATCAGGAACAGCGACGAGGCCAACAGGTTGATCGTGATGTAATGCAACCCCGACGACACCCGTGCCCGGCCCGAGCCGTGCAGCATCAGGCCGTAGGATGCGGCCAGCAGGACTTCAAAAAACACGAACAGGTTGAACAGGTCCGCTGTGAGGAAGGCCCCGTACAAACCCATCAGCTGGATCTGGAACAGCGCGTGGAAACTCGAACCGGCACTGTCCCAGCGCGCCATGGCGAACAGCAGCGCGCTGACACCAATGATGCCGGTCAGCACCAACATCAATGCCGACAGGCGATCAACCACCAACACCAGGCCAAAGGGCACCTGCCAGTTACTCGGCAGGTAAACGCCAATGGACCCCGGCACGTCTGTGGTTTGCGTCCACTGCAGCAGCGCCACGGCAATGCCCAGCCCGATCAGGCTGGAGAGCAGGTTGATTTTGGCCTTCAGCGGTCGGTGCTTTTCGCCGAGCATCAGCATGATCGCGGCCGTCAGCAGGGGCAGCAGGATCGGTGCGACGATCAGGTGGTTCATCGCCATCATTCCTTAGGCTCCCGGCCATCCACATGGTCGGTGCCGGTCAGGCCACGGGATGCCAGCAGCACCACCAGGAACAGCGCGGTCATGGCGAAGCTGATGACGATGGCGGTCAGCACCAGCGCTTGCGGCAACGGGTCGGTGTAGTGCAACAGGTCCTGGGGCACGCCGTCCTTGATGATCGGCTCTTTGCCGATGAACAGGCTGCCCATGCTGAAGATGAACAGATTGACGCCATACGACAGCAGGCACAGGCCCATGACCACCTGGAATGTCCGTGGCCGCAGGATCAGCCAGACGCCGGAGGCGGCCAGTACGCCGATGGCGATTGCGATGACTTCTTCCATCAGGCGGCTCCCTTGGCGGCAACGGATTTAGGCTGGGCAGCGGTTTTGTGTCCACGGACCGATTGGTGGGCGAGGGCGGTGAGGATCAACAGGGTCGAGCCGACCACCACGCCGTACACGCCGATGTCGAAGAACAGCGCGCTGGCGAGGTGAATGTCACCCAGCAGCGGCAGATCGAAATGCCAGGTATGAGTGGTCAGGAACGGATAGCCGACGACCATCGCCCCCAGGCCTGTGGCCGTGGCAATCAACAGTCCCGTGCCCATCCAGCGCAGCGGGCGCAGGCTCATTTGCGCTTCGACCCACTGCGTACCGGCGACCATGTATTGCAGGATGAATGCGACCGACATCACCAGCCCGGCGACAAAACCGCCACCTGGCTGATTGTGTCCGCGCATGAACAGGTAGAACGACACCACCAGTGCAACCGGCAACAGCAGGCGCACCAGCACCGCAGGCACCATCATGAAGCCGAGCGCGGTGTCGCTGGCGTGGCGCGGGTTGACCAGGTCGGTGACCACGTCCGGGGCGAGCAAGCGTTGTTGGGCCGGTAACTGGAGGCTTTCTTTCGGTGGGCGGAAGCGGCGCAGCAGGGCGAACACGGTCAGGGCCACGGCGACCAGTACGGTGATTTCGCCGAGGGTGTCGAAACCACGGAAATCCACCAGCATCACGTTGACCACGTTGCTGCCGCCACCCTCGGGGAGGGCGCGACTCAAGTAGAACGAGGAAATATCGTTGGGCGTCTGGCGCGTCAGCATTGCATAGGACAGCAGTGCCATGCCCACGCCGACGGCCGTCGACAGAAGCAAGTCGCGGATGCGCCGCACACGGGCGCGACGCAGGCTGCCGGGTAGCGGCGAAACTTCTTCAATTCGTCGCGGCAACCAGCGCAAGCCCAGCAAGATCAACACGGTGGTCACCACTTCGACCGCCAGTTGCGTCAGCGCCAGGTCCGGCGCCGAGAACCACACGAAGGTGACGCAGGTCATCAGGCCGCAGACGCTGACCATGGTCAGGGCCGCAAGCCGGTGATACTTGGCCTGGTACGCTGCGCCCAGCGCACAGACGATGGCCAGCAACCACAGCGTGACGAAGACGATCGAACCCGGGATTTTCGGTCGGTCGCCCCAAACCAGGCTGCTGTGCAGCATCGGGATGAGCCCGGCCAGCACCGCCGCAAGCACGACCAAAAACAACTGGGCCTGCAGGCGATGGGTGCCCAGGTGCCGCTCCAGGCGACGGGCCAGACGCATCATCACCACAAGGCTGCGTTCGAACAGACGCTTGCCGTCCAGGCGGCCTATCAGTGGCGGACCGTTGAAGCGGCCGCGCTTGAGCTGATTGCTCAGTAGCAGATAAAGCAGGGTGCCGCAGCCCAGCGCGATCAGACTCATGATCATCGGAGCGTTCAAGCCGTGCCAGATGGCCAGGCTGTACTCCGGCAGCGTACCGCCGACCACCGGTTGCGCGGCGGCAGCGAGCAACGGACCGACCACTTGTGCCGGAAAAATCCCGACGATCAGGCACGTCAGCACCAGCAGCTCAACCGGTGCACGCATCCAGCGCGGTGGTTCGTGGGGTGTGTGTGGCAGGTCGGTCGCGGTCGGGCCGTAGAAAACGTCCACGGTGAAGCGCAGGGAGTAGGCCACGCTGAAGGTGCCGGCGATGGTCGCCACAATCGGCAAGCTCAATTCGACCCAGCGGGTGGCGTTGATGAACACGGTTTCGGCGAAGAACATTTCTTTCGACAGGAAGCCGTTGAGCAAGGGCACCCCGGCCATCGAGGCGCTGGCGACCATGGCCAGGGTCGCGGTAAACGGCATCAGCTTGTACAGGCCACTGAGCCTGCGAATGTCACGTGTACCGCTTTCATGGTCGATGATGCCGGCCGCCATGAACAGCGAGGCTTTGAAGGTGGCGTGGTTGAGGATGTGGAACACCGCCGCGACGGCGGCCAGTGGGCTGTTCAGGCCAAGCAGCAGGGTAATCAGGCCTAGGTGGCTGATGGTCGAGTACGCCAGCAGACCCTTGAGGTCGTTCTGGAACATCGCGCAATACGCGCCGAGCAACAGCGTACAGGCACCGGCGCCGCTGACGATGTAGAACCATTCTTCACTGCCCGAGAGCGACGGCCATAGCCGCGCGAGTAGAAACACCCCGGCCTTGACCATGGTCGCCGAGTGCAGATACGCCGAGACGGGCGTCGGCGCGGCCATCGCGTGGGGCAGCCAGAAGTGGAAGGGGAATTGCGCACTTTTGCTCAAGGCGCCGATCAGGATCAGGGGTAGCAGAATGGGGTAGAGGACATGGGCACGAATCAGGTCGCCGGCGGCCAGGACCTTGTCCAGGTCATAGCTGCCGACTACATGGCCGAGGATCATGACCCCCGCCAGCAAGCACAAACCGCCTGCACCGGTGACCATCAGCGCCATGTAGGCACCGCGCCGTGCATCAGCGCGATGGTGCCAATAGCCGATCAACAGGAACGAGAAGAGGCTGGTCAGCTCCCAGAAAAACACGATCTGGATCAGGTTGCCGGAGATCACCAGCCCGAGCATGGCGCCCATGAAGGCGAGGAAAAACGCAAAGAAGCGCGGCACCGGATCGTCCGGCGACATGTAGTAGCGGGCGTACAACGACACCAGTGTGCCGATGCCCAGCACCAGCATCGAAAACAGCCAGGCGAAGCCGTCCATGCGCAGGACGAAGTTCAAGCCCAGGCTGGGCAGCCAGAAGAATTCTTCGCGAATCACGCCGCCGTCGGCAATCTGCGGGTACAGGAACGCGACCTGGACGGTGCCGATCAAGGCGATCAGACCTGCCAACAGGGATTCTGCGTTACGCGCATTGTGCGGCAGCACGGCCGCCAAACAGCTGCCGATGAAAGGCAGAAGCAGTAGAACTATCAGGGACATAGGCTTCTAATCTGCGGAAGTTTGTGAAGCATCATACGTGCCAGCTCCCCGATCACCAAACGCCAAGCTGTCGCAGAATCCTACACGGTAGACGGAAAAGCCCTGATTCACATTGTTTCCTGTCCGCCAAAAAAGATCGCAGCCTTCGGCAGCGCCTACAGATGTATGGAACCCTCTGTAGGCGCTGCCGAAGGCTGCGATCTTTTGATCCTGTTAATGACTGCGTTCGCGCTCCAGCGATTCGCCAACGTCTGCAGCGGCCTTACCCTTGGTCTTCAACTCACTGACAATCACCGCCGCGACAATCAACCCGGCCCCGAGCAAGGCGATTGACGGCAGCCGTTCGCCCGCAATGCGCCCGACGATGCCGGCCCACACCGGCTCACCGGCGTAGATCAGCGTTGCGCGGGTCGGCGAAACGCTCTTCTGTGCCCAGTTCATTGCTACCTGGATAGCTGCACTCGCCGCGCCGAGGCCCAGTGCGCTGCATAACAGCAGCCATGAGAAGTCAGGAATCGCCTCGTTGGTCGGCACTACCAACAGGAACGACAGCACCGAAGTGACGGCCAGTTGCACTACGGTCACTCGACGCACATCGACCTGTCCGGCATAGGTGCTGATCAGAATGATCTCTGCGGCAATCGCCACCGCGCTGATCAACGTGGCGATTTCACCGGGGCTGAAGTTGAAAGAAGCCCCGGATGGCCCGGACAGCAGCATCAAACCGGTAAAGGCCAGCATGATGCCGATGCTGGGCATCAGCCCCGGACGTCGCCCCAGCACCAGCCATTGCAGCAGCGGCACGAAGGGCACGTACAGGGCGGTAATGAACGCCGACTGGCTGCTGGGAATACTCTGCAATCCGACGGTCTGCAAACCGTAGCCGAGCATGATCGCCGCGCCAATGAATGACCCTGCCTTGAGTTCGAACCGTGTCAGGTGGCGCAGGTGACGCCAGGAAAACAGGGCGACGATGATCGCTGCGGCGGCAAAGCGCAGGCCGACGAAAAACATCGGACCGCTGACGGTCATCGCATGTTGCACCAGAAGGAAAGTGCCGCCCCAGACCATAGTGATCAGCACCAGCACGCATTCGGCCTTGCTCAGCCTGATGAAACGGGAGGAAGCCTGGGGGGAATTCACCGACGTCATGTTCTTGCACGCTACTTGAGAGGGACGCACAATGCGTCGAATGTTGCGCAGTATACTGCCCAACCCCACCGAGTGAGCAATATAGTGCACAAAGATTCTCCCCCGCGGGCTTCGGTCCTCCAGCACGTCAGCCAGAATGTCCGGCGCCTGCGTCATGCGGCCGATTTGAGCCAAACCGCATTGGCGGAAAAGTCCGGTGTCAGTCGTCGCATGCTGGTGGCGATCGAGGCGGGTGAAAAAAATGTCAGCCTGACCACACTCGACCGCGTGGCCGAAGCCCTCGACGTGGCGTTCAGCGATTTGATCCAGGCACCCGAAGTCCGCGACCACAGCCGCATCAATGAACTGGCCTGGACCGGAACCATCCTCGGCAGTAAAGCGGTGCTGCTGTCCAAGGCCACCGCCAGCCGGGAAGTGGAACAGTGGGAATGGTGCCTGCAACCGGGTGAAATTTACCCGTCGGAACCGGACGCTGACGGCTGGAGCGAGCAGATCTATGTGTTCGAAGGCTGCCTGACCGTCATGCTCGGCGAAGTGGCCAATCATATTGCAGCAGGTGAGTTTTTCATGTTTGCCAGCAACCAGCCGCACTGCTATCGCAACGATGGGGCAGCGGCGGCGCGGTTTGTGCGAAATGTGGTGATCTGAACAGGAAGTGCACGATGAGCCAGAGCTTGAACAATGACGCAGACATCCTGATTGTTGGCGGTGGCCTCAGCGGCACGATGCTGGCGGTGCAGTTGCTGCGTCTGCCGGGAAAACGCCGGGTGTTGGTGATCGAACCCCGTGCCGAGCTCGGGCGGGGCGAGGCTTACAGTGCCGTGGAACTGGGGCATACGCTTAATGGCAACGCGGCGCGGATGAGCGTCGATCCGGACAATGCCGATGACCTCACCCAATGGTTGACGCAATACATCGCCGAGGGCGGCTGGCCGGAGTCGGATCAGCAGCCGGTGCCCATCAGTGAGCTGTTCCCGCCCCGGGGGATTTTCGGTCTGTACGCGCAGCAGCGTCTGCAAGAGGCACGGGCGGTGGGTGCGTTGAACGGCTCGACGGTCGAACACGTTCGGGCCGAAGCAGTCGATTTGCGCACCGATGCCGAGACCGTGCACCTGACCTTGAATGATGGTCGACGCTTGCAGGGCGCCTTTGCGGTGCTGGCCACGGGAATGTTCCCCGCCGCGCGGACGCCGCAAACCGAATCCAGTGGCCTCAACGCCGCCGCACTCGATCCATGGGATGTCGCGACGATGCGACAACTCGACCCGCAGTCGACGGTGTTGATCATCGGTTCGGGCCTGACCATGGTCGATGCCGTGGTTTCGCTGGAGCAGGCCGGTCATCGTGGGCCGATCGAGGTGTTTTCCCGCCATGGCCTGCTGCCCCACGTGCGCCGCCAGCCTCCGGCGTGGGTGGATTTTCTCGCCGAGGACTACAGCATCCGAAGCCCGCGTCAGCTCATGCGCGAACTGCGTCGGCACTGCCGGGACGCCATTGCCCAAGGCATCGACTGGCAGGCGCCGCTGGACACGGTGCGCGCGCATATCGGCCGTCTGTGGCATCAGGCGAGCGACGTGCAGCGGCGACAGTTTGTACGGCATGTGCGGCCATGGTGGGAAAGTCATCACCATCGCTCTCCACCGCTGAGCGCCGAATTGGTCGCGCGCTTATATAAAGAAGGTCGATTGAGTATTCATGCCGCTTCGTTCAAGGGGCTCGAGCCTTCAACCGGCCAGGAGGTGAGCATTCGCCTGCGTCGTCGCGGTGACGTGCAATCCTGTGTCGTTACGGGTGCTGCGCTGATCAACTCCAGCGGCATCGAATACGATTGGCGCCGGGTCGCACGCCCGCTGCCCCGGCAACTGCTGGCCCGCGGGCTGGTTCAGCCGGGGCCGTTGGCGTTGGGGATTGCTGCCGAAGTGGACGGCGCTGTGTTGAACGCCGATGGTGAGGCTGCCAGCCGATTGTTTGCCATGGGCCCGCCGTTACGCGGCATGTGGTGGGAAAGCACTGCGGTGACGGATGTGGCGAGTCAAGCCAAGGCACTGGCCGAGCGGCTTGTTCTCGGCGAAACTCGCTAACCGGGAGGCTCGCTCCTATAGAGGGACAATGGAAATGTCGACAAAAGAAAACGCCATCGCGAGTAATCGCGAGGCCTGGAATGACTCCGCTCGCCATCACAAAGACAGCCCTGACTGGCAGCCCTTGTTGTGCGCAGTGGAGCAGACGGATTTTTCCTGCCTGGATGAGACCCTGACGGAGCTGCTGATACAGGTCGGTGTCGAGGGCAAGGACGTGGTGCAACTGGGCTGCAACAACGGCCGCGAAAGCCTGTCGTTGTTTGCGTTGGGCGCACGCCATGTGGTGGGCGTCGACCAGTCCGGCGCTTTTCTCGAGCAGGCGCGGGAACTGGCAACGCGCTCACCTCATGCGCCGCAATTCATCGAGGCCGACATCCACCATTTGCCCGTTGAACTGCATGCACGCTTCGACGTGGCGCTGATCACCATCGGCGTCTTGAACTGGATGCCGGACATTGGCGAGTTCTTCCACCATGTGGCGCGCACCCTGAAACCGGGTGGTGCGCTGGTGGTGTATGAAACCCACCCGTTCCTGGAAATGCTCGACCCTGAGGCTAGCGATCCTTTTCGCCTGGCCACTTCATACTTTCGCCAAGAGCCTTTCGTGCAGCACGAGCCGATCGTCTACGAAGGCAGGGTCGAACAACCCGCTGCGCCGTCCTATTGGTTCGTCCACACCTTGGGTGACTTGTTCAGCGCGGCCATTGCGGCCGGGTTGCAGATCAAGCACTTCAAGGAATACCCGCACTCCAACCGCGAAGAACGCTATGACCGCTATGAGCGGCAAGAGGCGCAGATGCCGATGTGTTTCACGTGGGTGGTGGTGAAGGGCTGATCATGAATTGGCGTGTTCAACGGAAGAACTCTCCGGGCGTTTCACCAAACTGCTGACGAAAAGCGGCGATAAACGCCGACGTCGAATCGTAGCCGCACGCGAGCGCCACGTCGGTGACTCGCTCACCTTGCTCCAGCGGCGTCAGCGCACCGAGCAAGCGCAAGCGCTGACGCCAGGCGCGGAACGTCAGGCCGGTGTCGCGCTGGAACAGGCGGCTGAGGGTTTTCTCGGTCACGCCGAATTTCTCGCTCCAGTGACTGAGCGTGGTTTGTTGCTCCGGGTGTGATTCCAGGCTTTGGGCGATTTGCCGCAAGCGACTGTCCTGAGGCAGGGGCAGCATCAAATCGATCTGCGGCGCTTCCGCCAACTGGTCAAGAATCACCTGAGCCAACCGGCCGTGCGTCCCGTTCTGATCGTACTCCACCGGAATCTGGCTGAAAGCGCGGATCAACTCGCGCAGCAGGTCGCTGACACCCAGCACATGACACCCCGGTGGCGCCCACGCCGACACGCTGCAATCGATATACAAGCTGCGCATCTCGGTACGTGGCGAGCTGAATACCCGGTGCGGCATGCCCGCCGGAATCCATACCGCACGCTCCGGTGGGGCGACGAAACGCCCGACGCCGGTCTGTATTTCCAGCACACCCTGAATCGCGTAGGACAGCTGCACCCACGGATGACTGTGGCGGCGGGTCAGGGCGCGATTGGGCAGTGATTCGGTGCGACCGTAGAGCGGTCGCGGCAGGCTGGACAGCCCGGGAATACTGCGTCGAACACTCTTGTCATGTCCTTTAGGCGGCATCAGCTGGCTCATCGGCGTTAGTCGGTAATGATCAGGCACGTTAGAGTCGCTTTCACGCACTGGCAACCCCCGGATGATCAAAGCCATGACCCGCCCCCGTTTTTTGCCCGACAACTTCACCCTGACCCTGATCGGCGTGGTGGTTCTCGCCAGCCTGCTGCCCGCCAGCGGTCAGGTGGCGGTCGGGTTTGGCTGGCTGACCAACATTGCCATTGCCCTGCTGTTTTTCCTGCACGGCGCCAAATTGTCCCGTGAATCGATCATTGCCGGTGCCGGGCATTGGCGCTTGCACCTGCTGGTGTTCAGCCTGACCTTTGTGTTGTTCCCGATTTTGGGCCTGGCGCTCAAGCCGCTGCTGTCGCCGCTGATCGGCGACGATTTGTACATGGGCATGCTGTACCTCTGTGCGCTACCAGCCACCGTGCAATCGGCGATTGCCTTTACCTCGCTGGCACGGGGGAATATTCCGGCGGCGATTTGCAGCGCGGCGGCGTCCAGTCTGTTCGGGATTTTCCTTACGCCGTTACTCGTGACGTTGTTGCTGGATGTTCAGGGCAACGGAAGTTCGACCCTTGATGCGATCCTCAAGATCAGCGTGCAGTTGTTGCTGCCGTTCATTGCCGGGCAGATTGCGCGGCGCTGGATCGGCAACTGGGTGGCGCGTAACAAGAGCTGGCTGAAATTCGTCGATCAGGGTTCGATCCTGCTGGTGGTCTACGGCGCATTCAGCGAGGCGGTGATCGAAGGCATCTGGCACCAGATTCCGTTGCTGGACCTGGTCGGGCTGGTGGTGGTCTGCTGCATCGTTCTGGCGCTGGTGTTGCTGGCGTCGACGGTGCTCGGCAAAGCGTTCGGTTTCAACCAGGAAGATCGCATCACCATTCTTTTCTGCGGTTCGAAGAAAAGCCTGGCGACCGGCGTGCCGATGGCACAGGTGTTGTTCGCTGGCAGCACGATTGGCTTGTTGATTTTGCCGCTGATGCTGTTTCACCAGATTCAATTGATGGTGTGTGCAGTGTTGGCGCAGCGCTATGCCAAACGGCCGGAATCGATTCCCGAGCTGATGGCCCAGGTTGATCCCTGATGAATGGGGGCTGGAGCCTGTGCCGCTCCAGTCCCGTTTTTTGGGTTCACCACCCAATCCCGGAAACCCGTAGGAGCCGGCTTGCTGGCGATGAACCCAAGTGCGCTGCGTTGATCCGGTTCACCCGCATTATCGTTAACGACCATCGCCGGCAAGCCAGCTCCTACAAGGGAGCGTGCCCACGTTGAAATTACCGTTGGTTAGCCGTCAATGGCGGAGTGCGCGGCGGGATCATGCGCTTGTTGCCGGTCGACTCGAAGGCCGATGCCAGGTGCAGCAGCGACGAGTCGTCATAGGCGCGACCGGCAAACGTCAGGCCGACCGGCATGCCGATGTCCGGCATCACGCCCATTGGCACGGTGACCGTTGGCACGCCCAAGTGACGGATGGCGAGGTTGCCGTTGGCGACCCAGACCCCGTTGCTCCAGGCGATATCCGCCGATTTTGGATCGACATCCGCATTCGCCGGACCCACGTCGGCGACCGTCGGGAACAGCACAGCGTCGAGGCCCAGACGATCCATCCAGTCTTCCAGATCGATCTTGCGGGTTTTCTCCAGTCCGCGCAGACCGTCTGGCACCGTGGAAATCTGATCCCACGGCGTGATGCCGCGTTCGGCCATGCGCACGTATTCGTCCATGCCAGCGGCCAGGTCGCCTTCTCGGTTGGGCAGGGTGCCCGGGTCGTGAGGGAAAATCAGCGGGCCGTCGACATCAACGAGGCGATTCAATTTTGGATCGCCGTTGGCCTGCAGGAAATCATCGAAGGCCCAGGCCGTCAGGTCCCACAGTTCATGGTGTAAAAATTCCTTGGAGACGATGCCGCGATTGAACACGGTCGGCGCGCCAGGACGATCGCCTTCACAATTGGAGACCAGCGGGAAATCCACTTCGATCACTTCGGCGCCAGCGGCTTCGAGGGCCTTGCGCGCCTGCTCCCAGAGCCCGATCACCGAAGGACGGGTGTGGATGCGTTGGCCGGTCGGCCCACCGATGCCCGGCGACTCGGACGTACCAGCTTCAGGGTCGGCGTTGATGTACATGCGCGGGACGCCGAACTTCTTGCCCTTCAGCGCTTCGCTGTTTGCCGCGAGCGAGGCATAGGATTCAGGGCGTACCTCGGACGATTTCGGAATGGGCACCCAGGGTTGCAAGCGCCACAGATCGCCACGGGTGTCCGGGTCATCGGCCACTACCACGTCGAGCACTTCGAGCAGGTCGGCCATGGTGCGGGCGAATGGCACGACCACGTCCATAGTCGGGGTCAGCGGCCAGTTGCCGCGTACCGAAATCACACCACGCGATGGCGTGTACGCGCACAAGCCGTTGTTCGAGGCCGGGCCACGACCACTCGACCAGGTTTCTTCTGCCAGACCGAATGCGGCGAAACTGGCAGCGGTCGCCGTACCGGCACCGTTCGAAGAACCGGAGGCAAACGGGGCGGTGAGGTAATCAGCGTTGTACGGGCTTTCGGCACGGCCGTAGACACCGCGCTGCATGCCGCCATTGGCCATCGGCGGCATGTTGGTCTTGCCCAGGCAGATTGCGCCGCCGGCGCGCAGGCGCTCGACAGTGAACGCATCGCGATAGGCGACCAGCTCTTTGAACGCAGGGCTGCCCGAAGCGGCGGTCAACCCTTTAACCAGGTAACTGTCCTTGGCCGTGTAAGGGATGCCATCGAGCGGGCCGAGCGTTTCGCCCTTGGCGCGGCGGGCGTCGGACGCTTGAGCTTCGGCCAGCGCCTCAGGGTTGGACACCACGACGGCGTTGAGGGCGGTGGGTGTTTGCGGACCGTCATAGGCCTCGATCCGGGCAAGATAGGCTTGTACCAGTTCAACCGACGTGGTCTGGCCGGATTCGAGCGCGGCGCGCAACTCGGCAATGGAAACTTCGGTAACTTCGATCATGCTGCCACCGCCGATTGCAGGTGGAGGGTCCCAAACACTTCACGTTTCTCGAAATGGACTTTCATATCGTTATTCTCATTGCACTGTCTGGCGCGACAGGGTCGGGTGTTAAAAATACTGAGCACTATTTAGCATTAAACCGGGTTTAGAGGAATATCTTGTCCAGTTTATCTTACAGGCGACAGAAAAAAGGTACTTCACCCATTCCCGAGAACTGTAGGAGCCGGCTTGCTGGCGATGGACTCCAGTGCGCCGCGTTCATTCAGCTTATACGCGTCATCGTTAACGACCATCGCTGGCGAGCCAGCTCCTACAGGAGACCGCGTTCGAGTCGAAAATGATGTGAACTCCAAACCCGTGAAAGAACCAGAAAAAAGGCCACTACAACCCGACGTTGTGGTGGCCCGAGGGTGACTCATTTTAGCACCGGATCACAGCCATTGGCCGCGTGATCAATGCGCGCCGGCAGCCTCTGGATGTACTTCTGGAGGCTCAACGGGCAAGCAGCGGTGAGACTGCCGAGAGCCTGGCCTGAGGATCTCAGGGCGCTGTCAGGCTGACCAACACAAAAAAACCGGCTGATCAGGCCGGTTTTTTTGTGGGGCGGTGGCAGAGCAACTTATTCAGGCAGTGCGATTCTCGATCAGACGATCCGAGCCGCCTTCGGCGACGCGGTTTTGCAGCAGTTTGTCAGAACCACCTTCAGCAACGCGGTTTTGCAACAGTTTGTCAGAGCCACCTTCAGCAACCCGATTCTCCATCAATTTGTCGGAGCCATCGGCGGCGACGCGGTTTTCGATCAGGCGATCGGAACCACCCTCGGCCACACGGCTTTCTATCAGACGATCCGAGCCGCCTTCAGCGACCACTGGTTGAGCGGAGTTTGCGGCGAAAGCGTTAACTGCGAAAACCGAGAAAGCGATGCTGAGGAGGGTCTGGCGTTTCATGATCGTGTGCTCCGGGGTGCTTATGGGTTGGTATGGAGCAGATGTTACGCCGGGGATTTTTTAAGAGAACTTCATTGAGTTGATGGTGACTATCGATGCTGTCAATGGATGATTGGGTGATCCTGCCGAGCTTGCTCCGGGCGGTGTTTCGACGATAGCGGTGTGTCAGTCAACTTCTAGACTGACTGAACGGCCGCTATCGCTGGCAAGCCAGCTCCTACAGGGGGGCGGGTGTTAGCGGGAAATGAGTCCGTGATCAAGGGCGTATTTGACCAGCGCCGCCGGCTTGTCGATGTTGAGTTTGCGCCGAATGCTCAAGCGGTGTGTCTCCACCGTGCGCACGCTGATGTCCAGCTCCCGCGCCATTTCCTTGTTATTCAAGCCTTGGGCCATTTTCGACAAGACCTGGCTTTCCCTCGGGGTCAGCTCGTTGTCGGTGTTCCTGTCGGCAATCAGCCGTTGGGCGATTTCCGCGCTGTAGAAGGTTCCGCCGCTGCTGATGGCTTCGATGGCGGCGATGATTTCCCGTGACGGTGCGTTCTTCAGCACATAGCCGCTGGCGCCGGAGCGCACCGAT
>Ga0247818_10000834_pt1 | contig 19469 bp, 19 predicted proteins | sample 13C_Glucose_Day1_FD_192424 | JGI IMG/M metagenome (GOLD analysis project Ga0247818, IMG submission 192424) | Soil microbial communities from agricultural site in Penn Yan, New York, United States - 13C_Glucose_Day1 | ecosystem: Environmental > Terrestrial > Soil > Agricultural land | place... | reverse complement strand
ATCGCAAGCTGATGCCAACGAACCCCGAGCGCATGGTCCATGGTTTCGGTGATGCGTCAGGGTTGCGTACGGTCGATACACCCGTCGGCCGCATTGGTACGCTCATCTGCTGGGAAAACTACATGCCTCTGGCGCGCTATTCATTGTATGCCCAAGGGGTGGAAATCTACGTCGCGCCCACGTACGACACCGGCGAAGGCTGGATCAGCACGATGCGTCACATTGCACTCGAAGGTCGATGCTGGGTGCTCGGCAGTGGCACCTCGCTGCGCGGCAGCGACATTCCCGATGACTTTCCGGCTCGCCTGCAACTGTTTCCCGATCCGCAAGAGTGGATCAACGACGGCGACTCGGTGGTGGTCAACCCTCAAGGCCGGATCACAGCCGGTCCACTGCACCGAGAGGCAGGCATTCTGTATGCGGACATCGACGTCTCACTCGTGGCGCCAGCGCGGCGGGCGCTCGACGTCACCGGGCACTATGCGCGCCCTGACATTTTCGAGCTGCAGGTACGACGCACGCCGGCGACAGCGGTGCGCTACATCGACGAGTGAAGCGAACCAACGCTCAGGCGATCCATCCCAACTTCGGCGGTATGGGTAACAACTGATGAAGGAGTCATTCCATGAGCATTCAAAAGTCTTACAAAGGCAGTTGTTTTTGCGGCGCAGTCGAGTTCACCGTCAGCGGTGAGCCGGCCGCAATGGGCTATTGCCATTGCCAGTCGTGTCGACATTGGTCGGCAGCGCCGGTCAATGCCTTCACGCTGTGGAAACCCGAGGCGGTGCAAGTGACTCGGGGAGCGGACAACATTGGCACCTACAACAAGACACCGCAGAGTTATCGCAAATGGTGCAAGACTTGCGGCGGGCACGTCTTCACCGAACACCCAGGGATGGGGCTCATCGACGTGTATGCCGCTGTCATCCCGGATCTCGCGTATTCGCCAGGCGTTCACGTCCACTATCAGGAGGCCAGGCTGCGCATCAAAGACGGGTTGCCCAAGCTGAAGGATGTCCCCTGCGAATTAGGGGGATCGGGCGTCAGCGTGGACGAATAGCACGGGCAACGATTGATGTGATCGGGCGGCGGTTGCGGGCGCAAGTGGCGCCGGGTCTATTCTGAGCGCGTCGAGAATGTGCGCTCCAGTCGCCTGCGACAGTGTCGCATGCCTTTGGCGATCTGCTTTTCGATGGTGCCTTCCTTGATATCCAGTTGCATGGCGATCTCACGCATGGTGAATCCCTCGCAACGGGAGAGCAGAAACACTGCGCGGTATTTCTCCGGCAGATCGTCTAGTGCATTGGACAGTATTTCCAGCTCCTGACGAATACCGGCAGCCTTGTCCGGGGATGACAACGGGCACTCGATCGCCTCCGCCAACTCGCTTTCGCCGAAGTAACGACCATGGGTCGTGTCCTGTCGTTGCTTGTCCAGCAACAGATTGGTTGCCGTGCGATAGAGGTAGGCCAGCGGGTTGTCCGGCTGCTTTGTCGAGTGCCTGGCAGCGCGCAGCCAAGTCTCTTGAACGATGTCCGACGCAATGAACGATGAACCCGCTCTGCGCTGGATATAGGCCTTGAGCTCCTCATAGTGGATCTCTACCAGCCGGGTCAGTGTTGGAGATTTACAGGAGGCCATCAGCGGGAAGCGATCTTGTCAGGGGATGTGCCGGACGCTATCACATTTGATATGCAATCTCAAATGCGTATAGATCCTATTTCATACCTGTTAACACTTGCGTATGATAGTTATTCTCAATAAAACCAGATCATATGTGAGTCCGCATGTCCGCCCTAGCTCTCCTGTGTGCACAAAACTCCGTTACCCCGCGCTCGCCCCTGGCACTCCGGCCTCTGGCCCTCGCCGTGCACATGCTTGCAGTCGGTATCACTGTCGCTGCTCCATCTCTACAGGCGGCGCAACAGACTGATCAGGCCGAGGCTGGAAGCTCTTTGACCTTGGCGCCCATCGCTATCACGGAGACAGCCACTCAAGAGCGAATCGGCGTCACTGAAGATACCCACTCCTACACCACTGATGCAGCGCGCACGGCCACACCGTTGAGCATGTCGCTGCGCGAAACCCCGCAGTCGGTCAGTGTCGTCACCCAGCAACGCATTCAGGACCAGGATCTGCGTACGATCCTCGACGTGGTCAACAATGCCACGGGTGTGTCGGTCAACCGCTACGAGACCAGCCGGGCACAGTTCAACGCCCGCGGTTTTGAGCTCAACTCGCTGATGATCGACGGTGTACCGACCATCTTCGAGCAGCCATGGAGTTCGGGGGAGATTTTCAGCAGCCTGGCCATGTACGACCGCGTTGAAGTGGTCCGTGGCGCCAACGGCTTGATGACCGGTGCGGGCGACCCTTCCGCGTCCCTCAACATGGTACGCAAGCGCGCCTACAGCACTGACCTCAAGGGTTCGGTAGAACTGAGCGCCGGCACATGGGACACCTATGGCGTCGAGGCCGATGTGTCCACGGCGTTGAACGAGGAAGGCACCATTCGTGCGCGGCTGGTCGGGGAGACCAACGAGGGCGATACCTGGATCGACATGAACGCCAACAAGCGCCAGACCCTCTACGGCACGATGGACATCGACCTGACGCCCGACACCACGCTGTGGTTTGGCTTGAGCCACCAGGAAAACAACGCCGATTCGCCGATGTGGGGCGGCCTGCCGGTCTGGTACGCAGACGGCAGCCGGACAAACTGGAGCCGTTCGAAGACAACCTCCGCCAAATGGAGCAAGTGGGACACCACCTACGACACCTATTTCGTCAATCTCGATCACACCTTCGCCAACGACTGGCAAGTCAACCTCAGCTACAACCGTGGCGAGCGAACCGGCGACTCTTCCCTGCTGTACCTCTCTGGCAATCCAGGCCAGAACGGTAGTGCCGGTATGTCTTCGTTCCCGGCGACCTACAAGACCAAGACCACCCAGGACGACTACGGCATCCGCTTCAATGGCCCGTTCTCGCTGCTGGGCCGCGAGCATGAAGCGGCCTTTGGTTATGTGGACAGCAAGCAGAAATTCGATGCCGATGCACTCAACGCGCAAACCGGCTTTGACGGTGTTGCCAACTTCGATGCCTACAACGGCGATTTCCCGGAACCGGTCTGGGGCCCGCGGACAGACTACGGCTACAGCGAGACCCGGCAGAAAGGGCTCTACGCAGCGACCCGTTTGAACGTGACCGACGACCTGAAAGTGATTCTTGGCGCGCGTGAGAGCTGGTACGAAAAGACCAGCGATGACATCTACTCGGAGGTGAGCAAGATCGACGTCGATCACGAACTGACCCCTTATGCGGGCATCGTCTACGACCTCACCGACAACCTTTCGGCCTATGCCAGCTACACGGAAATCTTCCTGCCGCAGTCGGTACGCGACAGCAGTGGCCAGCAATTGGAGCCCATCGTTGGCGAGAGCAGTGAAATCGGTTTGAAGGGTGAGTACTTCGGTGGCCGCCTGAACGCCTGCGCTGCGATTTTCCAGATCAAGCAGGATAACCTGGGCCAAAGCACCGGCGTGCTGATCGATCCTTCGAACCCCGCCGGCGGTTATGCCTACGAGGCCAGTGAAGGCGCAACCAGCAAGGGCTTCGAGCTGGAAGTGTCCGGCGAACTCGCGACCGACTGGAATGCAACAGTGGGTTACACCCAGTTCACCGCCGAAGATGCCAAGGGCAACGACGTAAACACCCTGTACCCGACCAAGCTGCTGCGTACCTTTACCACCTACCGCCTGCCCGGTGTTTTCAACAGGCTGACCATCGGCGGCGGGGTCAACTGGCAGGACTCGATCTACACCTACGCCACCAACCCGGCAGGCAACTCCGAGAAGATCCAGCAGGATGCCTATGCCCTGGTCAACCTGATGGCTCGCTACGAGATCACCGAAAACCTTTCGGCGCAGGTGAATGCTGACAACGTCACCGACGAGAAGTACTTCGACATCTTCGATGCCTATGGTGCCCTGACGTACGGTGCACCGCGCAGTATCACAGCTTCAGCGAAGTATCGCTTCTAAGGCACCAGGCGGGTCGGCGCAGTTCACTGCTGCGCCCAGTGACACGACGAAAACTCAAGCTCGCACCAGATTGGCCAGCAACACCGAACCTTCCAACGCCTGGCGATTTGACTGTGAGCAAGTCATCAGCCATCCATCACAGTATTTTCACATCCATTGGAATACGGTGGATCCAGCTCCTTTTGTGTTTTCCAGCCCGCACTCCCCATCGCGGGCTTTTTTTTGTCTACTCGATTCGTATGAAACAACAAGACGACCCCGGCCATCGGCGCAAGGACAAGAGACTAGAACAGTCGGACGACTATGGCGACGACAAGATTGCCAGTGCCAGGGCGGCACCGATGCTGAACGGCACCACAGCAGAGCGGATCGCGTTCGGAGCGGGAATACGCATCTCTTCGGCAAAAGCTGCAACGTCGCGGTGCAATTGTTCAATGCTGGATTGATTCGTATGTTGTGTGGGAATGCTGCTACTTCCTGTGCGGGTCACGAGTCGTGTCTGCCGTGGCGAGTTGGAATAGCGGGTCACTCCTGCCAAAGTTGTAGGCAGAATCCGAGAATCGCGTAAGGGGTCTATCAACGGGGCCGAAAAAGAAAAGCCGGTCGTTCGCAACACCTTCCCCAAGTGCCAAACGACCCTGCCCACAGTCGATTGGCTAAACTTCATGAGTAAACCACTTCGCGCAACCCTGAACGTCAGGAGGCGAACATGAGCAAGCAACCTCAACCCCAAAGCCGCTCCAACCCCCAGCCCAGATCCCGTCCGTTGGTGCCGAACCTGCCGAGCAAAACCGGCAACAAGTCCGGCGGCTTGCGCGGTAACTATCCGCCGAAGAAGTCGTAATGGCCTCTGGTGTACGACAGGCTTTGCAATAGAGCCTGTCGTACTCCCCGTCACTTCAGCATTGCTTGCCTCTATATCGGACATTGTTTTGTGCAAGCGACGTCGTCCCGGCCAAGAGTGATGGCCAAGGGCTACGCCCTCCACGGTTTCTCGACCATGCCACCAACCGATTCCATCCCTGACTCTGAAAATGTCTGCTCCTTTAACGCACCCAAGCTTTCGCGAAGTCCCGTGTTGCCATGAACCCTGCTTTTTTCTGGCTCATTTACATGGAGTAAGCGTACATGCCCTTCCCCACTCGTTTCCTCGACCCCTACCGCAAAGCCGACCGCATCATGCTGGGCCTGATCTGGCTGATGTTCGCTTTCGCTATCGGCCTGGCGTTCTGGCACGACACCTTCAAGCAGGCGCTGCTGGTGGGGGGGTGGCACCAGTGTGTTGTTGACGCTGTTGTATCGCGCCATCGGCGGAACGCGGTTGATGCGTTGTTTGCTGGGCGTTGGGGTGATGGTGATGGAGACGGTCGCGCTGCTCTATCTGGCGCTGCACAGCCAGGCCGATGCGGTGGAGAGCCAGGACATGCTGGACAAGATGCTCGCCACCACGTCCCAGTTCACCGCTGGTGCCGGCCAGGGTGACAAGGTGCTGGCCGGGCAGGCGCGGCAGATCGGTACGGTGCTGGAGGTGATCAGCAGCATTGCCGAGCAGACCAACTTGCTGGCGCTCAACGCGGCGATTGAAGCGGCGCGTGCCGGCGAGCAAGGACACTGGCGCTGAGTAGTCGGCGCTTGCCGCCGATTGCGACTCGGCTGGATGCGTTGGGGCGCACGTTTCATCAGTGATGCGGCCGTGGGCGCGGCGTTTGTTTCCAATGGGAAAACGGCGGGACTACAGCAAGGTATCCGTCCGGAAAGTGCACCCGCGATCATTGCGCTAATCACCCAGGGCAGCTTGCCACGAAATGAAATCAAGACGTTCACCGGCCTGACGCCGCGACCGGCAATCGACGAATTATCCAGGCTTATAAAAGTCGGCCTGGTAGAAAGCCGAACTCCAAAATCCAGAATCGTGCCCCCCGGCCTGCCCGCCTGGTTTGCCCAGGATATCTTTCCAGACCTGCATCGACGATTTCAGTAAAACAAAGCCTCAGCCAGATCGCTGCCCTATTGTATTGGCACGACAAGCCCATCCGTCGCACCAATATTGCTCTACAGACTCAATATATCTACATTTGAATCTATAGATACAAAAAAGGACGCGAACATGGCCATACCCATCCAAGCCCAATCCTTCACAAAAAACCAATGCGTCACCGGCCTGCGTGCCGCCGTGAGCATTCTGGAAAAGTGGAAAGCCACCAGCGACCAGGCCTGTCGCATCCTGCGTATTTCCCGCAGTACCTATACCCGCGCCCGGCAGCGTGACCCGGATTGGGCGGTGGCGCTGGATGCGGACCAGATGCAGCGCATCAGCTTCGTGCTGAACATGCACGCGACGTTGCGGCTGGTATTCGATAACCCGAACAACGTGTACGGCTTTGCTTCGATGGCCAATGACAACGAGTTTTTCAACGGGCGTTCGCCGCTGGAGATCATGGCCCAGGGCGACATGATTTCGCTGTATGAAACCTTCCGCCGCATCGACATGCTGCGGGGTGCGCAATGGTGATGGCGAGCGAGCTGGCGGTGTTTGCCGGTCAGTCGTTGCAGGCTTATCGCCTGGTCAATTCGAAGTTTCCGCCCATTGCGTTGTTTGATGATGTGGCGGACGCGGATGAATTTGAGCTGTTGTTCGAAATTCAGGCGTTGACCAATCCGCGGTTGAAGAATGAAGTGGGTCAGCTGGAGTTGATTGCACGCAGCGAGATTCCGTTCGGCATTCCCGGCTGCTCCTACGCCATCGCGCCCTTTACCCATGTCAACCCGGCGGGTTCGCGTTTCAGTGACGGCCACTTTGGGGTGTTGTACCTGGCGGATTCGATGGAAGCGGCGCTGGCCGAGGTGCGGCATCACCAGGCGCTGTATTGGTCGAGGGTGCAGAGCCTGAACTATGAGCGCTTTGTGTTTCGTGGGTTGGCTTGTGCTTTTGGCGATGCCGGGATGAAGGACGCCGCGAGCCTGCCGGTGAACGATCCGGTGTATGCGCCGGACGACTACAGCCATTCCCGTGTGCTGGGGCGCGCGGTGCGGGACGCCGGTTGTCCCGGGTTGCGTTATCACTCGGTGCGGATGCCGGGCAGTCATTGCTGGGCGCTGATGACGCCCAGGCCGGTTTCGTCGATTGTGCAGGCGGCGCATTACGAGATGGTCTGGAATGGGCAGATCACCAGCGTGAGCCAGATCAGCGAAGCTTGATTGCCTCGCCACAAAAAGAGTTGCTTAAACAGGCGGTGTTCGATCCATTGACCGCATCGATAGTCACCATCATTTCAATGAAGTTCTCTTAAAAAATCTCCGGCGTAACATCTGCTCCATACCAACCCATAAGCACCCCGGAGCACACCATCATGAAACGCCAGACCCTCCTCAGCATCGCTTTCTCGGTTTTCGCAGTTAACGCTTTCGCCGCAAACTCCGCTCAACCTGTGGTCGCTGAAGGCGGCTCGGATCGTCTGATTGAAAGCCGTGTGGCCGAGGGTGGTTCCGATCGCCTGATCGAGAATCGCGTGGCTGAAGGTGGTTCGGATCGTCTGCTGGAAAAACGCGTCGCTGAAGGCGGTTCCGACAAACTGCTGGAAAACCGCGTTGCCGAAGGCGGTTCCGACAAACTGCTGCAGAACCGCGTCGCCGAAGGCGGTTCGGATCGTCTGATCGAAAGCCGCGCTGTCTGAATGCAGTGCTTGACCGCAGGACTCAACGAAAAGCCCGGCCTCAACAGCCGGGCTTTTTCGTGGTTCACTGTTTGATCGGTGTTACGAGCACCTTTTCCTCAGTGTCGAGGACGAACACCGCCAACAGGCGTGCAGGTTGGGTGTCGCTGGCGTTGGCGCTGACCAGGTGCACGGAACCCGGTTCCTCTACAAAATTTTCGCCGACCTTGTAGATCTTTTCCGGTTCGCCTTTGACCTCGATGCGAAACGAGCCCTCCAGCACCGTTGCATAAATGAAGGCCGTTTTCGGATGGGTGTGGGCTGGCGACGCGGCACCCGGCCCATACTCGACGACCACGCCCCTCATACTCTTGCCGGGGATGTTGGGAATGGGACGGTCGAACACCACCGTCACCTTACCGGGGGGCGGTTCGGCGGCCGATGCGGCGCTGATCGAGAGCGCAGCGAATGCAGCGGCCATCAGCAATCGGGTAACCATGGGACTTCTCCTGGATTGGTAGGGAAATGTAAGGGGGCGATCCGTTACTGCGCCGTCGACCGGGCCAGCCAGTCGTCGAAGCGGATCGCCCCCAGGCGTGCGTTCTTGCCGGTGACCAGCGATTGATCGTCGAGCACGGCGCCGAAGTAACGTGCATGCACGTCCGGCACGACCTTGCGGTTGTCCCGGGTCGCCCGCAGAAAGCGCCGGGCCAGTTCGTCGATCGGCATGGTTTCCGGGCCGCCGACTTCAACGGTGCCATTGAGCGGTGCAGCCAGCACGACATCGGCCAGCGCCGCTACCACGTCGTCGGACGCTATCGGCTGGATCAGAGCCGGCGAAGCATGAATTTCCTCGCCAACGGCGAACGACTGGACAATGCCGCCGGCAAACTCGGAGAACTGCGTGGCACGCACAATGGTGTAAGGCATGCCGGACGCCTTGATAAGGGCTTCCTGCGCGACCTTGGCCCGGAAATAACCGGTATCGGGAAGCCGCTCACTCCCGACAATCGACAGGGCAACATGATGACGAACCCCGGCGGCGGCTTCGGCGGCCAGCAGGTTCCGGCTCGACGTTTCAAAGAAATCGAGAACAGCCTGGTCCTCCCACGACGGCGCGTTCGCCACGTCGACCACCACATCGGCACCGTCCATCGCTGCGGCCAGGCCTTCGCGGGTGATGCTGTTCACGCCCGTGCTTGGGCTCGCGGCGAGCGCGTCATGGCCGCGCTCGCGCAGGGCGTTCACAAGTTTCGATCCGATGAGGCCGGAGCCTCCGATGACGACGATCTTCATGACTGTTCTCCACTTGTCGACTGCAACCATTGCGTCGGTGTAGAGAGATTGCCTGCGCGCACCAGGCAAGTCCTTGCGCCAGGCTTGGGTTTGCCTTGGCGTGTGCTTGAATTTATGTCCAAAGCCGATGGTGTTCATCCAGCCGCCCTTGCCGCAGACGGTGCAGCGGGTGCCGAGCTGCCGTATCATCTGCCTCTGTTACCAACCGCCAGCCGCCTGGGACAAGGAGTTGAGGGCGATTCGCCAGGGGATGCTCGACTTGCCATTCACGTTTGAAGACTACTTGCTCGATCAAGAGCGCCGGGAGCTGACCCTGCGCGGGCAGGTCGTGGCCGTCGGACCGCAGGTCTTCGATCTGTTGCTGCTGTTCGTCAACAATCCCGATCGCGTCGTCAGCAAAGACGAATTGCTCAAGGCAGTGTGGGGCGACCGGATCGTTTCGGAATCGACGATCACCAGCCACATCAATGCGGTGCGCAAGGCCATTGGTGATACCGGCGAGGAGCAGCGCCTGGTACGCACCGTCCCCCGCAAGGGCTACCGCTTCGTTGGCCGGATCAACGGCGACTTGACCGGGGAAGCGCGACAGCCTGACATCGATGAACGCTCGACCGCTACCCCGAAGCAAATCCCCTCCCCCGCGCTCGTCCTGCCGGACAAACCCTCGATCACCGTCCTGCCCTTCCAGAACCTGAGCGGCGATCCGGAGCAGGAGTATTTCGCCGATGGCGTGGTGGAGGACATCATCGCCGCCCTGTCGCGGATCCGCTGGCTGTTCGTCATCGCGCGCAATTCGAGCTTCACCTACAAGGGCCAGACCGTGGACGCCCGGGGCGTCGGCCAGGCGTTGGGCGTGCGCTACGTGCTCGAAGGCAGCGTGCGCAAGTGCGGGAACAGGCTACGCATTACCGGGCAACTGATCGATGCGACAAGCGGGACGCACATCTGGGCGGAGCGCTTCGAAGGCCTGCTCGACGACATCTTCGAGCTGCAGGACCAAATCACCGAAAGCGTCGTCGGAGCCATCGCGCCGCAACTGGAACGGGCAGAAATCGAACGCGCCAAACGCAAGCCGACAGAAAGCCTGGACGCCTACGACTACTACCTGCGCGGGATGGCAAAACTGCACAGCGGCAGTCGGGAAGCCATCGAGCAAGCGCTGCCGATGTTCTACCAGGCCATCGAACTCGATACGGAGTTTGCTTCGGCCTATGGCATGGCCGCCTGGTGCCACTTCTGGCGCAAGCTCAATGGCTGGATGGCCGATCGGCCTGCAGAAATCGCCGAGGGCATACGGCTGGCGCGTCTGGCGGTGACCCTCGGCCGCGACGATGCCGTTGCGTTGACCCGGGGCGGACATGCGCTTGCTCATCTCGCCGGCGAAGTCGACGCCGGCATTGCACTGCTCGATCGGGCACGCCTGCTCAACCCCAACCTCGCCCCCGCCTGGTTCCTGGGCGGTATCCTGCGGGCGCTGCACGGCGAAACAGACACCGCCATCGAAAATTTGAACCATGCCGTTCGCTTGAGCCCGCTGGACCCGGAAATGTTCAGGATGCAGGTCGGGATGGCGCTCGCGCATTTCTTCGCCGGGCACTTCGATGCCGCTGCGGACTGGGCGGAAAAAGCGCTGGGCAACCTGCCCGGTCTGCTGATCGCGGCAGCGCTGGTGGCGGCCAGTCATGCGCTCGGCGGTCGAACGGAAAAAGCCAATCTGGCGATGCAGCGTCTGCAAAAGCTGGATCCTTCTTTGCGTCTGTGCACCCTCAAGGGCTGGCTGCCCATTCAACGGCCTGAGGATTTCGCCCGTTTCGTCGATGGACTGCGGCTGGCCGGGTTGCCGGAATGATGGGGCGCTGAACACGACTTTCACCTGGCAAAACTTGCACTTTGCAAGGGTAGGCTAAGCTTTGAACAACTCGTTGCTCACGATGCTCGGTTCTGCAGGTTTTGGGTTTTTCTGGAGAGCGTCTGCAACAGCTATCCCAGACTGGCCCCAACCTTTCACGCAGGATTGCCGTGATGACAGAGCCCCTCCTCAGCTTTGATGCACTCAAGCGCGCCGCTGCCGCCGGCGAAATCGATACCGTACTGGTTTGCATGGTCGACATGCAGGGACGCCTGGTCGGCAAGCGCTTCCAGGTCGAGTTTTTCATCGACAGCGGCCACGAAGAAACCCACTGCTGCAACTACCTGCTGGCCGACGACATCGACATGGAACCGGTGCCGGGTTACGCCGCAGCCAGTTGGAGCAAGGGCTACGGCGACTTCGTGCTCAAGCCCGACATGTCCACCCTGCGGCGCGTACCCTGGCTTGAATGCACGGCGCTGGTGCTGTGCGACGTGCTCGATCATCACCATCGCCAGGACCTGCCCCACAGCCCTCGGGCGATTCTGAAAAAGCAGGTCGAGCGCCTGCGCGAGCGCGGCTATACCGGCATGTTTGCCTCGGAACTGGAGTTCTATCTGTTCGATGAGAGCTACGAGGCGATCCACAAGCGCAACTATCACAAGCCGAAAACCGCCGGCCATTACATCGAGGACTACAACATCCTGCAGACCACCCGCGAGGAGCCGGTGCTGCGGGCGATCCGCAAGCACTTGCAGGCCTCGGGCATTCCCGTGGAAAACTCCAAGGGGGAATGGGGCCCGGGGCAGGAAGAGATCAACATTCGCTACGCCGACGCCATGACCATGGCCGACCACCACGTCATCATCAAGCACGCCTGCAAAGAGATCGCGCAGTTGCAGGGCAAGGCGATCACCTTCATGGCCAAGTGGCGCTACGACGCCGCCGGTTCCAGCAGTCACATCCATAATTCGTTGTGGGACAAGAACGCCAAAAAGCCGCTGTTCTTCGACGCGAAAGCCGAGTTCGGCATGTCGAAACTGATGCGGGCCTGGGTCGCCGGGCAGCTCAAGTACGCCAACGACATCACCTGTTTTCTTGCGCCCTACATCAACTCCTACAAGCGCTTCCAGGCTGGCACGTTTGCACCGACACGGGCGGTCTGGAGCCGCGACAATCGCACCGCCGGCTTTCGCCTGTGTGCCGAAGGCAGCAAGGCCATCCGCATCGAATGCCGCATCGGCGGTGCCGACCTCAACCCCTATCTGGCCTTCTCCGCGCTGATCGCGGCGGGCTTGAAGGGTATCGACGAGAAGCTCGATCTTGCGCCGCCATTCGAAGGCGACGCCTACCTCGACGAGCATTTGCCGGAGGTGTCCAAGACCCTGCGCGAGGCGAGCGCCGCCCTCAAGGCCTCAAGCATGTTGCGCGAGGCATTCGGTGATGAGGTTGTCGACCATTACGTGCACACCGCCGAGTGGGAGCAGAAGGAGTACGACCGGCGAATTACCGACTGGGAATTGCAGCGCGGTTTCGAGCGCTACTGAGAACATCATGACTGAGAAGGTGCAACTGATCTCACCGGTCGATGGCCGGGTGTACGTTGAACGCGATCTTGCCGATGCGGCGCAGATTGAGCAGGCGCTGACGGCGGCTGCCAGCGCACAAGTCTCATGGCAACGCCGATCACTGAGCGAACGCGCGGTTTATTGCAGCGCCGCGGTGGACGCGATGCTATCGATGGAGGCCGACATCGTCCCGGAACTGGCCTGGCAGATGGGCCGCCCGGTGCGTTACGGCGCCGGCGAACTGCGCGGTTTTGCCGAACGCGCCCGGCACATGATCGCCATCGCACCACAGGCCCTGGCCGCAATAGAGCCGGAACCCAAGGCGGGTTTCCAGCGCTATATCAAACGCGAGCCGCTGGGTACGGTGCTGGTGGTCGCCCCATGGAATTACCCTTATCTGACGGCGGTGAACACGATCATCCCGGCACTGATGGCCGGCAACAGTGTAATCCTCAAGCACGCGTCGCAAACCCTGCTGGTGGGCGAGCGTTTCGCCGAGGCCATGCGTCGCGCAAAACTGCCCGAGGGGTTGTTCCAGAATCTGCTGCTCAACCATGTGTCGACCGGGGCGATCCTTGCTTGCGGGCGCGTGCAGCAAGTGAACTTCACTGGTTCCGTAGAGGCTGGCAAGGTCATGGAAAGCGCCGCCAGCGGACAGTTTCTCGGCATGGGCCTGGAGCTCGGCGGAAAAGACCCGGCTTATGTCCGGGCAGACGCCAACCTTGAACAGGCGGTGGAAAATCTGGTGGACGGCAGTTTCTTCAATTCCGGGCAGAGTTGCTGCGCCGTGGAACGTATCTACGTCGACCAGAAAATCTACCCGGTGTTTGTCGAGCGCTTCGCCGAACTGACCCGCCAGTACGTGCTGGGCAACCCGCTGGACGAAGCCACCACCCTCGGTCCGCTGGTGACACCGGGCGCCGCCTTCTTCGTGCGTGGCCAGATCGCCGAAGCGCTGGCCCAGGGCGCCAAAGCGCTGATTGATCCGAAATCCTTTCCCGCCGACGTACCGGGCAGCGCCTATCTCGCACCGCAAGTGCTGGTGGACGTGAACCATCAAATGTCGGTCATGCGCGACGAAAGCTTTGGCCCGGTGGTCGGCATCATGCCGGTGGCCAGCGATGAAGAAGCCATCGCCTTGATGAACGACAGTGAGTTCGGGCTCAGCGCTTCCATCTGGACCCGGGACCTCGCCGCGGCCGAACGCCTGGGCAACGAGATCGCCACCGGCACGGTGTTCATGAACCGCTGCGATTACCTGGACCCGGCACTGGCCTGGACCGGCGTGAAGAACAGCGGGCGCGGCGTCACCCTGTCGCCATTGGGCTACGAGCACCTGACCCGGGCCAAATCCTTTCATCTGCGTCACGAGGTGTAGACCATGAACCTGTCAGGAAACTGGAACTACCCCACAAGCGTTCGTTTCGGTGTGGGGCGCATCGCCGAACTGGCCGAGGTCTGTCGCAGCCAGGGTATCCAGCGCCCCTTGCTGGTGACCGACAGCGGCCTGGCGCGCGCGCCGATCACCACGGCGGCGCTGGACGCATTGCGCGCCGCCGGTCTTGGCGTGGCGCTGTTTTGTGACCTCAAGCCCAACCCGGTGGAAGCCAACCTGGCCGGCGGGCTCGACGCCTGGCGTGCCGGCCAGCACGATGGCGCGATCGCTTTCGGCGGCGGCAGTGGCCTGGACATGGGCAAGCTCATTGCCTTCATGAGCGGCCAGACCCGCCCGGTCTGGGACTTCGAAGACATCGGCGACTACTGGACCCGCGCCGACGACAGCCGCATCGCCCCGGTCATTGCCGTGCCGACCACGGCGGGAACCGGTTCCGAAGTCGGTCGTGCGGCGGTGATCATCGACGAGCGCACCCACACCAAACGCATCATCTTCCACCCGAAAATGATGCCGCGGGTGGTGATCAGCGACCCGGCCCTCACCGTCGGCATGCCGGCCAAGATCACTGCTGGCACCGGCATGGACGCGTTGTCCCATTGCCTGGAAGCGTACTGCGCCCCCGGCTTTCACCCCCTGGCCGATGGCATTGCCGTGGAAGGCATGCGCCTGGTGGCCAACTCACTGGTGAAGGCGGTACACACGCCATCGGACCTTGAAGCCCGCGCGCAAATGCTCGCGGCGGCGGCCATGGGCGCCACGGCATTCCAGAAAGGCCTGGGCGGGATGCATGCACTCTCCCATCCGGTGGGTGCGCTGTACGACACCCATCACGGCATGACCAATGCCACCTTCATGCCCTATGTGCTGCAGTTCAATCGCTCGGCCATCGAGGAGCGCATCACCCGCCTGGCGGCGTACCTGCGCCTGCCCTCCCCGGGGTTCGACAGTTTCCTGGCCTTCGTCCTCAAGCTGCGCAAGGACATCGGCGTGCCCCATACCCTGTTTGAACTGGGCGTGGATGACCGGCAGGCCGACCTGATCGCCGACATGGCGATTGTCGACCCTTCCGCCGGCGGCAACCCGCTGCCGTTGACCCGGGACGGCGTGGCAAAGATTTTCGACGCGGCGTTTCACGGCCGTCTGTAGAGCAGTCGCCTGGCCGGCACTGCGCATGGACAGGTGTGATCCGATAGCGACAGGAGCAGTACGACAAGGGGTTGAAGCCAGCCCATCCGGCCCGCCGGATGGTTGCGTATGAACACCTGAAGGGGCACACATCATGAACCCAGCAAGCCAGCCGGGCACCGAAACACACGACGATGACGTCAAGGTGCTGCACAGCATGGGCTATGCCCAGCAACTCTCACGACGAATGGGGGTTTTCTCCAACTTCGCCATCTCCTTTTCGATCATCTGCATCCTCTCGGGTGGCATCAACTCCCTGGCCCAGGGCACCTCGGGCGCGGGGGGAATATCCATCGGCATCGGCTGGCCGATCGGCTGCCTGATCTCCGGGGTATTCGCCATGGCCATGGCACAGATCTCCTCGGCCTACCCCACCGCTGGCGGCCTGTACCACTGGGGCTCGATCCTCGGTAATCGCTTCACTGGCTGGCTGACCGCGTGGTTCAACCTGCTGGGGCTGGTCACGGTGCTGGGCGCGATCAACGTCGGCACCTATTATTTCTTTTTCGGTGCCTTCGGACCGGCACTGGGCATGGAGGACACGACCACGGTCCGGGTGATTTTCCTGGCGATCCTCACCGGCCTGCAGGCCTTGTGCAACCACTTGGGCATCGGCCTGACGGCCAGGCTCACCGACTTTTCCGGCTACCTGATCTTCGGCACGGCGCTGGCCCTGACCATCGTCTGCCTGATGTCGGCACCCAGCTATGAATTCGCCCGGCTGTGGACCTTCGGCAACTACTCCGGCGAGGCGGGGGGCGGCGTCTGGCCGCAGGTCTCCAACGGCTGGGTGTTCATGCTCGGCCTGCTGTTGCCGATCTACACCATCACCGGCTATGACGCCTCCGCGCACACTTCCGAGGAAACCCGCAACGCGGCCATGTCGGTGCCGCGCGGCATGGTCATGTCGGTGGTCTGGTCGTTGCTGTTCGGCTGGCTGATGCTCAGCGCGTTCGTGCTGATGCTGCCGAACATGGACGAGGCGGCCAAGCAAGGCTGGAACGTGTTTTTCTGGGCCATGAACACCCAGGTCAACCCGACCTTGAAACTGGTGCTTTACGTGGCGATCTTCGTCTCGCAGGTGCTCTGCGGGCTGGCCACCGTCACTTCGGTTTCACGGATGATCTTCGCGTTCTCCCGGGACGGCGGCCTGCCCTGCTCAAAAGCGCTGTCGTCGGTCTCATCGACCCATCGCAGCCCGGTCGCGGCCATCTGGACAGGTGCCACCCTCGCGGTGTTGTTCGACTGGGGATCGTCGGTGATCTCGATCGGGGCAACGCCGGTCTATACGATCGTGGTGTCGTGCACGGTGATCTTCCTGTTCTTCTCCTTCGCCATTCCCATCGTGCTCGGCCTGTTTACCTATGGGACCTCGAAGTGGCCGACCATGGGGCCGTGGAACATGGGGCGTTTCTGGTACTCGGTGTTCGCCATTCTCTCGATCCTGTCGATGATCATCATTTTCGTCATCGGCATCCAGCCACCGAACGATTGGGCGCTGTACATCACCATCGGCTTCCTGGTGCTGACGGCCATCGTCTGGTTCGGCTTTGAAGCCCGGCGCTTCCAGGGGCCGCCGGTGGGCGACATGATCGTCAAGCGTCAGGCTGAAATTGCTGCGGCGGAAGCGGCGTTGAACCGCAAATAGAGCAAGCAATAAGTAACCTGTGGGAGCGGGCTTGCCCGCGAAAGCGGCGTGTCAGGCGACATTGATGCTGAACGTGCCGGCCCCTTCGCGGGCAAGCCCGCTCCCACAAGGATTTCAGTGTTCTAACCCTTAACTGATTGGCATTAGCCCGATCTACCGGGCTTTTTTGTATGGCGATGATTTATCCTGCGCCTCCCCAATTTCACCCCGGAGACACCTGTGCCCGCCCTCACCGCCCGCGAGGTTTACCAGCCGTTGCGCGATGCCGCCCAGGGCATTTGCACCTTCCAGCGAGTCAACGACGCCTGCGAGTCTGGCCATGTACGGGTCGACATCGACGGCTGGCGCCTGACGCTGGAAGTCGACGCCGGTCACTTGCGCCACTGCCTGCACGGCCAAAGCCCCGACGGCCGTGAATATGTGTTCGACAACGGCCAGCGCTTCGGCACCGACCCGGTGAGTCTGCTCAGCACCTGGGAGTTGGCGCGGATTGAACGGTTGCTGGCCTGAATCCTTTGCAACCTGTCGTTCCCTGGCCGCACTTGTGATAAACAAGCCGGAGTGTTTTTCGCGTCCAAGGAGGTTCTGCCCATGCCCCGTTCCCCACGCCTGCCGCACTGGCTGGCCTGCGCCCTGCTCGGTTTGTTCGCTGGCGGCGTCCAGGCCGGCACGACGCCCCCGCCGCCCGACGCCTTGCAACCCTTGCTGGCGACGATGAATGAGCGGCTGTACATCAGCGAACTGGTGGCGCTGACCAAGTGGGACAGCGGCAAACCCGTCCAGGACAACGCCCGGGAAGCGCAAGTCATCGCCAACGCCAGGAAGCAGGCGGCCCAGCGCCAGCTCGACCCCGACGATGTCGCCGACCTGATCGCCGCCCAGATCGAAGCCAGCAAACTGGTGCAATACGGTCGAATTGCGCAATGGCAAGCGGCGCACAAGGCACCGGACACGCCACGGCCGGACCTGGGCAACGATATCCGTCCTCAACTCGACACCCTGCAAAGCCAGCTGCTCACGCAGTACGCCGCATTCCTGCCCTACCGCAAAGACCCGAACTGCCCGCAATGGCTGGCCACCGAACGCTCCGCGCTGATCAAGGATTACCTGCATGGCCAGGCGATGATTCGTGCGACCGGAGAGCTATGTGTTGCGGGGCGATAACGTCAAATGAGCCACACTGAAACCCTCGCCAAAGTCCTCCTCGGCCCGTTGTTGCTGGCGCAGGGTCTATACACGCGGCGCGTGACGCCCAAGTTGCCGGAGGCCGAAGGTGAACGCCACGGCGAATCCGGCAGCGGCGATGTTCTGCGCTTGTTGATTGTCGGCGACAGCGCCGCTGCAGGCGTCGGTGCGGCGACTCAAGGTGAAGCTCTCAGCGGGCGGCTGGTGGAGCGCCTGGCCGATGGTTACCAGGTGGCCTGGAAACTCTGGGCGCGCACAGGTCTGGATTCCCAAGGGTTGCTGGAGCTGCTCGAACAGCATGCACCCGAGCCGTTCGATGTGGCGCTGTTGTCGATTGGCGTCAACGATGTCACCAGCTCACTCACCCTGGATCAGTGGCTCGCCCGGCAACAGCGCTTGATGGCGCTGCTGTGCGACAGGTTCGCGGTGAGGCAGATTGTGGTGACGCCACTTCCGCCGATGCATTTGTTCCCCGCGCTGCCGCAACCCTTGCGCTGGTTCCTGGGATTCAGGGCGCGGCGTTTCAATGCACATTTGGCGGATCTGGCCGCACACCTGGATCAATGTACGATGCTGACGACCCCGCTGGCGCCCGAACCGGGATTGATGGCCAGTGATGGTTTTCATCCGGGGCCGATGCTCTACCGTCAATGGGCCGACGATGCCGCCTGGCTCATCGACCAACGCTTTCGCAGCACAACAATAAAAAACAGGAGTTGAAGATGTCCGAGCTGAACCTGAACCACAACGTCGCAGCATCCCTGAAGCAGTGGCACGCAATGATCGGCAACCGCGACTTGAGCGGCTTGCCGGAACTGCTCGATCCGCAGGCGGTGTTCCGTTCACCGATGGCGCACACGCCATATCCGGGGGCACCGGTGGTGTCGATGATCCTCAATACGGTCATGAACGTGTTCGAGGACTTTGCCTATCACCGCGAACTGGCGTCGGCGGATGGCTTGAACGTGATTCTCGAATTCAGCGCCAGGGTCGGCGGGAAAGAGCTCAAGGGCATCGACATGATCCGCTTCAACGAACAGGGCAAGATTGTCGAGTTTGAAGTGATGGTACGGCCGCTCAGTGGCTTGCAGGCGTTGGGTGAAGAAATGGGGAGCCGGTTGGGGGCTTATCTGAAGGCCAGCAAGGCCTGATTTCCTGACTCACCCAAAATCCCTGTAGGTTTTGTGTAAAGCCTGGAATCGTCACACCATCGGCGGAGATTGAGTCGATGTCGAACCGCCACCTTGCGCTACGGGTAGAGTTCGTAAAGCAGGCCGATCATTGCGCCGGGAAGGTTTGCAGGTAGGCCAGCAGGTCTTCGATTTTTTCCGGGTCGCTCAGGCCCCAGAAAATCATGCGGGTGCCGGGCACGACTTTCTTCGGCGCTTCGAGGTAGGCGATCAGGGTTTCGCGGTCCCAGACCAGGTTGGCGGATTTCATCGCGTCGGAATACACGTAGTCCGTGGTGACCGCGGAGTGGCGACCGACCACGCCATTGAGCTGCGGGCCGAAGAAGGCCCGAGCCGATTCACCGATCTGATGGCAGCCGCTGCAGAGGCGCTTGTACACTTTCTCCCCGGCCTGGACATCGCCCGCGGCAAGGGTGGGAGTGCTGAGCAGGACTGCGGTGAGCGCCAGGGCGAGGG
>Ga0247818_10000827_pt1 | contig 19548 bp, 1 predicted proteins | sample 13C_Glucose_Day1_FD_192424 | JGI IMG/M metagenome (GOLD analysis project Ga0247818, IMG submission 192424) | Soil microbial communities from agricultural site in Penn Yan, New York, United States - 13C_Glucose_Day1 | ecosystem: Environmental > Terrestrial > Soil > Agricultural land | place: USA... | reverse complement strand
TGAGGGTAGCCAAGCGCTTTATCACTCTGCCGCTGGACAAACGTAAGCTGTACCTGGAAAAGATGCTCGAAGAGGGCGTCTCTCCGGCCAACCTGCCGATCCCGGAAACACGTTCCGGGTTTGCGGCCATTCCTCTGTCGTACGCTCAGGAACGTCAGCTGTTCCTCTGGCAAATGGACCCGCACAGCACCGCGTATCACATTCCCAGCGCCTTGCGCCTCAAGGGGCAGCTGGACGTCGCGGCGCTGGAGCGCAGCTTCAATGCCGTGGCCGCGCGCCACGAAAGTTTGCGCACCACGTTTGCCGAGCACGGCGAAACCTTCTGCCAGGTGATTCACCCTCAGTTGCCGCTGAGCATCTCCATGGCACCGCTGCCGGCAGGCCTCGACAGCGCTGGCGAAGAGGCGGCGATCAAGGCGTTCGTCGAAGGCGAAACCGCGCGCCCGTTCAATCTGCAACAGGGGCCGCTGCTGCGCGTGGCATTGCTCAAGGTCGCTGATGACGATCATGTGCTGGTGTTGATCCAGCACCACATCATCTCCGATGGCTGGTCGATCAAAGTGCTGGTCAACGAGTTGATCCAGTATTACGCCGCCGACAGCGCCGGGCAGCCGTTGAGCCTGCCGGAATTGGAGGTGCAATACGCCGACTACGCGATCTGGCAGCGTCACTGGCTGGAAGCGGGCGAGCGTGAGCGGCAACTGGCTTACTGGATCAAGACGCTGGACGGCCAGCAGCCGGTGCTGGAACTGCCGATCGACTTTCCGCGCCCGGCGGTGCAAAGCCTGCGCGGTGCACGTCTGCAACTGGACCTGCCAGCCGCCCTCGGCGATGCGCTCAAGCAATTGGCCCAGCGCGAAGGCGCGAGCCTGTTCATGGTGTTGCTGGCGTCGTTTCAGGCCTTGCTGCATCGCTACAGCGGTCAGGCGCAGATTCGCGTCGGCGTGCCGACCGCCAACCGCAACCGGGTCGAGACTGAAGGCCTGATCGGCTTCTTCGTCAACACTCAGGTGTTGAATGCCGAAGTGAATGGGCAGTTGCCGTTCAACCAGCTGCTGGCGCAGGTCAAGCAAGCGGCGATGGCCGCGCAGGCGCATCAGGATCTGCCGTTCGAGCAGTTGATCGAAGCGCTGCAGCCGGAACGCAGCCTGAGCCACAGCCCGGTGTTCCAGGTGATGTTCAACCACCAGACCAGCCGTGATCAGGGGCGTGGCGCGGTGCAACTGCCGCAGTTGAGCGTCGAGGATGTGCAGTGGGAAGGGCGCACCGCGCAATTCGACCTGACCCTCAATACCTATGAATCGAATGACGGTTTCGCCGCCGAACTGACCTACGCCACCGATCTGTTCAAGCCGCAAACCGTTGAGCGTCTGGCCCGTCACTGGCAGAACCTGTTGCAGGGCATCATTGCCGCGCCAACCCGGCGTGTCGGTGAACTGCCGCTGCTGGACAGCGCTGAACACGGCGTGTTGTTGCAGGACTGGTTGCGCGTGGCGGATCACAGCGCGCAGGCCGAGTGCGTGCAGCAGGACTTTGCCTTGCAGGCGCAGCAAAAGCCGCAAGCCACGGCGCTGATCATCGGCGACGACGTACTGACGTATGGCGAACTGGATGCCCGGGCCAACCAACTGGCGCACAAACTGATCGAGGCCGGCGTCGGCCCGGATCAATTGGTCGGCATCGCGGTGGAGCGCAGCGTTGAGATGATCGTCGGCCTGTTGGCGATCCTCAAGGCCGGCGGCGCTTATGTGCCGCTGGACCCGGCGTATCCCGAGGATCGTCTGGCCTACATGATCGAGGACAGCGGCCTGCCATTGCTGCTGACCCAGGCACATTTGCAGGCGCAGTTGCCGATCCCGGCGGCTGTGCAGACCCTGTTGCTCGATCAGCCCGGTGACTGGCTGGCGGCTTATCCACAGACCGCGCCGAGCGTCGCCGTCAATGGCGAGCATCTGGCGTACACGATCTACACCTCCGGCTCCACCGGCAAACCGAAAGGCGTGATGGTGCGCCACGCGGCGCTGCGCAACTTTGTCGCGAGCATGATCAAGCAGCCGGGGATTGCCGCTGCGGATCGCATGCTGTCGCTGACCACGTTCTCCTTCGATATTTTCGGCCTGGAAATCTATGGCCCGCTGCTCGCTGGCGCCTGTGTGGTGCTGACCGGCAAGGACGTGCATCAAGATCCGCAAGCGGTGCTCGAACTGATCGAGCGCCACGCCGTCAGCGTCCTGCAAGCCACGCCATCGACCTGGCGCATGCTGCTCGACAACGAGCACGCAGCGATTCTCAAGGGCCGCACATTCCTCTGTGGCGGTGAAGCGCTGCCGCAGGAACTGGCCAATCGCATGCTGGCGCTGACGCCAAGCGTGTGGAACCTCTATGGCCCGACCGAAACCACGATCTGGTCGGCGCAACATGCGCTGAGTGCGGACAACAGCCGCCCGTTTCTCGGTACGCCGATCGACAATACCGCGCTGTACATTCTCGGCAGCGACCTTGAGCTGAATCCGCTCGGCGCACCGGGTGAATTGCTGATTGGCGGTGATGGCCTGGCGCGCGGTTATTTCCAGCGTCCGAGCCTGACTGCTGAACGTTTTGTGCCGGATCCGTTCTCGGCAAACGGTGCGCGTCTGTACCGCACCGGCGACCTGACCCGCTATCGCGCAGAGGGCGTGATCGAGTACATCGGGCGCATCGATCATCAGGTGAAAATCCGTGGTTTCCGTATCGAGCTCGGCGAGATCGAAGCGCGTTTGCTCGCACTCGACAGCGTGCGCGAAACCGTGGTGGTCGCGCAGGACGGCCCGACCGGTCCGCAACTGGTCGGCTATGTGGTGCCATTCGCGAGCACTGTTGATGAAGTCGAACTGCGCGCTGAATTGAAAGCCAGCCTCAAGGCCGAACTGCCGGAATACATGGTGCCGGCGCACCTGTTGTTCCTTGAGCAACTGCCGCTGACCCCGAATGGCAAAGTCGACCGCAAAGCCTTGCCGGCGCCCGACGCCAGCCAGTTGCAATCGACTTACATCGCGCCGCAAACCGCCACCCAACACAGCGTCGCCGAGATCTGGCAAGCGGTGCTCAAGCTTGAGCGTGTCGGCCTCAGTGACAATTTCTTCGAGCTGGGCGGGCATTCCCTGCTGGTGACCCAAGTGGTCTCCCGTGTGCGTCAGGCGCTGAACGTTCAGGTGCCGCTGCGCACATTGTTCGAGCACAGCACGCTGGAAGATTTCGTTGCTGCATTGGGTGTCGATCAGGCGACGCAGGAACCGGCGATTGTCGCGTTGCCGCGCCTGCAACCGTTGGCGCTTTCCTATGCGCAGGAACGCCAGTGGTTCCTCTGGCAGTTGGAGCCGACAAGCACGGCCTATCACGTTCCGGCTGCGCTGCGTCTGCGCGGTGAGCTGAAGCTGGCGGCGTTGCAGCAAAGCTTCAATGCGCTGATCGCGCGCCACGAATCCCTGCGCACCTGCTTCGTCGAAGAGCAGGGCACAACTCTGCAAGTGATTCAGGCGCAAGGCACGCTGGATCTGCAAGTGCAGGACGTGGCGGGGCTCGACGATGCGGCGCTGCAAGCGCTGGTCGCCGCAGAAACCCTGCACCTGTTCAACCTTCAACAAGGCCCGCTGCTGCGGGTGAAACTGCTGCGTCTGGCCGCCGATGATCACGCGCTGGTGATCACCTTGCACCACATCATCTCTGACGGTTGGTCGGTGAACATCATGGTCGATGAACTGGTGGCGTTGTACGCCGCGTACAGTCAGGGCCAGACCGCGACATTGCCAACGCTGCCGGTGCAATACGCCGACTATGCCGTATGGCAGAAACAGTGGATGGACGCCGGTGAACGCGAGCGTCAGTTGAGCTACTGGACCGCGCAACTCGGCGATGGCGATCAACCGCTGCTGGAACTGCCGAGCGACCGTCCGCGCCCAGCCGAGCAAAGCTATCGCGGCGCCCGTCGCGACATCCCGCTGAGCCGCGAACTGGCTACAGCGCTCAAGCAAGTCGCGCAACGCGAGAACGTTACCCTGTTCGCGCTGTTGCTGGCGTCGTTCCAGACCTTGCTGCACCGCTACAGCGGTCAGGCCGACATCCGTGTCGGCGTACCGGTGGCCAACCGTAATCGGGTCGAGACTGAAGGCCTGATCGGCTTCTTCGTCAACACGCAAGTGCTCAAGGCTGAATTCGACAGTCAGCAGACCTTCCGCAGCCTGTTGCAGCAAGTGAAGAACACCGTGCTCGGCGCTCAGGCGCATCAGGATCTGCCGTTCGAGCAACTGGTCGATGCGCTGCAACCGGAACGCAGCCTCAGCCACAGCCCGCTGCTCCAGGTGATGCACAACCACCAGAGCCAAGCGCGTCAGGCGCAGGGAGCGACACGCCTGCCGCAACTGCACATCGAAGGCTTGCCGTGGGCGTCGAACACCGCGCAGTTCGACCTGACCCTGAACACCTTTGAATCGAGCGATAACGTCTGGGCCGAGCTGACCTACGCCACCGACCTGTTTGACGTCGAGACCATCGAGCGCCTGTCGCAACACTGGACGAATCTGCTGCACGGCATCATCGCCGACAGCGGCCAGCGCATTGCCGAACTGCCGCTGCACGACGCCGCCGAACGCGCGGCTACCCTGCTGCAATGGAACCCGGCCGTGGCCGATTTCCCTAACGAGCAGTGCCTGCATCACTTGATCGAAGCCCAGGCCGCCCGCGCACCGCAAGCCGTTGCCGTGACGTATGCCGAGCAATCCTTGAGCTACGGTGAACTGAACAGCCGCGCCAATCAGTTGGCTCACAAGCTGATCGCCAGCGGCGTCGGCCCGGACGTGCGCGTCGGCCTCGCGGTAGAACGCAGCCTCGACATGCTGGTCGGCCTGCTGGCTATTCTCAAGGCTGGCGGTGCTTACGTGCCGCTGGACCCAAGCTACCCGGAAGAACGCCTGAGCTACATGATCGGCGACAGCGGCATCGGCCTGCTGTTGACCCAGAGCCATTTGCTCGCACGTCTGCCGGTGCCGGACTCCGTACGCAGTCTGATGCTCGACCAGGATCGTGAAGACCTTGAGGGCTACAGCGACTGCAACCCGCAGGTGCAGATGAGCGCGGACAACCTCGCGTATGTGATCTACACCTCCGGTTCGACCGGTCAGCCCAAGGGCACGTTGCTCGCACATCGCAACGTGCTGCGCCTGTTCGAGGCAACCGCAGCGTGGTTCGATTTTGGCCCTCAGGATGTCTGGAGCCTGTTCCACTCCTACGCCTTCGACTTCTCCGTGTGGGAGATTTTTGGGGCGTTGCTGTACGGCGGCAAACTGGTGGTGGTGCCTTACGAGGTCAGCCGTGCGCCGGAAGATTTCTTTGCTTTGCTCTGCCGCGAAGGCATCACCGTGCTCAACCAGACGCCGTCGGCGTTCAAGCAACTGATGCAAGTGGCCTGCGCCCCGGAGCACGCCGCGCAACGACTCGCGCTGCGCTACGTGGTGTTCGGCGGTGAAGCGCTGGAAGTGAAGAGTCTGCGCCCGTGGTTCGAGCGTTTCGGCGATCAGGCACCGCAACTGATCAACATGTACGGCATCACTGAAACCACCGTGCACGTCACCTACCGGCCGCTGTCGATGGCCGATTTGCAGCGTGACGCCAGCAGCCCGATCGGCGAACCGATTCCTGACCTGTCGTGGTACTTGCTCGACGGCGATCTGAACCCGGTGGCCAGAGGTTGTATCGGTGAGCTGTACGTCGGTCGCGCCGGGCTGGCGCGCGGTTATCTGAACCGTGCCGACCTGACCACGCTGCGCTTTATTCCCGATCCGTTTGCCGCTGACGGTGGTCGTCTGTACCGCACCGGCGACCTGGCGCGCTATCGCGCTGACGGCGTGATCGAATACATTGGGCGAATCGACCATCAGGTGAAAATTCGCGGTTTCCGTATCGAACTCGGTGAAATCGAAGCGCAGTTGCTCGAACAAGCCGCCGTGCGCCAAGCCGTGGTGCTGGCGCAACCGGGTCTCAGCGGTCAGCAACTGGTCGCCTGGCTGGTGCCGAGCGATGCCACGTTGCACGACGCCAGCCCAGCGGAACAGGTGCAGTGGCGCGACCGCGTGCGTGCCGAACTCAAGGAAAATCTGCCGGATCACATGATCCCGGCGCACCTGTTGCTGCTCGCACAATTGCCGCTGACCGCCAACGGCAAACTCAACCGCAGTGCGTTGCCGTCGCCGGATGCCAGTCAGGCGCAGCACGCCTATCAGGCACCGCAAAGCGAGCTGGAACAACGCTTGGCCACGATCTGGCAAGACGTGCTGAAGCTGCCGCAAGTCGGCCTCAACGATAACTTCTTCGAACTGGGCGGCGATTCGATCATCTCGATTCAAGTGGTCAGCCGCGCGCGTCAGGCCGGCATTCGCCTGAACCCGAAAGACCTGTTCCAGCACCAGACTATTCAACGTCTGGCACTGGTCGCGCAGTTGGGCGACGACGAAACGAGCATCGACCAACAAGCGGTCACCGGCGCAGCGTTGCTGTTGCCGATCCAGCAGCAGTTCTTCGAAGACGATATCCCTGAGCGTCAGCACTGGAACCAGTCGGTGCTGCTCAAGCCGCGTCAGCCGCTGGACGCGGAGAAAATCGAGCAAGTGCTGCGTGCACTGGTCGCGCATCACGATGCCTTGCGCCTGAGCTTCACTCAACACAACGGCGTGTGGCAGGCCGAGCACCGCGCGGTTGAAGATCAGCCGCACAACCTGCTGTGGCAGGAAGACGTCGCCGATGCGGCTGCGCTGGAAGCCTTGGGCAACCGCGCGCAGCGCAGCCTCGATTTGCACAACGGACCACTGTTGCGCGCCGTGCTGGCCAATCTGGTCGATGGCACGCAGCGCTTGCAGTTGGTGATCCATCACCTCGCCGTCGACGGTGTGTCGTGGCGGATTCTGCTGGAAGACCTGCAAAACGCTTATCAGCAATTGCTCGATGCGCAGCCACTGAGCCTGCCGTCGAAAACCAGCGCCTTCAAGGACTGGAGCGAGCACTTGCAGCGCTACGCGAACAGCGCGGCGTTGCAACAGGAACTGGCTTACTGGCAGGCGTGCCTGAGTGATGTCGGCAGCGATCTGCCGTGCAAGCGCATGGACGCCGGTCAGCAGAACAGACTGGCGCAGACGGTACAGACCAAACTGGGCGCGGAGCTGACCCGGCAACTGCTGCAAGAGGCGCCGGCGGCGTATCGCACGCAGGTCAACGACTTGCTGCTGACGGCGTTGGCGCGGGTCATTGGCCGCTGGAGCGGGCAGGCTTCGACGCTGATTCAGCTCGAAGGTCATGGTCGTGAAGAGCTGTTTGACGGTATTGATCTGACCCGCACCGTGGGCTGGTTCACCAGCCTGTTCCCGGTGCGTCTGACCCCGGCGGCTACGGCCGGCGAGTCGATCAAGCAGATCAAGGAACAACTGCGCTCGATCCCCAACAAGGGCATCGGTTTCGGTGCACTGCGTCGCCTTGGCGATGCTCAGGCACAACAGAGCCTGCGTGAGTTGCCGACCCCGCGCATCACCTTCAACTACCTCGGCCAGTTCGACGGCAGTTTCGAGGGTGATGAGCACGCGCTGTTCGCTCCGGCGCCGGACAACGCCGGTCTCGACCAGAGCCCGGATGCGCCAATGGGCAATTGGCTGACCCTCAACGGTCAGGTGTATGGCGGCGAATTACGTGTGGGCTGGACGTTCAGCAGCGAGCGTTTCGACAGTGCGGTGATCGAAGCACTGGCGGCGGATTACGCCGAGGAGCTGGCCGCTTTGATCGGCCATTGCCTGACTCCTGGCGTCGCTGGGCTGACGCCTTCGGACTTCCCGCTGGCCGGCCTGACCCAGGCGCAGCTCGACGGCTTGCCAACCCGCCCACAGCAGATTGAAGACATTTATCCGTTGTCGCCCATGCAGCAGGGCATGTTGTTCCACACCCTCTACGCGCAACAGTCCGGTGATTACATCAACCAGATGTGTGTGGCCGTCGATGGCTTGCAGGTCGAGCGTTTCCGCGATGCCTGGCAAGCGGCGATGGACAGCCACGAAGTGCTGCGCAGCGGTTTTGTCTGGGAAGGCGATCTGCCCAACGCCCTGCAAGTGGTGCACAAAGGCTTGCAAGTACCGTTCAGCGTGCTCGACTGGCGTGATCGCGGCGACCTGGCGCCAGCCCTGAAAGCTCTGGAGCTTGAACAACGCTTGCAAGGTTTTGATTTGCACGCGGCGCCGTTGCTGCGTCTGGTCGTGGTGCAGGTGGCGGCTGAGCGTTTCCATCTGATTTACACCTCGCACCACATTCTGATGGACGGCTGGAGCAACTCGCAGTTGCTCGGCGATGTGTTGCAGCGTTATCACGGCCACGCGCCGGCGATGGGGGCGGGGCGTTATCGCGATTACATCGAGTGGTTGGCGCAGCAGGACGCGCAGGTCACAGAAAACTTCTGGAAGGGCCAACTGGCCGACTTCGAGACACCGACGTATCTGGCCGATGCCGTGCCGCACCTCGTTGATGCCATCGTCAGCGGTCAGGGTGAATACCTGCTGACCCTCGACACTCACGCGACCGCCGAACTCAACAGTTTTGCCCGGGCGCAAAAGGTCACGGTCAACACGCTGGTGCAAGCCGCGTGGCTGTTGCTGTTGCAACGCTACACCGGGCAGGACACGGTCACGTTCGGCGCCACGGTATCGGGGCGACCGGCGCAGTTGAATGGCGTCGAAGGCCAGATCGGGCTGTTCATCAACACCTTGCCGATCATTGCCAGCCCACGTGCCGAACAGTCGTTGCCGCAATGGCTGCAACAGGTGCAGGCGCAGAACCTGTTGCTGCGCGAGCAAGAGCACACACCGCTGTTCGATATTCAGCGTTGGGCAGGGCAGAGCGGTGAGGCGTTGTTCGATAACATTCTGGTGTTCGAGAACTACCCGATTGCCGAAGCCTTGCAGCAAGCCGAATCGGCTGACCTGCGCTTTGGCGAGGTTGACCGGTATGAGCAGACCAACTATCCGCTGACGTTGATGGTCAACCTCGATCAGCAACTGACCGTGCACTTCAGCTATCAGCACACAAGCTTTGCCGCCAGCACCGTGATCAAACTGGCGACACAGTTGCAGCAACTGTTGCGCGGCATGCACGCCAGCGTCGATGCCTGCCTGGGCGAGTGGAACTTGCTGGAGGCAGGTGACGAGCAACGTATTGTGCGTGACTGGAATCCGCAGGCAACCGCCGACCTTGAGCCGATTTGCATCCATCAAGCCATCGAGCGTCAGGTCGCTGCCCAGCCCGACGCGCGCGCCGTGACGTTCGGCCATCAGTCCTTCACCTATGGCGATATCGATGCCCGGGCCAATCGTCTGGCGCACCGATTGATCAGCACTGGCGTCGCCGCCGAAGTGCGCGTCGGTGTGGCGATGCAGCGCTCCGACAATCTGCTGGTGGCATTGCTCGCGGTCCTCAAGGCCGGTGGCACCTACGTGCCGCTGGACCCGGATTACCCGGCGGATCGGGTCGCCTACATGCTTGAAGACAGCCGCGCCCGCGTGCTGCTGACCGAGACCGATGTGGCGGCCACCCTGTCGCTCGCCAGCGACATGCAAGTGTTGCTGCTGGATCAACTGGATCTCTCGGCCTACAGCACGGTCGCGCCTGTCACCGACGTGAATGTGAACAATCTTGCCTACGTGATTTACACCTCTGGTTCCACCGGCAAGCCCAAAGGCGTATCGATCAGCCATGGCAACATCATGGCGCTCAGCGACTGGTCGAAGCACCTCTACAGCCGCGAGGACATTCAAGGTGTGCTCGCTTCGACGTCGGTGTGTTTCGACCTGTCGGTGTGGGAGCTGTTTGTCACCCTGGCCAATGGCGGTTCGTTGATCATTGCGCGCAACGCGCTGGAGTTGCCGCAGTTGCCGGCGCGCGATCAGGTGCGTCTGATCAATACCGTGCCGTCGGCAATCAATGCCTTACAGGACTCTGGCGATATTCCTGCCAGCGTACGCACCATCAACCTGTGCGGCGAAGCGCTGAAGCAGAACCTGGTGGACACCCTGTATCAACAGGCGACCATCGCCGATATCTTCGACCTGTACGGCCCGTCGGAAGATACCGTTTACTCCACCTGGACCCGTCGAGAGGCTGGCGGCACGGCGAACATCGGTCGACCGATGATCCGCACCGCCAGTTATGTGCTGGGCGGCGATCTGCAACCGGCACCGCAGGGTGTGTCGGCGGAGTTGTACCTGGCTGGTGCCGGGCTCAGCCGTGGCTATCTGGGCCGGGCGGCGATGACCGCAGAGAAGTTCGTACCGAACCCTTTCGCCGGCAATGGCGAGCGTATGTACCGCACGGGCGACCTGACCCGTTATCTGGGTGACGGCACCTTGCAATACGTCGGGCGTATCGATCACCAAGTGAAGGTGCGCGGTTTCCGTATCGAGCTGGGCGAAATCGAAGCACGTCTGTTGCAGATCGACAACGTCAGCCAGGCGCTGGTGGTGGCGCAACCGATCGCCTCCAGCCATCAACTGGTGGCGTATGTGGTGGTCGATGATGCGACCGTGGCCAGCGCCGATGCGGCCGCGCAAGCGCTGCTGCGCGAAGCGCTGAAGACGCGACTCAAGGCGCACCTGCCGGACTACATGATTCCGGCGCACGTGCTGTTCCTCGCCAGCCTGCCGCTGACGCCGAATGGCAAGGTCGACCGCAAAGCCTTGCCGAGCGTCGACGCGTTTGTCGCGGCGGGTGACTTCGTTGCCCCGGTCGGTGAACTGGAACAGCAGATCGCAGCGATCTGGCAGAACGTCCTGGAGCTCGATCAGGTCAGCCGCGAGGATCATTTCTTCGAACTGGGCGGGCACTCGCTGCTGGCCACTCAGGCAGTCTCGCGTTTGCGCCATTTGACCGGCGGCACGTTGAGCCTGCGGGACCTGTTCAACTATCCGCGTCTCAAGGATCTGGCCACCTGGATGGCCGAAGAACAGACACCGGCCCTCGGCGGGGCGGCCAGTCAGGCCGTTCCACTGAAGGCCTGGGGCGCCAAGTCGACGGCACCGCTGTCGTTGGTGCAACGGCGTTTGTGGGTCGCCGAACAATTGTCCGGCGGCAGTTCGGCCTACGGCATGCCGCTGGCCTTGCGTTTGCGCGGTGAGCTGTCGGTCGAGCGCTTCATGAGCAGTTTTGCCGAAGTGGTGCGCCGTCATGAAGTGCTGCGCACCGCGTACTCGCAGGATGACGAAGGTGATCCGATTGCGCTGATTGCCGAGACGGTCGATGTCGACTTCCCGTTGCTCGATTTGTCCGGTCTGTCGCGCAGTGCCCAGGAAGAACAGGTCGCGCAGGCAGCGCTGGATAACGCGCGAACGCCGATCGATCTGGAGCAGGCGCCATTGTGGCGCGGGCGCATCCTGCATCTGTCGCCGACCGAGCATGTGCTGCTGTTCTCCATGCATCACATCATTTCTGACGGTTGGTCGATGGGCGTATTGATCAACGAACTGGTGCAGCTCTATGAGTTGAGCAAGGCCGGTGCTGCCGCGTCGTTGCCGGCGCTGGAAGTGCAGTACTCGGACTTTGCCCTGTGGCAACAGGAACTGGAACGCCAAGGGATTCTTGGCCAGCAGGCGGATTACTGGAGAGAGATGCTCAGTGGTTACAGCGGGCAGCTCAACCTGCCGCTGGACACCCCGCGAGGGCCGGTGGCGTCGTACGACGGTGATGCCGTGCAGTTCCAGCTGCCGAAGGATTTGAGTCATGCCTTGCGCAAGGTTGCCAGTGATGCGGGCGTGACGCTGTACAGCACGCTGCTGGCGTCGTTTCAGGTGTTGTTGCATCAATTCAGCGGCGGCGACGACGTACTGGTCGGCGCCGACGTTGCCGGGCGCGAGCAGGCGCAGCTGGAGCGGCTGATCGGCTTCTTCGTCAACGTCTTGCCGCTGCGTTCGCGCTTTTCGGCCGACACGGCGTTCTCGACATTCCTGGCGCGCACTCAGGACACCCTGCTCGGCGCGCTGGAGCATCAGGACCTGCCGCTGGACATGATCGTCGAATCCTGCGGCGTGCCGCGACACAAGGGCATGAACCCATTGGTGCAGGTGTTGTTCGTGATGAACAACCTGCCGGGCCGCACCCAATCCATGGGCGGTCTGAGCGTCGAGCCGCTGGCGGCGCTGCAGAGCCATTCTAAATTCGACATGGCATTGTTCGTTGACGAAGAAGAAGGGCAATTGCTGGGTAATTGGCAATTCGCCACAACCTTGTTCGGACACGAGCGCATTCAGTACCTGGTGCAGGCCTGGATGGCCCTGTTGGAACAGATCGTCGCTGATCAGGACATTCAATTGGGAGCTATCAGCATGCCAGTCGACAATTTAGCAGTGGCCGCCAAACCCGCTGCCCCCGGACCCAAGGCCGACAAACTGGGCAAGTTCCTCAAGCGTGGCGCCGCCCCGGTGGCCAAGGTTCGCCCCGCGCCGATCCGCGAATCGCTGATCGCAGCGCCGCAGCCGTTCCCGCTGTTGATGGAACCGAACGAGCCGCAGCTGGATTTGATCGAGTGGATCAAGCACAACCGGCCGCTGATCGAAGAAAAACTGGCGACCCACGCCGGCATTCTCTTCCGCGGTTTCGAACTCGACGGCATTCAGGGTTTTGAAGCGTTCGCCGAAGCGATCCAGCCAGGCCTGTACGGTCAATACGGCGATCTGCCGAAGAAGGAGGGCGGCAAGAATACCTACCGCTCCACGCCGTACCCGGAACGCAAGATGATCCTGTTCCACAACGAGAGTTCGCACCAGGATCGCTGGCCACGCAAGCAGATGTTCTATTGCGAGCAAGCGGCGCCGGTCGGCGGTGCAACGCCGGTGGTGGATTGCCGCTTGATGTACGAAAAACTGCCGGCAGACCTGCGTGACAAGTTCGAGTCCAAAGGCTTGCTGTATGTGCGCACCTTCACCGACAACCTCGACGTGTCGTGGCAACACTTCTTCAAGACCGAAGACCGTGCCGAAGTCGAAGCCCGCTGCCGCGCTGGCGGTATCGAGTGGCGCTGGCTCGACAACAACGAACTGCAAACCCGCACACCGGGACCGGCGATCATTCGTCATCCGATCACCGGTGCCAAATCGTTCTTCAATCAGGTGCAGTTGCACCACATCTACTGGCTGGAGCCGGATGTGCGTGAAGACCTGTTGTCGATGTTCGGCGCCGAGCGCATGCCGCGTCACGTGTATTACGGCGACGGCACACCGATCGAAGATGAAGTGATGCAACGCATCGGCGAGCTGTATGAAGAGTGCGCCGTGCGGTTCGACTGGCAGAAAGGCGACGCCATTCTGCTCGACAACATGCTGGTGGCGCATGCCCGCGATCCGTTCGAGGGTCCGCGCAAGATTGTCGTCGCCATGGGTGACATGTACGACCACAGCAGCCTGGAGCGCCCGGCCAGCAACGCCCGGGCGGCATTGAACACCGAGGAAAGCGGCGCATGAGCGAAGTCATGAAGGACGAGCAGGATCCGGGTTTCGCCCTGACGCCTGAGCAACAGGCGCTGCTTGAGCGGCTGTCGAACACCGCCACCTGTGGCGAGGCCATGCGCTGGCTCAGCGTTGGCATTGACGGTGATCTGGATCCGCAACGTTTGCAGGCCGCGTTCGATACCGTACTGACACAGCAGCCGATGCTGTTGGCGCGGCTGGACAAGGTCAGCGGTTTTCACGGTTTGCGTCAGGCTGCGGCCGACGCCGGACGCTTCCCGTTGACGATCCATGCCGGCGAGCAGCGCGCCGAGGACGTTCAGGCGCAAATCAGCGAATCGCTGGAGCGCGCCTTTGTCATCGGCGAATCGGCCAGTGTCCAGGCTGTGCTTTATCGACTGGCGTCACAGCAATGGCAGCTGCTGCTGGGCATTGCTCGCTACAGTGCCGACGCGCCATCGTTGAACCTTGTACTGGAGCAAGTGCAGCAAGCGTACGCCGGGGTTCAGCCAGGCGAAGACGAAGAGTCGGGGGAGTTTGCCCAGTATCTGGAATGGCGCAGTGAGGTGGTGCTCGACGAAGACGCTGCCACCGCGCGTAACTACTGGCAGCAGCACCTGCACGGCGTGCAGACGGACATCGCTTCGCCATGGCTGGCCGCTCGCAGCCCCGGCCTCGAAGCGAGTGCCGCCGATACGTGCGTATCGCTGAATCTGCAGTCGGCGCAGCGTGATGCTCTGCAAGCGCTGGTCGAGCAGCTCGGTCAGCCAGTCGCCACATTGCTGCAAGGCGCGTGGTGGGTGTTGTTGGGGCGTTTGAGCGGGCTCGATCAGGTACTGGTCGGTCTGCGGCATGACAGCCGTGCTGACTATGAATATTTCGCCAATGCCGTGGGCGTGTTCGAGAAAACCCTGCCGCTGTCGCTGGAACTGCCTGGCAGTGCACGCTTCAGTGACTGGCTGGGGCAGCTGGCCGCGCGCCTCGAAGAACATCGCACCTGGCAGGAATACTGGACGCCGGAACTGGCGCTTGACGCCGCGCGCCCGGCTTACGGCTTCAGCCTTGGCCAGATCGGCGTTGCCGCCAGCAGCGGCAGTCTGCGCTGGAGCGTGGCTGACGCCGTGCAGGTGCAGGCCGACGCTTTCGAGTTGTTGTTGCAAGTGCAACTGGACGAAAACCAGCGGCTTGCCGGTGTCGGTCTGCAGTACGCCGGTTCGCGCTATTCGCCAGCGGCAGCCAACGCCGTACTGGAACAGTTCGGCGTATTGTTGAGTGCGATTGTCGATGCGCCGCACACCGCACTGGCGCAACTCAACCTGCTCAGTCGCGCCGCCGAACAGCGCTTGCTGGCAATCAATCCGGCGATACAGGCGCTGGCTGATCAGCGTTATCTGCCTCAGCGCATCGCTGATCTGGCGCTGCGTACGCCGCACGCTATCGCCTTGACCGACGCTGAGCAGTCATTGAGCTACGGCCAGTTGCAGGCCCGCGTCGAAAGCGCCGCTCAGGGTTTGAACCATCAAGGTGTCAGCGCAGGCTCGATCATTGCGCTGGCGTTGCCACGCTCGGCGGATCTGGTGATCGCGATGTTGGCGAGCTGGCGCCTCGGGTGCGCGTATCTGCCGCTGGATGTGCAGTGGCCACAGGCGCGTCAGGCGTTGATGCTGGAACAGGCCGGCGCCGCGCTGTTGTTGACCGATGCAACACACCTGACGGCCTGGCAGGATCAGCCGCACAAAGCCCTGACGCTGGCACAACTCGACGCGCCGGACGCGCCGTTGCCGGTGCTTGCGACTCAAGGTACCGACATCGCTTATGTGCTGTTTACCTCCGGCTCCACCGGTGTGCCGAAAGGTGTGGTGATCGAGCATCGGCAATTGCTCAATTACGTCGCTCAGGCCAGTCAGGCGCTGGGTCTGCAACAATGCAAAAACATCGGCTTCAGCTCCACTGTCGCGGCGGATCTGGGCAACACGGCGTTGTTCGGTGCGCTGTTCAATGGGGCAACCCTGCACGTCGCCAGTGATGCGCAAATGCAGGACGGCGCATTATTCGCCGTCTACCTGCAGCAGCATCAGGTCGACTGCCTGAAAATCGTCCCGTCGCACCTTGCGGCGCTGCTCGACAATGAGCAGGCAACGTTGCCGCACACGCTGGTGCTGGGCGGCGAACCGATTGCACCGACACTGATCGAACGCATTGCGCGGCTGCGCAGTGATTGCCGGGTGTTCAACCACTATGGCCCGACCGAAGCCACTGTGGGCGTGATGATTCACCCACTGACACTGGACGGCACGGCCAGCGATTGCTCGGCGCTGAGCCAGGTGCTGGGCAACAATCAGGTGTATGTGCTGGACGCTGATTTGCGTCTGGCCCCCGTCGGTGTGCTGGGCGAGTTGTACCTGGGCGGTGCGCAATTGTGCCGTGGCTATCTGAATGCCGAGGCTGATGCGCAGACGTTCGTGCAGAGTCCATTCGATCCTGCGCAGCGTCTGTATCGCAGCGGAGATCTGGCGCGTTACCGCGCTGACGGGGCGATCCAGTTGCACGGTCGGCGCGATCAGCAGGTCAAGGTGCGCGGATTCCGTATCGAACTCGCGGAAATCGAAGCCGAGCTGCTGCGCCTGCCAGCGGTTGCCGAAGCGCTGGTGCTGCCTGCCGGGTCGGCTGAACAGGGCCTGCTGGCGTTTATCGTGGCGCAACCGGGGGCAACCGCGGGTCAGCTCGACACCGCACGTGCCGAGCTGAGCGCGCGTCTGCCAGCCGTGATGGTGCCGCAGCATCTGCAACTGATCGAGCGTTTTCCACGGTTGGCCAACGGCAAGATCGATCGCAAGGCGCTGCAACTATTGGCCGCTACGGCAGCGGATGACGAAGGCGTTGCGCCGCGTGATGCACTTGAGCAATTGCTCGCCGCGCGCATGGCGCAACTGCTGGGGCTTGAGCGCTTGAGCATCGAACGCGACTTTTTCGCGGCCGGAGGCCATTCGCTGTTGGTGATCAAACTGGTGGCCGGTATTCGCAAGTTGCTGCAATGCGAAATCCACCCGGGCCTGGTCTTCGACCATCCGACCGTGGCGTCGCTGGCGCTGGCGTTGCGGGCGGTGGAAAGCAGCCCGGGGCAGTTGGAAAAAATGGCTCAGGTGCGTCTGCGCATGGAGGCGATGAGTCCCGAGGAAAAGACCCGACTGGCCGAGCAGGCGCGGCAGTTACAGGCCGCCAAGGCTGCGCAAACCAGCTGACACAGGAAGAAACAAAGGGTCGTCGCCCAACAGCGTCGGCCTTTTTTTTAACTTTTTGCGTTAATGATAAATAAACTCATTCCGGTTTTTTGCAGGTGCTGCGTCTTACTAGGGTATGTGGGCAAATCGTGTCAGGCAGGGCCGCCAATGCACCGGTTTGTTCAGCAGGAAATATTTCGCCGATGTCCAGCCAGATGATCGAGCCCGGGGAGGGGCCGATCGGCCACACACTGCAATGTCGCCCGCAGGGCCAATGACAGCGTGCGGTTCACATGTGCAGACAGCGGCGGGCCCGTTGGCCCAATGGACTTTCACTTCTACCAATAATAGAGAGCACGATGTCAGCAATTCATGAGTTGAAACCTCTGTTCAAGGCACTCGTCATGTCCCGCGGCCTGCGTTCACGTCGCGTGTTGACCCGTCTGGGGCTGGTCTGTGTGCTGCCTCTAAGCGCTCAGGTGATGGCTGAAAACGTCAGCATCAATATTCCGGCGCAATCGCTGCCACAGGCGCTGCAGGCGTTCGGTCAGCAGACCAACCAGCAAGTGATCTACAACGCTGACGACATGGCCGGGCTCAGAAGCCACGCGGTCAGCGGCAAGATGAGCCCGCAGGCGGCCATCGCCGAATTGCTCAGGGGCACCGACGTGCGCTACAGCGTCGAGGGCAACACCCTGATGCTGGTGCGTGGCAGCAGCACCCAGGGCCTGGAACTGGGCGCGACCAACATCAGCGCAAGTCAGGTCGGCGCAACGACCGAAGGCAGCAACTCCTACACCTCCAACGCAGTGACGATTGGCAAGGGCACCCACACCCTCAAGGAAATCCCCCAGTCGGTCACCGTGATGACCCGCAAGCAGATGGACGACCAGGATCTGGTCGACCTCAAGGATGCGCTGAACCAGACCACCGGCGTCGTGGGTCTGCAGGGCGTCGGCAAGGGTTTGATCATCTCCTCGCGCGGTTTCCAGATCGATGACTGGCAGTACGACGGCGTACCGATTCCACGTAACACCTATTCGCTGGGTAACTGGGCGACTCAGGATCTGGTGTTTTTCGATCGCCTGGAAATCCTGCGCGGTGCCTCCGGGTTGCTGCAAGGCACTGGCAGTCCGGGTGGCGCCATCAACCTGGTGCGCAAGCGCGGCCAGGCTGCACCGACTGTGTCCGTGACCGCCAAGGCTGGCTCCTGGGACCATTACGGTCTGCAAGTAGACGCGGGCGGCCCGCTGAACCAGGCCGGCACCATCCGCGGTCGCCTGGTGGCCGATCAGGATCAAAGCAACTCGTTCATTGATCACGACTGGAGCCGGACGTTGTCGCTGTACGGCTCGCTGGACTTCGACCTGAGCGAAGACACCACCCTGGGTCTGGCCGTCAGCCGTTCCGACGGTGATTCGCGTCCGATGATTCGTGGCCTGCCACGTTACGCTAACGGCAAGATGCCGGATGTCTCGCGCTCCACCTACACCGGTGCACGCTGGAACAGTTCCGACATCGACGTCACCACGCTGTACGCCGACCTCGAACATCGCTTCAACGAAGACTGGGCACTCAAGGTCGGTGCGGTGCGCATGACCGAGAGCAACAAGGCGAAAAACCAGCGCGTGCAAAGTGCCGGCGACGGTCTGGAACCGGATGGCAGCGGCGTGCAGTACGCCAACTTCGTGACGGATTTCGACTCGACAAAAGTCGGTATCGACATGAACCTCAATGGCAAGTTCGAAGCCTTGTCGATGCAGCAGGAAGTGATGTTGGGCGGTAACTTTTCCCAGCTCGAAACGGACGATCAGCTCGCCCGTACCTTCAGCAACAGTAGCGACACGATTTTCGGCGTCAACAATGACCGTCCCGATATCAACTACGACAGCCTGATCGCTTCGGGTGGTCGCGGCACGCTGAGTAAATACGACGTCCGCCAGAAAGGCCTGTACGGCACCTGGCGCATCAAGCCGATCGACGATCTGACCCTGGTGCTCGGCTCCCGAGTCAGCTGGTATGACTTCAGCTACAAATCCAAGGCGCAATCCTCGTTCGGCGGCATCACCAAGAACGACCCAAGCACCGCGACCGAAACCGGGGAAGTCACGCCTTACGCCGGTATCGTCTATGACCTGAGCCGCGAGTGGGCGGTTTACGCCAGTTACACCGACGTGTTCCAGCCGCAGACCAACCGCGATGCCGGTGGCACCGTGCTCAAACCGGTCATCGGCAGCAACTACGAAATCGGTCTCAAGGGCGAGCTGATGGACGGCCGGGTCAACACCTCCTTGGCACTCTTCCGCTACGACCAGGAAAACCGTGCAGTCAATGATATTGCCGGTGGCTTCGAGTGCGACGGTTCGTACTGCTCGACGGCCTCGGGCAAAGTGCGCAGCCAGGGTATCGACGCCGAGATCAGCGGCGAAGTCGTGGAAAACCTGCAACTGTTCGCCGGTTACACCTACAACACCACCAAGTACCTCAAAGACCCGAACAACGAAGGCCGCGTGTTCAGCACCTGGACGCCAAAACACATGCTGCGCATGTGGGCCAACTACCAGTTGCCGGGTGAGTGGGATCGCGTCAGCACCGGTCTGGGTTTCACCACTCAGAGCCATACGCTGGGCTACGAAGGGACCTACGATGTCGCGGGTTACACCGTATGGAACGCCCGTGTCGGTTACCAGCTGACACCGGAGGTCGGTCTGGCCGTGAACGCCAACAACCTGTTCGACAAGAAGTACATTGCGGCCGGTTACAACCAGCTCGACGGCAACAACAACTTCGGTGATCCACGCAACCTGATGTTCTCCGTGAAGTGGACCCCAAAG
>Ga0247818_10000826_pt1 | contig 19548 bp, 15 predicted proteins | sample 13C_Glucose_Day1_FD_192424 | JGI IMG/M metagenome (GOLD analysis project Ga0247818, IMG submission 192424) | Soil microbial communities from agricultural site in Penn Yan, New York, United States - 13C_Glucose_Day1 | ecosystem: Environmental > Terrestrial > Soil > Agricultural land | place... | reverse complement strand
ACTGCTGCTGAGCATGGTCGACACGGCAGTATCCGTGCCGTTCTGGATCCCGCTGATCATGTCTTCAATTTCTCGCGTGGACTGCGCGGTACGGTGAGCGAGCGCGCGGACTTCATCGGCGACCACGGCAAATCCTCGCCCCGCATCACCCGCCCGCGCTGCTTCAATGGCAGCGTTCAGCGCCAACAGATTGGTTTGTTCGGCGATCGTGCGAATCACGTCCAGAACCTTGCCGATGCCTTGTGCCTGATCCGCCAGACCTTCCACTTGTTTTGAGCTGAGTTGCACGTCTCGGGTGAGTGTTTCAATTGCACCGAGGGTTTCTACCATGCGCTGTTGGCCACGAAGAGCAATGTCCCGGGAAGCCAGCGACAACTCTGAAGTAGACAGCGCATTACGGGCCACCTCCTCAATGGCAGCTGTCATCTCATTGACCGCCGTGGCTGCCTGTTCGATCTCTGCATGTTGCTGATGAATGTCCTGGCCTGACGCCTCTGTAACGGTGTTCAGTTGGGCGGTAGCGGAGGTCAGTTGCTTCGAAGATCCGGAGATTTGACTCAGAGTTTTGATCAGGTTGTTCTGCATTGTCGCGAGGGATTCGAGCAGGCGAGTGGCTTCATCATTGCCGGTCGGTTGGATGGGCTTACTCAAATCACCTTCGGCAATTGTTCTCGCCGCTCTTACGGCTTCATTCAGTGGTGCAGTGATGCTGCGGGTCAGTAACCACGCCACCAGGATTGTGCCAATACCAACCAAAATGATGACCAGCACCACGCCTCTAACGGCACGTTGATAGGCATCGATTGATTGATTACCCGCGGCTTCCGCCCCTTGGTTCGAGCGATCAATCAGGTCATCAAAGTTTTTGGTCATCTGGTCGTACGAGTCCCGGATGGTCATCAAAAACTCCCTGGCACCGGGTTTATCGCCTTGCCGAGAAAGCTTGAGCAATTCGAGGTGATTCTTTGCATACACCTCCAGGCTGGCGTTGAACGCGCTCAAACGGCCCTTGTCTTCATCGCTGGTCAGCAACTGAGCATAGGTCTGCATTTGCTCCCGGACTTGCTGCAACCGCCCGGCAGTTTTGTCCTCGTAGGACTGCATGTCTTTTTCGCTGACCGAAAGAATGTGCTGCATCGATCCCATCCGATAGCGATTCAGCGCGGCATTAGCGGCACCCAACGCACGGACGCGCTGGAGCCAGTTGTCCTTGATTTGGATCGATTGATCTTGAACCTCGTCAATCTGCCGCAGCGCAAATACCCCCAAAGCAACGCTCAGCGCAGCAATGATGAAGAACCCGAGAACCATTCGACTGGCGATTGAGAGGTGTCTTGGCAGCATGAGCATTGTCCCTTCGGCAGAGTAGTGCGATCCGGGTCTTGGCCGGATGCGTGTATTTGTGCTGACTAAAATAGCATTGCATTTTGGTGCGTCAATGTGCCAATATTTTTTGGACGATTTTTCGAGACGGCTCACCTCAATGATTTGTGATCAAGGCATAAAAGCTGATATTTAAAGGATTTAATCGAGCCGTGGTTGTTAGGGATACCAATCAGACCGCTTTGCGCTGATTGGTTATTTACACACTAATAGCCATAAGCAGAATCCAGATTTCCTTTGCATTCAATAACAAAACCCTGTTCGAGGAAGCATCTGTCATGCAGCGCAGAACCAAGATCGTGGCCACATTAGGGCCAGCAACAGAATCATTCGAAGCCATCGAGGGATTGGTGAAAGCGGGCGTCGATGTCGTGCGTCTGAATTTTTCCCACGGCAAGGCTGAGGATCACATTGCTCGTGCCAGATTGGTCCGTGAGTTGGCTGCCAAGCACGGTCGCTTCGTGGCGGTACTGGCGGATTTGCAAGGTCCGAAAATTCGAATTGCGCGTTTTGCGGAAGGAAAAGTGATCCTCGAAAAGGGGCAACAGTTCGTTCTCGACGCTTCCCTGGACAAGACTGCGGGGGACAAGCAGCGAGTCGGAATTGACTACGAAGCGCTGATTACCGATAGCCGTCCAGACGACATACTGCTGCTCGATGATGGACGAATTGAGCTTAAGGTCTTGAAGGTCGAGGCCACGCAACTGATCTGCGAAGTTCTGGTCAGCGGGCCGCTGTCGAACAACAAAGGGATCAACCGCAAAGGCGGAGGGTTGTCTGCATCGGCGCTGACCGAAAAGGACTTCGCCGATATCAAGACTGCCGCAGAAATGCAGGTGGATTATTTGGCTGTGTCGTTCCCGCGAGATGCCTCTGATATGGAGCTGGCTCGTCGGCTGCTGCACGAAGCAGGAGGGCAGGCAGGTCTGATCGCCAAGATTGAGCGCGCAGAAACCGTCAATGATCTACGTATTCTGGATGCGATCATTGAGGCGTCGGAAGGTGTAATGGTCGCTCGTGGCGATCTCGGTGTTGAGATTGGCGACGCAGAATTGGTTGCCGTGCAAAAGCTTATTATCGACCGTGCTCGCACACTCAATCGCGTGGTAATCACTGCGACGCAGATGATGGAGTCGATGATCACTCAATCGATGCCGACGCGCGCTGAAGTATTCGACGTCGCCAATGCGGTGCTCGATGGCACTGATGCAGTGATGCTTTCAGCTGAAACCGCAGCAGGTGCCTATCCGATTGAGACGGTTGAGGCCATGCACCGGATTATCATCGGCGCCGAAAAGCACCCTCAGTCCCATCGCTCCAAGCATCGCGTCGATCAAGTGTTCCACAAGATCGATGAATCCATCGCCATGTCGGCAATGTATGCAGCGAACCATCTGCATGGCGTGAAAGCCATTATCTGCATGACGGAAAGCGGCGATACCCCTCGTTTGATGTCGCGCATACGTTCACACCTGCCCATTTTTGCATTCTCTCGCAACCTGGCTACTCAGAATCGGGTCACGCTTTTTCGTGGTGTCACCACCATTCCTTTCGACAGCGATGATTTCGCCCCAGAGTTGGTGAACGAGAAGGCCGTTGCGGAACTGACCCAGCGTGGCGTCGTGAAGGCTGGCGATCACATTCTGATTACCAAAGGCGACTACGCCAACGCCCAAGGCGGTACTAACTCCCTTCGAGTCGTGTGTGTCGGTGAAGCCATTCGCTGAGTGAGGAAGCACTGATGAGTGAGATTAATTCAGCAGACCAGGACGCGACTGAAAGTGAATCGTGGCCAAGAGATTTCGATTTTCGTGAGCAGTACGCGGAGCAGCAGGAATTACTGAAGTCGCAGAGCGACGACACGTTAGCTCCGAACCATCCGAAGGGGGAAAACCATGCTTAACAAGAACAGCCAAATTCAACAGATCAGTGCTCGGGAAATCCTGGATTCGCGAGGGAACCCGACTGTTGAAGCTGTGGTAACTCTCGCGAATGGAGTTACTGCTACCGCCAGCGTCCCCTCCGGAGCCTCGACTGGTTCACGTGAAGCGCTTGAGTTGCGAGACAACGCATCGCGCTACATGGGCAAAGGTGTTATGCGGGCGGTCGAGAATGTAAACAACCCGATCCGCGAGTGCCTGATCGGACTGGATGCATTGAATCAGCGCGAAATTGACAATGTCATGATCGCCCTGGATGGCACAGAGAGTAAGAGCATCCTGGGAGCCAACGCGATTCTTGCCGTTTCGCTGGCGACAGCCAAAGCGGCTGCCAAGGTTCAGAACATTCCCTTGTACGAACACTTGGCTGCGCTATACGGCTCACCGGGCAAATTCAGCATGCCGGTTCCGATGATGAACATCATCAACGGTGGTGAGCACGCCGATAACAACATGGACATCCAGGAGTTCATGATTCAGCCAGTCGGAGCATCGTCGTTCCGGGAAGGGCTTCGCATGGGCGCCGAGGTGTTCCATTCCTTGAAGAAAGTTTTGTCGGAGCGTGGCCTGAGCACCGCGGTGGGGGATGAGGGTGGTTTTGCTCCTTCACTGGCCTCCAACGAAGAAGCATTGGTTGTTATCAAGGAGGCAGTGAGTAGAGCGGGTTACGAGCTGGGCAAAGACATTACCCTGGCACTCGATTGTGCTGCCTCGGAATTTTACGAGGGCGGTCAATATGTGCTCGCCGGTGAAGATCAGGCATTCAACTCGGCAGGCTTCGCCGATTACCTCGCGATGCTCTGTGACAAATACCCGATTATTTCTATTGAAGATGGGATGGACGAAAGCGATTGGGACGGCTGGGCAGGCCTGACTAAAAAGCTTGGTCACGTGCAATTGGTGGGTGACGACCTCTTCGTGACCAACACCAAAATACTGCGAGAAGGAATTCAGAAAGGGATCGGTAACTCGATCCTGATCAAGTTCAATCAGATCGGAACACTCAGCGAAACGCTGGACGCCATCCGCATGGCGCAGGATGCCGGTTATACCGCAGTCATTTCCCATCGCTCGGGTGAGACCGAGGACACCACAATTGCCGACCTCGCCGTCGCCACTTGCGCGGGACAGATCAAAACAGGATCTCTGAGCCGCTCGGATCGTGTGGGTAAATACAACCGTTTGTTGCGTATTGAAGAGGCCTTGCAGGAGCGAGCACCTTACAACACGGCCGCGCTTCTGAACAGGAAAGCCTGAATCATGCAGACCTCTTCGAACAAACAAAAATTGGTGATCGGCAATTGGAAAATGAACGGTAGTAGCGCTGCCAATGCGTCATTGCTGCGTAGCGTACTTCCGGTGATTTCACGCTTTGAAGGTGTTGAAATTGCAATTTGCCCGCCGTTTCCTTACCTGACGACCGTGGCTGATCTATTTGATGATTCAGACGTTTTGTTGGGTGCTCAGAATCTTAGCGCCCAGCTATCAGGCGCTCATACCGGTGAAGTCAGTGCTTCGATGCTCCATGACATCGGCTGCCGCTTCGTATTGGTCGGGCATTCGGAGCGCCGGGCACTTTATTCAGAGGACGATGACCTTGTGGCAAAGAAATTTGCTACGGCGCTTCGTGCTGGGCTCATTCCGGTTTTGTGTGTCGGCGAAACACTCGCACAGCGTCAGTGCGGCGAAACGGAAGGGGTCGTCACTACTCAGCTGAGTGCGGTATTGAAGGCTGTTGGCATTCAGGATCTGGCTAAAGGCGTAATTGCCTACGAGCCTGTCTGGGCCATTGGTACTGGCGAAACTGCTACACCAGAGCAGGCGCAAGCAGTGCATCGACACATCCGACAGTGGTTGGCTAACGAGGACCGCGCAGCCGCCGCTGATTGCCGGATTTTGTACGGTGGAAGTGTGAAGGCCGACAACGCAGAGCAACTGTTCAAGCAACCCGATATCGATGGCGGCTTGATAGGCGGAGCTTCTCTGGACGCGATGTCTTTCGCTGCCATTTGCTGGGCAGCTCAGACCAATCCAACTACCGAATCTATCGCGATCTGAATTCTTTTCAATGTGTAGGCGCTGCGTGTCCGTTCATTTTTTTCGGGCAGCGCCTGGTGCAGGCACAGAGGTATAAAAATGACTTTGAACAATCGACTTGAAGCACTGTTTCCTAGCGCTGACGAAATCCCCACTGCTTTCCGTCCAGGGCCGGCCATCGAACAGCGCGACTATCTCGTCAATGGTGAGTTGCTGTTGTGGGACGGTCCATTGGCTCCGGTCCGTAGCCCTGTGTGCCTGAAGAAAGAGTCGGGACACGAGTCCGTCATTTTGGGTAGTACACCGCTACTGGATGCACAGACTGCCATGACCGCACTGGATGCTGCGGTGCAGGCATATGATCGTGGTCAAGGCCCTTGGCCGACCATGCGTGTGGTCGAGCGTATTTGCCACGTCGAGGCTTTCCTCAAGCGTATGCGTGAACAGCGCGAAGCCGTGGTGAAGTTGTTGATGTGGGAGATCGGCAAAAACCTGAAGGACTCGGAGAAAGAGTTCGATCGCACCTGCGATTACATCGTCGACACCATCAATGCTCTGAAGGAACTGGATCGTCGTTCCAGCCGTTTCGAGCTTGAGCAAGACACCTTGGGGCAGATTCGCCGCGTTCCCTTGGGTGTGACTCTGTGCATGGGGCCGTACAACTATCCCCTGAACGAGACGTTCACTACGTTGATCCCGGCTTTGATCATGGGCAACACCGTCGTGTTCAAACCCGCCAAGTTTGGTGTTTTGCTGATTCGGCCTTTGCTAGAAGCGTTCCGTGACAGCTTTCCGGCAGGGGTCATCAACATCATCTACGGTAGCGGCCGAGAAACCGTCAGCGCTTTGATGGCCAGCGGCAAGATCGATGTCTTTGCCTTCATCGGTACCAACAAGGCTGCCAGTGATCTCAAAAAACTGCACCCAAAGCCGCACCGCTTGCGTGCCGCGCTTGGCCTGGATGCGAAAAATCCAGGCATCGTCCTGCCTGATGTCGATTTGGATAACGCAGTTGCGGAGGCTGTTACCGGGTCGCTTTCGTTCAATGGTCAGCGTTGTACCGCACTAAAAATCCTGTTCGTCCATGAAACCATCGTGGACGCTTTCCTGGATAAATTTCAGTCGAAGCTTGCCCAGCTGAAACCGGGCATGCCTTGGGAGACAGGAGTGGCATTAACTCCACTGCCGGAGCCAGGCAAGACTGATTTTCTCACTGGTCTGGTAAACGACGCGGTGAGCAAAGGTGCCAAAGTAGTCAATGCTGGTGGCGGTGAAGTCTGCGAAACATTCTTCTACCCGGCCTTGTTGTACCCAGTGACATCTGACATGCGCGTGTACCACGAGGAGCAGTTCGGGCCCGTAGTGCCGGTGGTGGTCTATCGCGATCTGGAGACAGTTATCAACTATGTCCTCGATTCAGATTTCGGCCAGCAGTTGAGTATCTTCGGCAACAATTCAGCGCAAGTTGGTCGTCTGGTCGATGCATTTGCAAACCAGGTGGGGCGTATCAACATCAACGCTCAATGCCAGCGTGGGCCGGACAGCTTTCCATTCAACGGGCGTAAAAACTCAGCTGAAGGGACACTGTCCGTCGACGACGCCTTGCGGGTGTTCTCCATCCGAACGCTAGTCGCCACCAAGTTCCAGGAGAGCAACAAAGAGCTGGTCAGCGACATCATCCGAAATCGTGACTCGAGTTTCTTGACCACTGATTACATCTTCTAGGGGGAGTGATGACTACGCGCTCTTTGATTATCCTCGACGGTGTCGGCATTCGTCAGGCAACTGACTCGAACGCTTTTGCAGCAGCCAAAAAGCCAACGTTTGATGCGCTGCTTGAGCGCTATGCGAACAGCCAAATCGAAACATCAGGTCTGGCGGTAGGCCTTCCTCAAGGTCAGATGGGGAATTCCGAAGTAGGCCACATGAACCTGGGAGCAGGTCGTGTGGTGTACCAGAGCCTGACCCGGATTGATAAAGCTCTCGCGGATGGAGAGTTCTCTAGCAACCCAGCGTTGTTGGAATTACTCCAGGGAGTAAAAACGCGCGATGGTGCTGTACACGTCTTGGGGCTGCTTTCCCCCGGCGGTGTTCATGGACACATCGATCAGATTGTCGCGGCATGCGGTTGCCTCGTTGAGCAGGGTGTCGAAAAAATCTATGTGCACGGATTTCTAGATGGCCGAGACACTCCGCCCAAGAGCGCGCAGGCATCGCTGGATGCCTTGGAGAGTGAATTCGCTCGCTTGGGCGCGGGGCGGATTGTCTCGTTGGTCGGTCGTTACTATGCAATGGATCGCGATAACCGCTGGCCGCGGATCGAAACCGCTTACCGCCTGATTGTTTCGGCGAATGCTGAACATCAAGTGGCAACCGCTACTGAAGCTTTGTCAGCGGCTTACGAACGTGGTGAATCGGATGAGTTCGTCAAGCCGACAACGATTGGGCAACCTGTCAGTGTCGGCCCCGATGACGCGATGATCTTCATGAACTTTCGACCTGATCGTGCACGCGAATTGACCCAGGCATTGATCAAGCCCGAATTCGAAGGGTTTGAACGACCTTTTGTTTTGCCAAAGGATCGGCTGCTGACATTGACCCGATATTCCGAAGAGTTGGACTGCCCATGCGCATTCGCTCCGGAGGCGATCAGCAACAGCTTGGGGGAACACTTGGCCATTCTTGGGAAGACGCAATTGCGCATTGCTGAAACCGAGAAGTACGCCCATGTGACGTTCTTTTTCAACGGCGGTAGAGAGCAGCCTTTTGAGGGGGAGGAGCGAATCTTGATTTCTTCTCCTGACGTTGCTTCCTACGATCTTCAGCCTGAGATGAGCGCCCCCCTGTTGACGGACAAGTTGGTCAACGCCATCGCTGGTGGCGCATTCGATCTGATCGTTTGCAACTATGCCAACGGCGATATGGTGGGTCATACCGGCTCCTTTGACGCAGCCGTCAAGGCGGTTGAGGTGCTCGATGAATGTCTGCGTCGGGTGGTGGAAGCAACCCTTGCCGCCGGCGGTGAATGCCTGATTACAGCCGACCACGGCAATGTCGAACAAATGCTCGACACCGAGTCTGGCCAGGCACACACGGCTCATACCTTGAATCCCGTTCCGCTGATTCTGGTCAGTGAGCAACCTGGCCGAGAGGGACTGAAGAATGGCCGGTTGTGCGATATCGCACCTACCTTGTTGCAGATGCTGAGCTTGCCGATTCCGTCTGAGATGGATGGCAACTCACTTCTTACCGTCTGATTGGCTTACAGGTGCCATCAGTGCATCGCCGCACCGACGATTGGTTTGGTCGCCCCCGTCGAGGCGATGTGGCTTAACACGACTCGCTCATTTGAGCATGCGGGCATTGCCAATTTTGGTAGTGCCTTTTTTTCTGGGCAATCGAGAGTTTTGAAGTTATGGAATGGTTTCTCAATCCGGAAATCTGGATCGCGTTTTTTACCCTGACAGTGTTGGAAATTGTTTTGGGTATCGACAACATCATCATGATTTCGATTCTGGTCAGCCGGATGCCGAAAGCAATGCAGCCGAAAACACGTTTTTTTGGCTTGGCCCTGGCCATGGTCACTCGCATTCTTTTACTGCTGTCCATCACCTGGATCATGCGCCTGACGGCTGATCTCTTTCATGTCTTTGATCAAGGGATATCAGGCCGTGATTTGATTCTGTTTTTCGGTGGATTGTTTCTGTTGTGGAAAAGCAGCAGCGAAATTTTCCAGGAGTTGGAAGGTGCCGAGGAGGGCGAGTCAGCGTTTGCCAAGAAAGGCGCGGGCTTTCTGAGCACGATCATTCAGATCGCAATCATCGATATTGTCTTTTCCCTGGATTCGGTCATCACGGCGGTTGGTATGGTCTCTCACGTACCGGTGATGATCGCTGCCATTGTGGTCGCTGTGCTGATCATGATGCTGGCTGCCGGAGCGATCAGCGCATTTATCGATAAGCACCCGAGTTTGAAAATGCTTGCCCTGGCATTTTTGATTGTCGTGGGCGTCGTGCTCATCGCAGACGCCATGGGGCAGCACGTACCAAAAGGCTATGTTTACTTTGCCATGGCTTTTTCGCTGGCGGTCGAAGCATTGAATATTCGGTTCAGGATACAAAAGCCTGCATGAATCATTGAAAACGGGGCAAGGACGCCTCGTTTCAGCAATCCACAGTTCTCATGTCAGGTCATCGTGACAACGTGTCAATGCATCGTGACAATTGGGGCCTGATCTTCAGCCACCTCTTTCCAGCTGTCATCCGGATCAAAGCGCTTCATCGCCAGCGCCAGTTTTTCACCTTCGGGCCCCAGGTCTTTTTCGAATACCTGTCCTTCATGACTGATCATGAAACTCATCACGCCGGTGTCGTTGTACTTTGCCGGCCAGGCGATCAGCGCAAAGCCGCGGCTCATCTTGTCGCCGATGAGGTAGCTGTAGGCGCCACCCGGTGCCGAAGGACCCTGGCCATGAAGGATGCGGAAGCGATAGCCATGCCACTCTTCGTCGGCTATGGCTTTGCCGAACGAAGGCCCCAGCGGGCTGATCTGGCCGCTGTCGTCTTCGTCCCAATAGAGTCCATCGTGCATGCCGGGGGTGCTGAAGATTTTCTGCGCATACTCGAGTGCGCCATCATCGTCCCGATCCACTGACGCATAGTCCATCTGGGCGTCGTGATAGGCCAGCACCGATTGCACCGCGGCAAGTTCATTGCGGCCGATTTGACGTGCACGGATCTCTGCACTGCCGGCCTTCATGTCGAAGCGCCAACCGTTCTCGTTCTTTGTAAGGGGGATAGGCAGTGTCCAGTTCTCACTGCCGACCGCCAGGACAGCCTTGCGGTCACTGGTGTTTTCAAAGTGGTGTTGCTCGCGGTACTGCTGCAAGAACGCATCCACATCTTTGCGCTGCACGCCTTCGCGGGGGATGTAATTGTGCCAGTCATTGCCCAGCAGTTCGGTCAGGCGTGCCTGGTCGGCGTGTTCCGTGCCCAGTGCTTCGACAAAGGCTTCCGCGGCCTTTTCCGGGGTTGGAAAGGCCTGCTGTGCCGTCGCCATGCACGACCACAACAAGCCGGTGGCTATAACCAGGACATGAGGGAGCAAGCCCGTGAGTCCCTTCAATCGAGGATGGTTGTTCAACGACGGCCCCCCCTTTGACGCGATGGTGGATTGGACGGCCGGCTGACCTGGTGGCCGGCTGATCGCGAAGCACTGGGGCGTTGGGCGGAAACCTGGCTGGCCCGGCCACGATTGGCCTGGACGTTGGCCTGGGACGGTGAGCGTGCGCCCGCGAACGCATTGTTGCGGGCACTGCCGGCACTGGCGGCAGGCCGTTTATTCGTCGCTTGCCGCGTCTGCGCGGAGCCTTCTCTGCGCTGATTCAACTGGGCGCTCTGGTTCCTGGGTTGCTGGGTCTCTCTCCTGGGCTGCTGATTCTCCCGGGTGTTCCTGGCCGTGCCCTGGCTTCTGTCCGCCGCCTTCGGTCTGTCTGCACCGGCCTGTAACCGGTCGCCGCCCGAGGCCCCGGACTGGAGTTTGCGTGTTTGATCACGGGCTTCGCGGTTGCTGGTGGCAGGTCGTTCGATACCGTGCCTGTCCATTGAGGTGCGGGCATTTTCACGGGCCTGGGCGCGTTGGGCATTGTCCCCCCGATAGGCTTCACGCTGGTTGGCACCGTTGAGTTGGCGGCCGTACTGTGCGCGGCTCGCGTTGTCTCGATAGGGCACGCCATTACGGTGCACCGGGTTGTGTTGCCATTTGTTGTTGGTGATCCGGTTGTTGGCATTGATGTTGTTGTAGCGATTGACGTCGATGTCGATGTCGTTATTGCCCCAGTCACATTCACCCCACAACGATCCAATGATCGCCACACCGGCACCAAACGCGAGTCCGGCCATCAGGGCCTGACCAGGGTAATAGGCCGGTGGCGGTGGATAGTACGCGGGCGGCGACGCCGGATAGGGCCAGGTGCCGTAGGTGGTGGTCGGGTTATAGGTGGGGACGTACACCACCTGCGGATCGGCAGGCTGAATGATGATGGTGGAGTTGCTGGCGGGGGCCGATTCAGGGGCTGGAGCCGGTGCCGCAGTCGTGGTCGCCGGTGCCGGTGCCGGTGCCGCGACATTCTGGATCGTCACGTTCTGATATTGGTTGCTCTGCAGATTGCCGGCTGCCTGTGCCTGGCGCCGCAAGCGTTGCGCGCTTTCCATGACATCGTCGGGCTGCGCCAGGAAGGCATCGCCCAGGCGCTGGACCCAGACGGGATCCTGTCCGAGCAATGCCAGCACCTGCGGGAAGGCGACCAGTGCCTGCACGCTTGGATCCCATGGCTGGTTCGCCACCTGTTTGACCGCATCGTCACCCTTGGCGTCCGGGTGGGCTTTGGACCAGTTGACCGCCTCGCCGACTTCCCCGGGGTAGGTGGTGGCCATCAGCACCTGTGCAAACAGTGGGTCCGGGTAAAGCGCAATGGGCGCCAGCATCTGATCCAGTTGTTCCTGGGTGAATACCGGGTCCTTGGCCACCGGGGCGACGGGCGCTGCATTGGCTGTGCTTGCCGGTGCGGGGGCTGCGGCGGGTGCCGGAACCGGGGCCGGTGCGGCAGCGGTCCCCTCCGTACCCAGTGCCAGGCAGGACGATCCGCTCAAGAACAGTACGGCCGACAACGCGTAAAGTAATGGATTGTGCATTGCACCCCCCATGGGGTCAGGCAGGCTTGAAATGAGTGGATCAATCCCTGGCAGGTGAAGCCGACTTTGCAAGCCACAGAGCCTGACCTCGACACCGCTTTCTAATGGTAGCAGTTGATTTTAAAAAGCCAGGTTGACTTTCAAACGGTGTGATCCTGGTCCTGGTCAATGTGCACTGGCATCGCTTTCGTGTTCTTCGGCGAATGCCATGAACACATCCAGGTCCAGCACCTCCAGCTTGATCTGGGCGATGAACGCCGAGAAGGCCAGGTTGGCGGCCAGCAGGCGCAGGTCGCTGGCCCAGGCCGGAAGATAGACCGGCCCCTTGAGCCAGCCAGACTCGAACAGGGGCGCCAGGCGCATGGTGTCAGCCAGGCTGAGGCGCCCTGCAAACAGATGCCCGACCAGTTCCGGCCGGTTGTCGCGGATAGCAATGCGCAGCAGGGTGTGGACGCCGAGCAACCCGGTCAGGTAGGCGGCGTCCTTGGTGAACGCCGAACCGCCCCGCAGGTCGGCGCCGCGGAACACCCGTTGGGTTGAGCGGAAGGATTCCTCTTCTGTCTGTCCGGCCGCCAGAAAACCTTCGAACACCTGGATGAAATCCGCACCCTCCAGTGCCTGCTGGACGGCGAGCACGCGCAGGGCCAGGCGCCGCAGGCGGTTGATGTCCATGCTGCCGGTGAACAGTTCGGCCAGGGTGGCAATGCCTTCCTGGGTCTGGGTGGTGCGGGGCGCCCCCAGGCCCAGGCTCGTGAGGTTGGGCTGGCGCGCGCCGTTCTGTGCCGTGGCGACATGCACGAACGCCTCGTGTTGCAACAGCTGATGCTTGTCCAGTTCCGAGAACAGCGCGCTGGCCCGCAGGCGAATGCGGCTCGATCCGGCGATGGCCTTGGCGGCCAGGTTCGGATCGAGCACGACCGTGATTTGTCCGACGCCGAAGAATCTGTCCAGTTCCGGTTGAATCCAGGCGGCGAACGCCTTGGCCGGGATCTCGGCCGGGCAGGGTGGAATCCGCGCATTGCCCAGCAGGGCGTCGGTGGTCTTGAGGAAGAACCGGGCCGCGTCAAGCATGCTCAGTTGCAGGCGTGTGTAATAGAAATCCGGGCGCCGGTACAGCGCGGATGAATACTGCGTAAAGGCGGGAGTACCGATGGCTCCCAGCATGTGCCCGGCCGTGGCATAGCTACGGGCGGTCATGGCCAGGTAATTGCCGGCCGGATGCCCCACATCGCAACGGCGGATAAAGGTTTCCAGGGCGGCGATGTCGGCGCTGTGGTCGCGGGTTTGCAACTGGACCTTGGGTAACTCGGCCCGCCCGCCGCGCCATTTCGTCAGGAAGTCTTCCTCGACGCCGTCCGGCCAGGACAGGGCATCCAGCACGCGGATCTTGCGGGTCAGGCCGGGCAGGGCGGCATCGAGTTCGGACAGGGCGGCGGCGCTCATGGATAGCTCCTTGAGGGACGAAGTGGCGTTACAAAAGCTTAGTCGTCGCGCGCGGTTGTGTGCGTTTACGAAGTGAGGTAGACGGTCTCAGAGCAGGCTCCACGACACCCCGACATACATCGCCATGCCTTCACCGGGGGTGGATCGTGCCGCGTCCAGCCCTTTGTCGTCGTAGCCCGGCGTGACCGTGGCGGCATAGTGCTTGTCGGTCAGGTTGCGCAGGTCCAGCCAGGTCTGCCAGTCGCCCTTGGGCGCGTTGTAGCCCAAGGTCGCGCCGAATATGGCATAGGGATCGGCGTAGAAGCTGTTGGCGTAATCGACGGCCACCTTCGACACCCATTGCGTGTTGACCGCGGCGAAGAAGCCTTGTGGCCAGTCGTAGCGCAGTTCGCCCTGGTAATAGTGCATCGGCAGACCCGGCAGGCGGTTGTCGCCGAAGCGCTCATCGTCGCGGTAGTGGAAGTCACTGAAGGTATAGCTCTGGCGCAGGCTCAATTGGCCGCCATCGCCCGGCGACCAGAGGGGGCTCAGCAGGCTGGCTTCCACACCCTGGTGCACGGTCGGGCTGGCGTTGAGCTCGTAGGGCGTGGTGGCGTTGGCGTCCGGCAGCACCGAAAGCAATTCGTGGCGCACCTGGGCGTAGTACCAGGCCAGGCTCCACTGCCCCAGCGTGCTGTCGCCACGGCCGCCGATTTCCAGGGTGGTGGCGGTCTGGTTTTGCAGCGTGACCGGTTGGCGCTGGGCGCCTGTCGCGGGGCCGCTGCCTTTTGGGAATCGGATGTTCGAGCTATAGATCAGCGACCACGGATGTGGCGCCTCGACCGAGCGGCTGAGATTGCCGAACAGTTGCAGGTCCGGTGTCAGTTGGTAGCGCAGGCCCACGCGCGGGGCGTAGTCCCAGTCGTGCAGGCTGGTCTTGCCACCTTCCTGCGGGTAGGTGACAGCGCTTTCACGGCGGGTGTAGATCGCGGCGAGGCCGGTGGTCAGCCACAGGTCGTCGGCGATCTCCAGGTCATTGCCGACATGCAGGACCGTGTCCGAGCCCTGGTAGGTGAAGTTGCGGATCAGCGTGCCCGGTGCGTAACCGGCGGTGTTGCCGGTGGGGATGCGCACGAACTCGCTGGCACCGGCGTTGGGCAGGTGTTTGGTCACTCGCAGGCCCAGGGTGCTTTGGCTTTCCAGCCCCCAGAGCGTGTCGCGACGCTTGTAGTCGAACGTGCCGCTGACATCCGTGTACGCCACCTTCAGGCGGTTGGGGCCCTCGCTCAGGTCCATGGGATAGTCGTGGTAGACAAGACCGGTCTGGATGCTCGAATCGTCATCGATGTACCAGGTGGTCTTGTTGCCGATAAAGGTGCTGCCCGGCTCGTCGCGGTGGTCGTCCCGCGCCACGTAGGCAGGGTTGGCCGCCCGTGGGTTGTGCTCGATGGAGTGTTTGGTCACCCGTCCCGCGAGATCGTTGTCGGTCTGGCGGTGGCGCAGGTAGAAGCGTGTTTCCAGGTTGGGGTTGAAGCGATAGCCGAAGTTGGCGATGACACCCTGGCTCTCGCTGGCCGTGTGGTCCTGATAGCCGTCGGCGTTGGCGTCGGTCATGGCCACGTAGTAATCGAAGGCGCCGAGCACCTGTCCGGAGCTGACCTGGCGCTGCTGATAGCCGTGACTGCCCGTTGCGTAGCGTACCTGCAACTTCGGCGCGTTGTAGCCGGTATGGCTGACGTAATCGATGGCCCCGCCAAGAGCCAGGGCGCCCCGGTCGAATCCGTTGGCGCCGCGCAGCACTTGCACGTGGTCGAGCCACAGCGGTTCCAGCAATTCATAGGGCGTGCCGCCGGGGCCGGTCAGCGGCAGACCGTCGAGCATGGCGTACAGCCCCGAGGCATGGGCACCCGGTGCACGATTGATCCCCGATCCGCGGATAGAGATCTTCACCCCTTCGTTGCCCGCCGACTGGGCATAGATCCCCGGCTGGTAAGCCAGCACATCCTGATTGCTGGCCACGCGGCCCTGCAACGGACGGCGCATGTCGACCACGTTGGTGCCGCCGGGCACCTGGGCCAGCCGGGCCCTGGCGTCCTCGATCCCCTGGTCTTCGTCGCTCTGGTCCTCAGCGCCAATCAGCACTTGTCCCAACTCCAGGCCCTGAGCCTCGGTCATGGCCGGATAAACAAGGGCCAGGCCCAGCAGCGCAGCGGGCAAGGAATGAGGCGAGGGCATTGGGAAAACTCCAGACGTACGGGAACGGGCAATGAACAGTGCGACGCAAGAAGGAACGAAGGGAGCACATGGCAATTTTGTTATTTTGCCCGCCAAGGACTGGCGGCTATCGATTCAGCAGCGGTGCCAGCAATGCGCACATACCGCGCCAGTGCGAACCCTCCCAGTAAACCCGTTGGCAGGCGTCGCAGCGCAGGAAGTGCGAATAGAGGACGCCAATGCGTGGCGGCACCTGCGTCCGGGCCAGTTCCAGGCTGATCTCGTGCAGCGGCAGGTTGCAATGCAGGCACAGGCTGAATGGCCGCGCACTACGCGCCAAATCGAGGCGCTCGTACAATTCGCGCAGCTGCAGCGACGGTTTCAGGGCATGCACATAACAGCCGTGGCTGATGATTCGCCGCTTGAGTAGTTCGCGGTCGCGGGTCAGCACGATGCGTCCTTGCTGCGCAGCAATCTCGGCGATTTCGCTATCCTCGAAGCCATTGTCGTAGAGGGTGTCGAAGCCGCTCATGCGCAGCAGGCTGGCCAGCCCGCCAAGGTGCGCATCCGCGACGAAACGCAGCACCCGTAAAGGTTGCGCACGAACCTTGAGCAGCGGGCTGATGTCCAGCGCTTCGAACTTGGGATACACCGCCAGCCGGTCATTGTCGAGGATCACCCGCTCCAGGCCCACCGACTCGCCGTTGAGCAGCACCAGTTCGACCTCGGTGTGCGGTATCCCGAGCGCCTCGATCATGTGCTTGACCGTCGCCCCTTGCGCGCACTCACAGGTGAAGGGTTGCCGCCGCCGTTCGGCCGGCAGGAAATCGTTGAGCTCCTCGTAGAAGCGGAAAGTTGCACTGGTCATGTTGAACAGTATGGCAGGGCTGCAGGGCTTGCAATCGAACTGATCAGCCATTTATGCCAGATTTAAACACCATGCATCGTGGCCATGAACGGCAGTGAACGAACCTTTGCAGACATTCTTAACAACTAAGCTAAAAGGCCGGCTTCAGCCGGTCCCGGTGAACGAAGCGAACGATTTGAATGCATTGTCAGGTGTGTTCAACGGAATGTTCCATTTAAAAATCTTCTGCCTCGGGCGCACGGAAGGCCTTACTGTAGTAGCCGGACTGGTCGAAACAGCAAACCTGCTTCTTGCCGGATGCAAGCATATCGCAGGCATCACCAATTCGTTTTACGCGCGTCTTAAGTTGCTTGGCTGAAGTAATCCAGTGTATCCAGTCTACTCGTGCGATGGTCGTCGTACTGTTCCAAACTTTACGAGCCTCAGGAGTGGCTGCCAGTGCCTCCTGAAAGTCTGTTGGGATGTCAGGCTCGGGTTCCTTCTTCACAGGGGTTAGCTCTAGTGTAACGATATCCCCAACGGCCGCGCCTGCAGCTTCGAGTAACTCTCTACTTACCTGCAGCCAATGGCTCCGCTGACCATCCGGCTCAAGGGTTGCCTGGAAATGGTGTCCATTGATTGTGCCTTCAACTGTCGTCCTTCCTCGCCTCGGAAGCTGTTCACTTGCGTCTCTTGGCAGTACTACGAACGCCCACGACGTATCATTACCAGACTTTGCCGGACGAAGAAGCTTTGCTTCGAATCGGGATTTCACATCGATTGTTGTCATTGCAACTCCTCCAACTAATACGCCTAACTACTATTTGGCGACATCACTGTCGCGTTTAAACGCGACAGTGATGTCGTATAACGTTCCTTGTCGTCCTGCAAGCCCTTGTCTAGTCAGGAGGAATTGCAGCAAACGCGACATAGCCCAGGGAGAAGCGCGACATTGATGACGCCAGGCTCAGCTGCGGTAAAGACTCAGTGCAGAAGGTCGAAGCTACCTATTAGCCACTAGTCTGTCCAGTGGCTGCTTATGGCCGATTCTGTTGAAAAAGTCGGCCATGGTTTGCGCTTCAAAAAAGTACGCGTCCGAGATTGAAATCTTTACTTTTGGCAGAGGCTTCCAGACCCGGATTTCGGGCCGAAAGCCGAAGGCAAGCGGCTATCGCTCAACTTCGATTTTACCGACCTTGAACAGAAATATTCGGTGGAAATGGAGAATGGCGTGCTCAACCACACCGAAGGTGTTGAAGCAAAAGATGCCGATGCGAAGGTGACCCTGACCCGCGACACGCTGAACAAGATCGTGTTGAAAGAGACCTCGTTGAAAGACGCACTGGCCTCGGGTGATATCAAGATGCCGGCCTGGTCAGTCGAGTGGCAGCGATATCGTTAATCTCGTTCCTTTGTCCGGTGCGCTGTCGATCGTGAACTCCCCGCCCAGCATGCTGATGCGTTCCTTCATCCCCACCAACCCGAACGAGTTCAGTTTTTTGCGATCCGTCATGCCTACGCCGTTGTCTTTGATCTGCAGGTAAAGCCGGCGACCCTCACTGGAGAGTTCGATATGCACCTGTGTCGCTTGCGCGTGCCGGGCAATATTCGACAGCGATTCCTGCACGATGCGGAACAGGGTGGTGGCGGATTTTTCATTCAGATCGCAACGGAAGTTTTCGTCTTTCGCCGACATCGTGCAATCGATCGCGCTGCGCTGGCGGAACTCTTCAAGTTGCCACTCGATCGCTGCCTGCAATCCAAGATCGAGTACGGGTGGCCGAAGATCATTGATGATACTGCGGACACTGCGGATGGCTGTATCGAGGTGATTCAGAGCATCGCTGGCCTTTTCGTTGAGCTTGGGGTGCATGGTACTGGTGCGCGTCTGCAACATGGAGACATCGATTCGCAACGCCAGCAGACTCTGTCCCAGCTCGTCATGGATGTCCCGTGCGATCCGCTTTCGCTCTTCTTCCTTGATGTGCTCCTGATAGGAGGCCAGTTCACGCAGCTGCAGCTTCGATTGCAGCAATTCTTCGGCCTGCATCGTCAGTTTGCGCTGCAAGTAGAACAGGTCGACAAACACCTGGATCTTGGCGCGAAGAACCTCGGCCACAATCGGCGAGAAGATGTAATCGACTGCGCCGGCCGTATAACCGCGGAAACGCTCGGAATCGGTGTCGGCCTCCGCCGTGACGAAGATAATGGGCGTGTGGGCCGACTTCGGGCGGCCGTGAATGAGTGCAGCGGTTTCAAAACCGTCCATCACTGGCATTTTCACGTCGAGCAGAATGACGGCGAAGTCGCGCTGCAATAGCAGGCGCAGCGCCTCGCGTCCGGAAGTCGCGGTGGCAATATCGAGGCCCATGTCGGCAATCACCGCGGCGAGCGCCGTGAGCTTGGCGGGATTGTCATCCACCAGCAACACGGATGCTGGCACGCCATCAGGCGGGAGCGGGTGCCGCACCTGGGCTCTCTCATTGAATACCGGGGGTTCCTGCTGCATATTTATGCCACTTCGGTTTGCGCTAGCGCCTCTTGCCATTACGGCAACACCGGTAAAGTCGAGCCGGCCTTGCGCACTTTGCCACCTTTGCTGTCGCGCAATGAGCGCGGCACAGAATCATCGATAGAGCCATTTGCGCATCAGTGACAGTAGCTGGTCGGTATCCACCGGCTTGCTGACATAGTCCGAGGCTCCTGCCTCGATGCACTTTTCACGGTCACCCATCATCGCCTTGGCCGTCAGCGCAATCATGGGCAGGGCTTCAAATCTTTTGAATGTACGGATCTGGCGCATGGTTTCAAAGCCATCCATCTCGGGCATCATGATGTCCATCAGCACGATGTCGGTATCGGGCTGCTGCTGCAGCAGTTCAATGGCGGTTCGGCCGTTTTCGGCCGTGGCCACCAACATTTTGTTGCTCTCAAGCACGCTGGTCAGGGCAAAAATATTGCGCACGTCATCGTCGACCACCAGGGCCTTTTTACCCTCGAGACTGTCCGAACC
>Ga0247818_10000825_pt1 | contig 19563 bp, 21 predicted proteins | sample 13C_Glucose_Day1_FD_192424 | JGI IMG/M metagenome (GOLD analysis project Ga0247818, IMG submission 192424) | Soil microbial communities from agricultural site in Penn Yan, New York, United States - 13C_Glucose_Day1 | ecosystem: Environmental > Terrestrial > Soil > Agricultural land | place... | reverse complement strand
GAACTGCGCTTCCTGCCATGGCGCCGATGCCGAAGGAAAGTCAGGAGTCGCGCCACCGCTGATCCACAAGATCTACGAACCCGGTCACCATAGCGACGTGGCGTTCGTGATGGCCGCAACCAGCGGCGTCCGAGCGCATCACTGGACCTTCGGCGACATGGCTCCGGTGCCAGAGTTGACTGATGCTGAACTGGCCCACATCATCCGGTTCGTGCGGGAGGTTCAGGTGGCGAATGGCATTATGTGAGCACGGGCATTATTTGCGGCAGTCATGCCTTGGCCGTCCTCAGAAAGGCGCTCAGTCGCTGTTCCGCGCTGCCTGAAGCGCCTGTATTCGCGCGGGCCAGGTCGATTTGATATAGGCAAGGATGGCGATGATGTCGTCATTCTCCAGGATATCACCGAATGCCGGCATGCCGGATGTCATCCGAACGTCCAAGTCATCCAGGACCGCCTTTCCGCCACGGAGGATATAGTCAATCAGCATTGCATCGTCGTGATGCCACGTGTGACCTGTCTCGTCATGCGGCGGGGCGGGCATGACGCCATCCTCGCGCATGATCTGCCAGTCCGGCTGCCCTTCCAGCTGAGCACCGTGGCATGCCGCGCAATGCTCGGCATAGAGCTGAGCGCCCCGCTGCAGGTCTTGCGCTCTGCTGATGGGCCAGGTGGCCCAGACGGCTGCCCCGACAAGCGCCGGGACCAGCATCCATCGCAGCCAGACAGGAAAAGGGAATGGGACGTTTGCTGGCACTACCGAGAACTTGCTGCCCTTTGAAGAAAGGTCAACCTCCGCAGGAGCCTGCATCTCTCAACAGCTGGAGCAGAAAAGCGCATGGGATAGCTTGCCTCACGCTGCCCGTTCGACCTCGACAGTGAGATGCGAAAGATCGTGGATGTGCGAGAGCTTTGCACGATAGGCTGCCGGCTCCTGCGGGTCTGTTGACCGGATCGAGAGGATTGCACCGTGATGTCCGGGTCCGAGTTGCCAGACGTGCAGGTCGGTGATCCGGTCCGAGCCTGTTTCAATCGCGGAGCGGATCTCCTCCGGCAAATCCTCCTCCTCGGAAGCGTAGTCAAGCAGCACCCGACCCGTGTCCCGGATCAGACTCCAGGACCATCGGGCAATCACCAGAGCCCCAACAATGCCCATGGTCGGATCAAGCCAGTTCCAGCCGTAGAGGCTGCCCATTGTCAGCGCCACGATCGCCAGCACGGAGGTCAGGGCATCCGCCAGGACATGCAGATAGGCGGCTCGCAGATTGTTGTCGGTCGCATGACCATGGTGCTGGCCCGGCGCGTGGGAATGATCATGCTCATGATGCTCATGATGCTCACGGTTATGAGGATGACCGTGACCGTGCCCGTGGCCATGATGGTGATGGCCATGGTCCTCGCGCAGCAGCCAGGCGCAGAGCAGATTGACGATCAGACCGACTACGGCCACGGTAATCGCCTGGCGAAAGCTGATCGCAACTGGGCTGTAGAACCGCATCAGGCTTTCCCAGGCGATCAGCAGGGCGATCAGCGCCAGCACGACCGCACTGGCAAATCCCGCCAGATCCCCGATCTTGCCGGTGCCGAAGGTGAAGCGGGCATTGCGAGCGTTGCGCCGGGCATAACGATAAGCGAGCGCGGCAATCAGCATGGCCCCGGCATGGGTAGACATGTGCCACCCGTCGGCAATCAGGGCCATCGAGCCGAAGATACTGCCCGCAGTGATCTCCACTACCATCATCGCGGTTGTGATGGCTATGACCAGCCAGGTCCGGCGCTCGTTCCGTTCGTGATTATCGCCGAGATAGACGTGCTCGTGCGGGCTGGCCAACCGCGAGGCCTGGATGTTCATTTGAGATAGGTCCTGATGATGTCGATCAGTTCGCCCGCGGCCTCTCCGCGCGCCACGTCCTCGTCCCGGTCCGGGTTTGAGATATGCTCCCGGATATGGTCCTCGATCAGCTCTGCCGTCAGCCCGCCCACTGCGCCGCGGATGGAGGCGACCAGGTTCAGGACCTCGCCGCAGGGAGCATCCGTGTCCAAGGCGCGTTCGACGGCCTCGATCTGGCCCTTCAGGCGGCGGACACGGGCCAGGAGTTTGGTCTTGTGCTTCGTCGTATGGCTCATAAGATAGGGGGATACCCTATTTTATGGAGAGTGCAAGATCGATATCACGTATCGTGGGACGACTGTTTTGCTCTCCGACGGAGGCATTCCCGTGCCAGGATTACAGGAAGAATGAGCGGCTGGTTTGAGGAAGCCGCGTTACGGTATGTTTCGAGGGCCGATTGTCGGCTATGGGCCGAGTGCTCACGCTGCAGCCGCAATCGCTGCGACTTGCACGAATGACGGCTGAGGGCTCCGAGCAACATGCTGCGGTGCGAAAATCAGCAGATTTGGCTGCGTCTGGCGGCCTGCCCCGAGGATAGGTCAGGCCCGGCCCATATCGGCCGGTCGAACACCAGTCCTGCCGCTTCGCAGCATGCGCCGAAGCCGCCGCTCATACACCGCGCAGCGAAATCCTCGATGAGATCGCCGCGATGCGGACTTTCCGGTCATTCATTACCGCAGCGAGTTCTACCTTCAATTGTGCACCAAGGCGAAACTGCTCGCGATCGGCCCGGACCTGCCCGTCGCTCATGATGCACGCCGCAGTGTCGCCCAAAGTGGTCGCGCGTTACAATTTCTCAAGCCGGGCGGCGGGGTTTTGCGGGAAAAACCCGAGCGGCGTCGATGGGCCGGTGTATGGCGGTGTCGCAGGCAAGCGTCGTCTCGGGAGAGAGCTCTGCCAATGCCTCGTGATGCGACAGGAAGACCCTGCCGCTGAGATGGGTCAGGAAATCGCTGCGGGCAAGGCGCTCCATGACCGGGCCCTTGATCTCGGACAGGTGCAGCGCGATCCCGGCATCAGCAAGCCGGTGCATTATCAGCTCGAGACTTTCCAAGGCGCTGCCGTCGATCCCGTTCACCGCGGCGCAGTTCAGGACGACATGACGAACCTCAAGACGCTCTGCGACGGCGCTTTGCACCACGCCCTCGATGGCGCGGGCATTTCCGAAGAACAGGCTTTCGTCGATGCGCAGGCTGAGGATTTCGGGGGCGCAGACCACGTCATGGCGCAGGACATTGCGGAAATGCTCGGTGCCGGGAATCTGGCCGATCTCTGCGATATGGGGGCGTGAGCTTTGCCACAGATGCAGCATGACCGAAAGCGCCACCCCGGTGATGATCCCGGTTTCGACACCCCAGCCCAGCGTGACCAGGATGGTTCCGGCAAGCGCCGCGAAATCGAAGCGCGAGAACTTCCAGATGCGACGGATAGCGTCCAGATCGATCAGGCTGAGCACCGCCACGATGATCGTCGCGGCCAGGACCGCAATCGGCAGGAAATGCAAAAGCGGCGTCAGGAACAGCGAGGCCAGCGCGATGCCCGCAGCGGTAAAGGCCCCCGCGGCAGGCGTCTCGGCTCCGGCATCGAAATTCACCACCGAGCGGGCAAAGCCGCCGGTGACCGGGAAGCCGCCCGAGAAGGCCGCGAAAAGATTCGCCGCGCCAAGGCCGATCAGCTCTTGATCGGGGCGGATCGACTGGCGGCGCTTGGCGGCCAGAGTCTGCGCGACCGACATGGATTCGACGAAACCGATCAGCGCGATCAGGAAGGCGGCCGGGGCGAGTGTCGCCCAGCTGCCCAGATGCGTCGGCGGCAGGCCGATCGGCGGCAGGCCCTGCGGCACTTCGCCGACGACGCGCACACCTGCTAATGTCAAATCGAACATCCGAACCGCGAGAGTCGAGAGGGTCACCGCGATCACCGGGCCCGTGCGGGCGAGCAAAGCGGCAAGGCCGGGCGCAAGGCCCAGTCGGACCAAAGCGGGCCTCAGCCCTTTGCGCGCCCAGAACAGGAACGCGGTCGCCGATGCGCCGATTGCCAGCGTCGGCAGGTTCGCCTCGGGCAAAGCACGAAGCAGCGAGACCGTCTGCTCGACCATGGTATCGCCCTTGGCCTTGACCCCGAGAATATGTCCCAATTGACCCGTCGCGATCAGCAGACCCGAGGCCGTGATGAAACCCGAGATCACCGGATGCGAGAGCAGATTGGCCACGAAACCAAGGCGGAAGATCCCCATCGCCACCAGGATCAACCCCGAGAGCAGCGCCAGCGTAACGGTGGCGGCAAGATATTCGGGGCTGCCGGGTAGCGCGACCGCCCCGGCCGCCGTGGCGGTCAGAAGCGAGATGACGGCGACCGGGCCGACAGCCAGGGTGCGGCTGGTCCCGAAGATCGCATAGGCGATCAGGGGGAGGATCGAGGCGTAAAGACCCACGACCGGTGGCAGCCCGGCCAGCATCGCATAGGCCAAAGACTGTGGGATCAGCATGATCGTGACAATCGCCGCGGCCAAGAGGTCGCTGGTCAGCGTGGCGCGATCATAGCGGCGGGCCCAATCGAAAACGGGAAGGTAGCGCGTCAGCATCGGTCAGCCTTTCGGCGGGTCGCCCCGCCCGGAAATATGGCGTTTCGAGGTTCAGGGGGCAGCTTTTGCCCGCCTTGCGCCGCACGGCGCAGGGAATTCTTCCGCAACCGGTCAGAAGCGGTTGACCGGCAGTTTCAGATAGCGCTGGCCGTCGCTTTCAGCTTTTGGCAGTCGTCCGCCGCGCAGGTTGATCTGCAGCGCCGCCAGAATGCGGTCGGGCAAAGCCAGGGTCGCATCGCGGTCCTGGCGCCGCTTGATCCAGTCCTCGCGGCAGGTGCCGGCCTTGACATGGGCATTCTCGGCGAGATGCTGCGCGACCGTGGCCTCCCATTGCGGCTCATCGCGGACGCTCGTGCCATAATCATGGCCGACAAAAAGCCGAGTCTCGCCGGGCAGAGCCAGGATCGCCTGGATTGAATCCCACAACTCCGCCGTGCTGCCGCCGGGAAAATCCGAGCGCGAGGTGCCGACATCGGGCTGCATCAGCGTATCATGCACAAAGGCCGCATCGCCGCAGAGATAGGTGATCGACCCCAGCGTATGGCCCGGCGACAGAATGACACGGGCCTCGAGATTGCCGATCCGGAAGGTCTCGCCCTCGGCGAAAAGAAGGTCAAAATCCGTCGCCGGATCGAAGACATCGGGCAGGTTGTAGATCTTGCCCCAGATGCCCGCGATCTCGGGCACTTTCGCGCCGATCGCATTCGGGGCGCCGGTGCGGTCCTTCAGATGGGCCGAGGCCATAACGTGATCGGCATGGGGATGGGTGTCCAGCACCCATGCCACGCGAAGCCCGTTCTCGCGCACGATATCCAGCACCTGATCCATGCTTCCGGTCGAGAAGCGGTAGTTCTTCGGATCGAAATTCCAGACCACGTCGATCAGGGCCGCCTGCTTCGTTTCAGGATCGGCGCAGATATATTGGATCGAGCCGGTATCGGGTTCATAGATGCCCCAGACATCGGGGCTGCCGACCCCTCGCGAGGGGGAATGGCGCACGATCCTCTGTTTCAGCTTGCTCATTTAAGGCCTCCTTTCGAGGTCAGAAGAGGCATGTTCCGGCCCCGCGCGCCCAGCCACAGGCCCAGCAGCATCATCGGAAGGAAGGTCAGGATTCCGGGGGAAAGCAGGGGCAGCGCCGTCCAGGCCGGGCCGGGGCAGAAGCCGCCGATGCCCCAGCCCAGACCGAACAGCGCCGCACCCAGAATCAGCGGGCGATCGATCCGGCTGCTGGTCGGGATGTCGAAACCCGACGCCAGGACCGGCGCGCCTTGCCGCCAGGCCAGGCGATAACCAAGATAGGTGACGACCACCGCGCCGCCCATGACAAAGCCGAGGCTCGGGTCCCAATGCCCTGCAAGGTCAAGAAAATTCAGCACTTTGGCGGGATTGGCCATGCCCGAGATGATCAGCCCCAAGCCAAAGATCAACCCGCTTAGCAAACCAAGAAGAATGCGCATCAGATCCCTCCCAGAACATGGCGGATGAGAAAGACGGTCAGGAAGCCTGCCGCCATGAAGGTCAGCACCGCCGCCAGCGAGCGCGGAGACAGCCGGGCCAGACCGCAGACGCCATGGCCCGAAGTGCAGCCAGACCCCAGACCGGTGCCAATCCCAACCAAAAGCCCAGCCAGCGCCATGCCGGGCAGATTGCCCGAAACCGTCTGAACGACCGTGCCGCCAAGCAGCCGGTAAAGCAGGGGCGCTGCGATCAGGCCAAGGATGAAGGCCAGCCGCCAGTTGCGGTCGCGCGGCGCTCCCCCCATCGGAACCACAGCACCAAGGACGCCATTGGTGATCCCGGCGATGCCCGCGATCTTGCCGAAAAGCGCCATCACCATGACGGCGCTGAGTCCGATCAACGCACCGCCTGCCAGCGAAACCCATGGCGTGAAATCAGTCGCAACGATTGGACCCATGCCGAAACTCCTGTGAATTGGGCGATGACTTGCTTTTGTCAGGTCGATGGGATATATATTAGACACCACTAAATCAGTCAAGGCTAATGTAATGGAGAAAATTTCGGACATGCCCGTCGCGGCATTGGAGGGGCGGGCCGAATATGTCGCCGAGCGTCTGTCCATGCTCGCCAATGCCAAGCGGCTGCTGATCCTGTGCGAGCTTGCCAAGGGTGAGATGTCGGTGGGCGCATTGCAGGACCGCGTGGGTCTAAGCCAATCGGCGCTGAGCCAGCATCTGGCCCGGATGCGCGATGCGGAGATGGTGGCCACCCGGCGTGAGGCGCAGACGGTATATTACCGGATCGAAGATCCCCGTCTGGAGCAGCTGATGGCCGCGCTTTACCATGCCTATTGCGGGGACGAATGACGAGGCAGGCCGCTACTGGTGGCCGTCCGTGGCCGGCGATGCGCTGCGCAGCACAAGGACGAACCCTAGCGTCACCGCCCCCGCGGACAATGCGCCGCTAAGATTGCCGGCGATATCGGCGATCGCCTCGACATGCCCAGCAAAGGCGTAGTCCGCGCCAAGATACAGCCCCACGCTGCTGATCTGTCCCGAATGCGGCCATGAATGGCAGCCGGGCGAGGCGATCGAGCATTCTGCCGAGATCCGCGACAGCGTCGGCCATGTCCTGAAGGACGGCGATACCGTGACCGTGATCAAGGATCTGAAGGTCAAGGCTTCGTCCCTGGTGGTCAAGGTCGGCACCAAGGTTCGCGGCATCCGTCTGGTCGACGGCGATCACGACATTGATTGCAAGATCCCCGGGATTGGCCAGATGGGCCTCAAATCCCAATTCGTGAAGAAGGTTTCGGAATAGGGACTGTTCAGATATCGAAACTCTGATGCATCCGGGGAAGTTCGACCCGGCCGGTCAGCGCCACCGCCAGTGCCTGTCTTGCGGGTTCTTCGCCGTGGACAAGGAAGGTGGCCTCGGGCGCGCCGGTGCGGGCGTGCCAGCCCAGCAGGTCGCTTTGTCCGGCATGGGCCGAGAAGCCGTTGATGGTATGGATCTGGGCGCGGACCGGGACCTCGTCGCCCATGAGCTTCACCGATGTGGCGCCGTCGATGATGATCCGCGCCAGGGTCCCCTCGGCGGCGAAACCGACAAAGATCACACTGCCATCCGCCTGTCCCAGATTGTGGCGCAGGTGGTGGCGGACGCGGCCCCCCGTACACATCCCTGAGCCCGCGATCAGCATCGCACCCGAATGGATGTGGTTTAGCGCCGCGCTATCCGCGGCATCCTGGGTAAAATGAAGTCCGGGCAGGCGGAACGGGTCGTCGCCGCTGCGCAGCATCTCGGCGATGGCGGGCTTGAGCAGGGTCGGATGGCGGCGATAGATCCGTGTCGCCGAGATCGCCATGGGCGAATCCAGAAACACCTGCCATGAGGGCCTGATCCGATCAGCCTGCATGCCTTCGCGCAGGTAGAACAGCAATTCCTGCGCCCGCTCAAGGGCAAAGGTCGGGATAACCACATTACCGCCGCGCTCATCCGCGAGGTTGATCGCGCCGTAGAACTCGTCAAGCGTGGCCGAAAGCGCGCGATGGTCGCGATCGCCATAGGTCGATTCCATCACCACGATATCGGCGTCGTTTGGCGGCGCGGCCTCGCTCAGCAGGGGCCGCGTGGCTGGGCCGATATCGCCCGAGAACAGGATGTGGCGGCGCTGCCCATGCTCGCGGACCTCCAGCAGGATGCTGGCCGAGCCAAGAATATGCCCGGCCTCGAAGTAGGTCGCCCGGATTCCATGGCCCAAGTCGATCGGGATGCGGTATTTCGCCTTGCGGCCGAAGCGGTCGATCGCGTCGAGAGCGTCCATGCTGTCGTAAAGCGGCTCGCTGCGCAGCCCGTGGCGGGTGCGGCGGCGTGCGTCTTCCTCGTGCAGGCGGGCGGCATCCATCAGGACCAGCCGGGTCAGGTCGCAGGTGGCGGGGGTCGCGATGATCTCGCCCGAAAAGCCGCGCTTCACCAGCAGGGGAATGCGCCCGCAATGGTCCAGATGGGCATGGGTCAGTAGCAGAAAGTTGACGGAATAGGGATCGAAGCCAAAGGCTTGGCTGTTATCCTCGGGCAATTCGCCGCCGCCCTGGAACAGGCCGCAATCGATCAGGATCGTCTGGCCATTGGCCTCGACCAGATGGCAAGAACCGGTGACCCCGCCCGCCGCGCCGTGAAACGAAATGCGCATGACGTCCCTTCGCTGCGCGTGCCCGCTTGCACCTCAGGATCGGGCAGGTCCCTGCGGCTGTCCATCGCAATTTGCTTAAGCCGGGTTTTGGCCTCAAAACCCGGATGTCATCCTGTGCGGGCAGCAGATGTGCGTGCAGATATGCCAGCCCCACCACCCAAGCCAAATGTGTCGCCCAGGAGGATGGGCGCCATGGTCCAGCAGCAGATCGGCCAGCCGTTGGTCTGGCATACGCACGTGCTTCCCCATCCGGCAGAGGATCAGATCCTTGTCCGCTGCAACGGGGCGCGGCATGTGCTGGCGGCTCGGATCAGCTTCCGCCCGCGCAACTGGATGCTGCAATCATCTTCGCCCCGGTGGGCGTGTTGGTCCCGGCGGCGCTGCGGGCCTTGCGCAAGGGCGGGGGCGTCGTCTGCGGCGGCATCTATATGAGAGATATTCCTGCCTTTCCTTATGACATTCTGTGGCATGAACGGCAGGTGGTCTCGGTCGCCAACCTGACCCGTGCGGACGCGGTAGAGTTCCCGTCGCTTGCCCCCCGGATCGGGATCAGGGGCGAGTCACGACCTATCCGCTGCGCCGCGCGAATGCGACGCTGGAAGATCTGCGCCATGGACGTTTTCAAGGGGCGGCGGTGCTGGTTCCCTAGTAGCCGTCGCGCGCGGGGTCTGCGGCACGATCCGCAAGGCGCGCAGCGCGTTCAGGATTACCGCGACATCGATCACCTCTTGCAACAAGGCCCCCTGCACCGGTGTGAGGTAACCGAAACCCGCCGCAAGCATCCCCAGAACCGACAGGCCGATTCCCGCGATGACGCTTTGCAGCGCAATGGCTTTCGCCCGCCGCGCGATCTCGATCCCCGGCGCGATGCGGTCCAGACGGTCGACCAGCAGCACCACGTCAGCGGCCTCTGCCGAAGCCGCGGCCCCGCGCGCGCCCATCGCCACGCCGACATCGGCGGCGGCCAGCGCCGGGGCGTCATTCACCCCGTCGCCCACCATCATCACCGGGGCCGAGGCATGTTCGCCGATCACAAGGCGGACCTTTTCGCCGGGGGACAGATCGGCATGAACCGCGTCAAGGCCAAGCCCTTGGGTCACGCGCTGCGCCACATCGGCGCGGTCTCCGGTCGCAAGCAGGATGCGCAGGATGCCTTGCGCGCGCAGGGCGGCCAGCATCTCGTCCGCCCCCTCGCGCAGCGCATCGGCCATGATGATTTGTCCGGCCAGGCGGCCATCGATGGCGAGGGCGACGACGACCTGCCCGCACTGGCTTTGCAGCCCGTCTGCCTCAGCCAAATCGGCAACGAACGCGCTGCCGCCGACCGCGATGCGCCGACCGTCGATCATGCCGGTCACGCCTTCGCCCGGGCGCTCGGCCACGTCGTGGGGCAGCACCAACGCAAGGCCCCGCGCCTTGGCCGCCGCGACGACGGCCTGCGCCACCGGATGTTTCGAGGCCTGATCGAGCGAGGCGGCAAGGCGCAGGATTTCGTCCTTGTCCAGACCCTCGCGGCTTTCGATGCCGACGATCTGCGGCCGCCCATCCGTCAGCGTCCCGGTCTTGTCGAGGATCAGCGTGCGGATGCGGGCCATGGCCTCAAGCGGGCCCGCGCCCTTGACCAGCACCCCGAAATGCGCAGCCCGCGACAGGCCCGCGACCAGCGCGACCGGCACGGCAAGGATCAGCGGACAGGGCGTCGCCACGACCAGAACGGCCACCGCGCGGATCGGATCGCCGCTCAGCCCCCATGCGGCAAGGGCGATGGCCAGCGTGACCGCCAGAAAACCCAGAGACCAGCGGTCGGCCAGCCGCGACATTGGCGCTTTGGAGCGCTGCGCCGCCTCGACCAGCCGCACGATCCCGGCATAGGTGCTGCTTCCGGCGTCATTTGTGGCCTCAAGGTCGAAGGCCTCGCCGGCATTGGTCGCACCGCTCATCGCCTCGGCCCCTTGTGGCAGCCGGATCGGCAAAGGCTCGCCGGTCAGGGCAGAATTGTCCAGATAGGCGCTGGCCGAGGTGATCCGCCCATCGACCGGTACGACATCGCCCTGCCGGATCAGCAGCCGGTCGCCGTGGGTAATGCGATCCAGAGGCACATCCTCAAGCCCGCCATTGCAGTAGCGCGCCGCCATGCGTGGCACGCGCGACAGCAGGTCGCGCATCTCGCGCCGGGCGCGGCCCTCGGCAAAGCTTTCCAGAAAACTGCCGCCCGAATACATCACCGCGACCACCGCCGCGGCCAGATTCTCGCCAAAAATCAACGCCGCCGACATCGAGAGTGCCGCGACGATGTCCAGCCCGAATTCGCCTTGGGCAAGGCTGCGCAGGATCTCGACGAGCAGCGTGGCAATGACCGGCAAGACCGCCAGCGCCCAGACGGTCCCGGTAGCTTGCGGCTGGCCTGCCACATGCAGGGCCATCCCAAGGCACAATCCGGTCAGGGACATGCCCAGAAGCAGGGTTTTCAGACCTTCGGTTCTGGTCAGTTGCACGGGCCCACCCCCTTGCCGGGACGCATCTCGCGATCCTTCCCCAAGAAACCCGGCGCGTCGAGCCGGATCAGTCCGCCTGCGCCACCGCGCGCGCAGAGAAATCCAGCGTCAGCGTTGCGATCTGCCCGTCGATGCGGGTGTCGAAGCCCAGCCCGTTGCGCTCGGCCATCCTGCGCATGATCGTCAGGCCCAGCCCGGCCCCGGTCGAGCCCGCCGATTTCGCAAAGGTCTCGTGCCGGTAGGCGGCCCCAGGCGCGACCGGGTTGCGGATCTGCAGGATGGGGCCGGGGCGCAGGGTCAGGGTCACGCTTCCGGTCCCGTGTTCAACCGCGTTGCGCAGCGCATTGCCCAGCAGCAGCGCCACCGCATCGGGATGGACGGCGATCATCGCCCGCTCGATATCGCCATCGTCGAACAGGATCGCTGTTCGATCCTCAGCGGCGATGACGATGCGGATGATCCGCACCAGATCGCAGCGGGCATGGCCGTCTATGCCGGCCTCGGCGCGCGAAAGTTGCAGCAGACGCTCGATGATCCGGGCCAGACGGTCCAGCGCGGCGGTCATGGCGCGGGCCGCGCCCGCATCGCCCCGGCCCGCCGCGATCAGCTGCGCCTGCGCCGAGGCGCTGGCCAGAGGCGTGCGCAATTCATGAGCGGCATTGGTGGCGAATTGGCGTTCGGATTCTATATGGTTGTGGATGCGCTGCAAATAGCCGTTCAGCGCGACGGGGATGGGCTGCAGTTCCCGCGGCAGGTCGGCATCGGCAAAGGGCGACAGATCCGTGGCGGGCCGGTCCTTCAGCACCGCGGCAAAGCGCAGCGCCGGACCCAGGGCCGCGGCAATGGCGCGCCGCACGGTCAGCAGCACGACCAGCAGGACCGGCAGCATCAGGACCAGCAGCGCCTCGACGCTTTCCAGAAGCTCGTCCCGGCGCCATTCATCGCTTTGGCCGACCTCGACCACCAGCGCGCCCTGATCCCGGCTCAGGCGATAGATGCGCCAGCCGGGCAGTTGATGCGTGCCGTCGGCCTGCTGTTCGGGCCAGGGGGCGGGGGTGGTCTCGGCCCCGTTTCGCAGGATGCGGATGGCATAATCGGGGTCCAGATCAAGCCGCTCGGTCCCTTGGCCCGAGGCGAAGGCCGCCGAGGCGACATGCGCCGAGGCTTTCAGGGAATCGTCCAGAAGCTCGGTCATCTCATGGGCGATGACGAAGATCGCGATGAAAAGCCCGGTCAGCCAGCCCAGACTGACGCCAAGGACAAGGCGGTGCGTCAGGCGGCTGCGCAGCGACCAGTCCCGGTTCATTTCACCAGATAGCCCATCCCGCGCCGGGTCTCGATCAGATCCGCGCCCAGCTTGCTACGCAGACGCGACACATAGACCTCGACGGCATTACCCTCGATCTCGTCGCCAAAGGAATAGAGCCGTTCCTCCAGCGCCTTGCGCGACATCACGCGGCCCCGCGCCGAAACCAGCGTGTCCAGCACTGCCCATTCGCGCGAGGTCAGGCGCACCTCGTCCGTGCCGCGAAACAGCCTTGCACCCGCGCGGTCGACGCGGAATTCGCCCAGCGTGATCTGACCCGAGGGATCACCCCCAGCGCGGCGGACATGGGCGCGCAGCCGGGCCTCTACCTCGCCCAGATCAAAGGGTTTCACGACATAATCGTCGGCCCCCGCATCCAGCCCGTCGATCCGGTCGCTGACCTGGTCGCGGGCGGTGGCGATCACGACCGGCAGGCGCTCGCCCCGCGCGCGCAAGGCGCGCAGCAAGGTCAGGCCCGAGCCGTCGGGCAGCCCAAGGTCAAGCAGCATCACGTCATAGGCAGCGACATCCAGCGCCGCCTTGGCATCGGCAAGGCTGGGCGCGACATCGACGGCATGGCCCGAGGCCCCCAGATATCGGCTGACCCCATCTGCAAGATCAGGCGTGTCCTCGACCAGAAGAACCCTCATTGCGTCCTCATCACCCGCGTCATTGCGGCATCCTATGCTGAGTGGGGGCCAAATTGACCACCGATTTCGCGGCCCCCGTCGCGCTTTCGTGAAGACCGGGGGCCTGCGCCGTAAGGAAGGCGCAAGATTAGCCGGCCATCTGCTGGGCTCAGAAGAACTGTAGGTGAGTAATGGGCAGTGTGACGGTGCGCCCCCCGTTCTGGGAATGGGCGGCATGAGAATTGACTTTCTTAACTGGCGCGATCCTGCTTGGCAGGACGCCGCCGCCCTGATCGAAAGCCATTTCAAGGCGATCTATGCAGCCCGGCTTTCGCTTGCGGGGATCGAGTTGGTCGCGGCCCGCTCGGGCTTGGGCGGGCTGGCGGGTGCTGCGGGCATCCGCGATGCCGGGCAGGGCTTCTTCTCGCAGGCCTATCTGGACCGCCCGGTCGAGGATCTGCTGTCGCAGACAAGCGGGCAGCGGATTTTTGACCGCGAGATCATCGAGGTCGTCTCGTTGGCCTGCCCGCAGCCACGCGCGACTCTGCCGCTGATCGACGCCATCACCGAAGAAGGCCGCCGGCGCGGAAAAAGCTGGGGCATCTTCACCGCGACGACCCCGTTGAGGCGGCTTCTGGAACGCGTCGGCGTGCCGCTGATCGCCCTTGCCCCGGCCCGACCCGAGCGTCTGACCGGTGCCGCGAACTGGGGCAGCTATTACGACAGCACGCCCTGGGTCTGCGCTCTTTCCGACGAACATGCGCTTCGCTTCGTTCCGCAGCGTGCCGCGATGACAACAAGGATGCATCTGAAATGAAACAGATCTTTTATGTATTGGCGCGGTATGCGGCGGAACGGCCCAAGGACATTGCCTTCCGCGAGCCAGATCGCAGCATCACCTGGGCGGAATTGGCGCGCGAGGTCGGCGCCCGCGCCGCCAGCCTGCGTCCCGCCGTTCTGGGCCTCGGGCTTTCGGGCATCGACTATGTCATCGCCGATCTGGCGGCGGTGCTGGCGGGGTGCCGGGTGGTGCCGGTGCCGTCCTTCTTCTCGCCCGCGCAGGTGCAGCATCTGCTGCGCGACGCCGGGGCCGAATTGCTGGACCGCCTGCCCGATGCCGCGGCAAAGCCCCTGCCGCTTGATTATGCCGGGGGCGCGGATCGGGTGATCTATACCTCGGGGACGACGGGCCAGCCGAAAGGGGTGGTGCTGGGGGACCGGCAACTGGACGCCTCGATCACGGGGCTGGCTGCGGCTTTGCGGCCGGGTGTCGGGGATCGCTACCTGTCGGTGCTGCCGCAGGCACAATTGCTGGAACAGATCTGCGGCATCTTCCTGCCCATCCTCGCCGGGGCCGAGACGCTGATCTGCCCCGAGGGGCTTGCCGCGCTTCTGACCGGCGACGGCGAGGGCCTTGCCCGCGCAGCCGAGGAATTCTGCCCGACAATCACGGTTCTTTCCCCGCGCCAATTGGCGCTTTGGGTCGCGGCCCTGCGGCAGGGCCGGGCCAAGGCCCCGGCGCGCCTGCGCTATGTCGCCGTGGGCGGCGCGCCGACCTCGCCTGCGCTACTGGATCAGGCGCGGCAGCTGGGCCTGCCTGCCGCCGAGGGCTATGGCCTATCCGAGGCCTGCTCGGTCGTGGCCCTGACCCCAGCCCAGGCGGCGGTAATGCAGGTGATCAAAGGCGTCTCTGTCCGCATCGACGCGGGCGAGATCGTCGTCTCGGGGCCGACGGTGATGCAGTTCTATCTGCATGGCGCGGCGGTGCAGGGCGAATGGCGAACCGGCGATCTTGGCCGGTTCGAGAATGGCGCGCTGCAGGTCCTGGGCCGTCGCGACGCGATGATCCTACGGCAATCAGGCCGCAATATAGCCCCGGAATGGGTCGAGGCTGCGGCTTTGGCCGATCCCTTTGTGCCCTTCGCCGCGCTGGTTCAGGTCGCGGGCGACCGGCTGGTGCTGGTGTTAGCCCCGACCTCTGCGCCCGACATGCAGGCCTTGGTCGAGCGGCTTTCCGCGCTGCCCTTCTATGCCCGGCCCGAACATGTGCTGATCGCCGATTCCCGCGCTCCGGGGCTGATCCGGCCCTCGGGGCAGATGAACCGCGCCGTCGCGCGTGACATGGCCGATGCGCGCGAGGCCGAGTGGATCTCGCTGCGGGAAAGCCAGAACGAAAGGAGGCTCGCATGAGCGGGAAGATTGTGCTGATCACCGGTGCGGGATCTGGGATCGGGCGGGCGCTCGCGCTTGAGGCCGACCGGCTCGGGCATCGGTTGATCCTTGTCGGGCGGCGCGAGGCGAATTTGCGCAACACCGCTGCCGGGCTGGCGGGCAAGGCCCGGATCGTTCTCGCCGATGTCACCACCCCTGACGGCCGCGAGGTGATCCGCGCCGCAGCGGCGGATGAGGGCTTAGACATCCTGATCAACAATGCGGGCAGGCTGGCCTCGGGCAGGATCGACGGGTTGAAGGATCAGGACCTTGCCGAACTGGTCGCGACGAATATCGCCGCGCCAGTGGTGCTGACCCGCGACCTGCTGCCCGCGCTGGAACGCCAGCATGGACAGGTGGTGAATATCGGCTCGGTCTTTGGCGATATCGGCTTTCCCTATTTTGCGCTTTATTCCGCCAGCAAATTCGCCCTGCGCGGCTTTTCCGAGGCGCTGCGGCGCGAGCTTGCCCCGCGCGGCATCAGCGTCACCTATATCGCCCCCCGCGCGACCCGGACGGCGGCGACCGAAAGTTTCCGTTCCCTGATCGGGCCGATGGCTATGGCTCTGGACGATCCCGAGACGGTCGCGTGCCACGCCTGGCGCGCCATCACGGCGCGCAAGCGCGAGCAATTCCCCAAAAGCCGCGAGCGTTTCTTCGTCGCCCTGCAACGCCTGCGCCCGCAACTGATCGACCGGGCGCTGGCCCGCATGGCGAAGGATCCCGCCGTCATCGCCGCCGCCCGACATGCCGAGACCGGAGAGAAAGCATGAAATACAATATCCTTCGCCAAACCGACTTCACCGCGGGCTTGGACGATCCCACGCTTCTGGCCGCCATCCGCGCCGATCTGACCCGCGACGGCTGGACCCTGCTGCGCGGCTTTCAGCCCGACATGGGGCAGTTTGCGGGCCTTGTCAGTACGCTTTGCTCCCGCGTGACCTTCGACCCGGCCCGCAGCCATTCCAGCGACCGTACGCAGATGGTCGATGCCGGGCTGGGCCCGATCGGCTTGCATATCGAGAACGGCAATACCCCGCGCTGCCCCGATATCGTGACCTTTTTCGCTGAACGCGCGGCCTTCGAGGGCTCGCAGACCACGATCTGCGACGGCGTGCGGATCTGGGACAGTTTCGACTCCGCCCAGAAGGCGCGCTGGTCGCAGAGGATGACGGTGGAGCGCGTACTGCCCGAATTGCTGTGGAAGCGCTACCTTGCCAATGAGCATCCCGCCATCTCGCGCCCCGAGGACGTGACGATGGAGCATGTCCTGCAATTCCAGCAGGCCGTGCCGGGACAGGGCTTCGATTTGCACGAGGACGGCTCGCTGACCTATCGCCTGAGCGTCGATCCGGTCCGGCCCTCGGCCTTCAGCGGCGGCTTGGGCTTTGCCAATGCGGTGCTGGGCCCCTCGCATAATTACCAGCCGCCGCGCTACCGGCTGGCGGATGGCAGCGAGGTCACGGCGGACGAGATCGAGGACATGCGCGCCCTCGCCGAGACCGTCACGCATGAGATCAACTGGCAGGACGGCGATATCGCGGTCCTCGACAATACCCGCGTCATGCATGGCCGCCGCGCCATCGCGGACGCGGATCGCAACCTTTTCATCGGCATGGGCTCGATTTGACCCAAAGGAGGATCAGATGAAAAACCGACTTGGCATCTCCGCCACCCTGACGGGCCTGCTTCTGGCCAGCGCAGCTATCTCGGCACCGATGGGCAGCATACCGGATTCCGGCCACCTGACCTTCGATGTCATCCGCAAGGGCAAGGATATCGGCGATTACAGCCTGAGATTCAGCCCCAAGGGCGATGGGGTGACGGTCAATGTCAGGACCGATATCGCCGTCAAGGTCCCGGTCATCGGCGTCTCGGCCTATCGCTTCGAGCAGACCAGCACCGAAAGCTGGAGCGGGGGCAAGCTGCAGGCCCTGAGTTCCAAGACCAATGACAACGGCAAGCCGCATGACATTCATGTCGGCCCGAGCCCGCTGATCCCGGCAAGCCTGTGGAACGCCGAGATCGTCAAGCAGCACAAGGTGCTGAACACGATCGATTCCAGCGCGGACAGCGTCTCGGTGCGCAATCTGGGCAGCGACAGCATCGCGACCGGCCATGGCAAGGTCAGCGCGACCCATTACGCGATCTCGGGCGGGATGAACCGCGAGTTGTGGTTCAGCGGCAAGGGCCAGCTTGTCCATGTCCGCTTTGCCGCGGATGACGGCTCGACCGTGGATTACGTCCTGCGCTGATCTTTCCGGCGCAGGGGTCAGGCTTGTAAGCGGCGCGCAAGCTTGGCCTGTCATCACCGCCGCACTGCAACCATGATCCAAGGAAAATCATCATGCGGAAGATCCTGATCCTGACCATCGGCTGCCTGATCGCCCTGCCGGCGCTGGCCGAGGAACGCTGCAACGTGGACAAGGCGAAATGGCGCCCGGTCGAGGAACTCAAGGCCGAACTGGGCGCCAAGGGCTGGACCATCTCGAACGTCAAGGAAGAAGACGGCTGCTACGAGGTCTATGGCAAGGACGAGAACGGCAAGAAGGTCGAGATCTTCTTCGACCCCGCCACCTTCGAGGAGAAGGGTTCCGATGACTGACCGGGGGGAGGACGGCGAAACCCGGGTCTGGGACCCGTTCGTGCGCGTCTTCCACTGGTCGCTGGCCAGCCTTATCGGGCTGGCCTGGCTGACCGGGGACGATGGGCCGAAATCCCTGCATGAGAGCGCGGGCTATGTCATCGCGGCCCTGCTCGTCGCGCGCGTGGCCTGGGGCTTTGTCGGTCCGAAACATGCGCGCTTCAGCGATTTCCTGCGCGGGCCGAGCGCCGTTCTGGCCCATCTGCACGATTTGGCCCGGGGGCGCGAGCGACGCTATCTGGGCCATAACCCGGCAGGGGGCTGGATGATCATCGCCCTGATCGCGACAATCTCGGCCACGGCCCTGACCGGCTGGCTGCAGACCACGGATCGCTTCTGGGGCTCGACCGCGATGGAGGAGATCCATGAATGCCTCGCGATCCTGATCCTTGTCCTGTTGGCCGGGCATCTTTGTGGCGTCGTGGTGGAAAGCTTGCGCCACCGCGAGAACCTTGTCCGCGCGATGATTACGGGTCGGAAACGTGCGCTTTCATCTCTGCCGTCCACAGAGATCAAGCTGCCTTGACCCCGACCCCAGAGCGGTGACTGCGTTCATTGCTACCAAACGAAAGACGTCCGCGCTCCTCGCATGGGCTACGGGCACCGGTCGAGGCTCCGCGAGTTGCCTTTCCAAGGCTAGGTCGCCTTGCAGCGACGAGCCCCTGTGTCCTCGTTCAGAAATATCCGGCGGGACAAACGCGGCCGTCTGCATGAATGACCATTCTCGTGAAATTTCTGCCGATGCATTGCCGCACCGCAGCCGGCAGCTAACGCCCGATAGGGCTGTACCGGTCCAACTTTCGCTGCGACACGCACGAACGGCTGCTATCTCAGATCGCTGCGGATGCAGTGCTGCGCGGCCGAAAGGCGGTTCCCGCCCATGTCGACGTTAGGCGGCGTGCAGGCGAAACCCGCTGGATGGCGGCTAAAATCACACGGCAAAATTTGCTGCTCGGGGACTCTGGGCAGCCGCGTCGCGAAGGCTACTGTTTTGGTTATGACAAAGTCCCGAATTGCATCGGGACTTTGAAACCTTTTAGGACAATCAGTGGCTCAAGCAGCTAACTGTTCATCGTGCTGCAGCCGGTCACGTTGGTGGTCGCGATAAAGCGCCTTGGCCAATGAGGCGCACATCCCGACCATGACGAAGGCAAAGGGCAACGCGCCAATGATCATGGCGTTCTGAAGTACAACCAGGCCGCCGCCACCAGCCAGGATCAGCGCGGCAATGACCAATGTCAGCAGAACACCCCACAGGACGCGATGTAGGCTGCTGGTCTCTTCTTCCCCCCCGGCCATGATCGTATTGATGACCAAAAGCCCGGAATCGGCCGAGGTGACCAAAAAGGTCAGAACCAGGATCACACACATGACCGCAATCGCCGCATAAAGCTGGTCGCCGACCATGTATTGCAACGTGGCAAAAAGCTTGTTGGTTTGCGAGGCCTCGATGATCGTGCCCTGCGCAATCCCGGAAATCTCAAGATCGATCGATGTTCCCCCCAGAATGGTCATCCAGGCAAAGCAGACCAGCGAAGGCAGAACCGCTGCACCAAGAACAAACTCGCGGACGGTGCGCCCGCGCGAGATGCGCGCAAGGAACAGCCCAACGAAGGGCGAAAAGGCAATCCACCAAGCCCAGTAGAAGGT
>Ga0247818_10000824_pt1 | contig 19576 bp, 15 predicted proteins | sample 13C_Glucose_Day1_FD_192424 | JGI IMG/M metagenome (GOLD analysis project Ga0247818, IMG submission 192424) | Soil microbial communities from agricultural site in Penn Yan, New York, United States - 13C_Glucose_Day1 | ecosystem: Environmental > Terrestrial > Soil > Agricultural land | place... | reverse complement strand
CGCTGCAGGCCGGTGACCGGGCGTCGGCCGAGCGCATAGCCCATGCCGTAAAAGGCGTTGCAGGCAACCTCGGTTTCAGCGGCCTACAAGTCATGGCTGGGAAGCTGGAGACCGCAATCAAGGCGCACGCCGAGTCGGACGCCTCGGTCAGTGATGTCATTGAGGCGCTTTCGCTGGCTGTGCAGGCGATCCGTCGAGCCTTGGACAGTGACCAGGTAGTTCCACCGGTAGTATCGAGCATCGACGATACGCAGCATGCCAAAGCGCTGATGCAGCTGCTGGAGGCCAATGACGGGGTCGCGCCGGATTATGTCCAGCAGCACGCAGCTGCGTTGCAGGGCGTTCTTGGCAAGGATTGTTTTGAACAGTTGTGCAATGAGGTGAACAACTTTGACTTCGAGGCCGCACGGCGAACGCTTCGGGAGGGAACATCATGAATGAAGTGCTGAGCAACCCCCATGGCCCTATCATCCTCATTGTCGATGACACGCCAGAGAACATCACACTGATCAATGGGCTGCTCAAGGATCGTTACCGTACACGGGTGGCCATCAACGGCGAGCGCGCGTTGAAGGCCGCGGCCCAGGAGCCTCGCCCGGATCTGATACTGCTCGACATCATGATGCCCGACCTGTCGGGTCATGAGGTGGCAGGGCAGCTCAAGCGCGATCCGCGCACCGCTGATATTCCGATCATCTTCCTCACCGCCATGGCGACCATGGAAGACGAGATCCTCGGTTTGCAGATGGGCGCCGTGGACTACATCACCAAGCCGATCAGCCCGCCGATTGTGTTGGCCCGGGTGGAAACCCAGTTGAAGATCAAGGCGGCCGCCGACTTCTTACGAGATCAGAAGGCTTACCTTGAGCAGGAAGTGCAGCGTCGCACCGCCGAGGTCATGGCTATCCAGGATGTGACCATTCAAGCCATGACCTCGCTGGCCGAAACCCGCGACAATGAGACGGGCAACCACATCCGACGAACCCAGCACTACGTCAGGTTGCTGGCTGAGATGCTGCGCGAACACCCGAGGTTCCGCCATTTCATTGATGATGAGAGCATCCGACTGCTATTCAAGTCGGCTCCACTGCATGACATCGGCAAAGTCGGTATACCCGATCACATACTACTCAAGCCGGGGCGTCTCACACCGGAGGAGTTCGAGACCATGAAGACCCATACGGTGCTGGGGCGCGATGCCATCCGGCATGCCGAGGAGCAGCTGGGCACTTCCGTGGGGTTTCTGCGTCTGGCCAAGGAAATTGCCTACGGCCACCACGAGAAGTGGGATGGTACCGGCTATCCCGAAGGGCTGAGTGCCGACGACATTCCCATCAGCGCCAGACTGATGGCGGTGGCGGATGTGTATGACGCACTGATCAGCCGACGCGTTTACAAACAGGGCATGTCCCATGATCAGGCGCTGGAGATTATTCGCCTGGGACGAGCCAAGCATTTCGATCCGGACATCTGTGATGCTTTCCTGGCCAACCATGAGCAATTCCAGGCAATCGCAGAGCGCTTTGCTGATAGCGATGAGATTGGCTGACGCTTCAATGCTCAAGGCCACTTCAGCCTGTTCGTGAGCGTGTATCGGCAGTGGGCACTGCACTCCACCCCGGCTTTTGGGGCCTGCTGACCTGAGCTATTGCCTACCGCTACAGTTTGCCTCTGTCACGGTATAGGTCTCTAGCGGAGGGCAGCTTTGGGTCGAAAGCTGTCAGTCGCGACCGGTCGCTACCGACCCATAGCGGCCATTCGCTAAGGAGAGCTATGGGTCGACAGCAGTCCTTACCATCAAGTAATCAAAACGACATCGGATCGGTCACCAGCGTTGCTCCCTGCTGACGGTAGAACTGGACAAACTGATTGCAGTCCATCGCTTTGGCGAATAACCAACCCTGTGCATAGCGAACCTGGTTTTCCCGTAGGAACGCTAGCTGCCCGGCGGTTTCCACACCTTCAGCCACCAGCGCCAAGCGCAGGGCAAGACCCATCTCGATAACATGAGAAACCAGGCTGTCCTTACCGTCTGGCTTACCGATGTTATCGATGAATGAGCGGTCGATCTTCAACACATCGAGTGACAGCTGCTGCAAATACTGCAAGCTGGAGTAGCCGGTGCCGAAATCATCCAGCGCCACGATGAAGCCAGCCTGGCGTGCCTGCTCGATGGTCTTGCGGGCCGCCTCGGCGTTGATGAAGCTGCGTTCCGTGACTTCCAGCCAGATCTGCTGTGCCTGAACACCGGCTTTTGCGATCTCGCGCTGAAGTACCGGCAGGAAACGGCCGGAGCAAACATCTGCCGCGGCAAGGTTGATGGCGACATGCAGCGAGCGGTCGGCCACCAACACTGCACCCAGTTCATGCAGGATGGTCGCGATCACCTGGTCGGTAATGGGCAAGATCAGCCCGCTTTCCTCCGCAAGCGGAATGAAAAGGTCCGGAGGCACCATTTCGCCATTGGGTTTACACCATCTGACGAGCGCTTCGGCACCGATGCAGCGCTTGCTCTCGATCTCGATGAGTGGCTGGTAATGCACCTGGAACTCCTGCCTGCGTACTGCCCGTTCCAGCGCCGCAAGCGGAGATAGCTTGCGTCGCCATGAGCGCAGTACTGCACTGAGCAGCCATGCCGCAATGATGATGGTCACCGGTAGCAGATAGAGTTGGTGCTGCCACAGACTGGTCAACAGTTGCTCGCGAGGAATGGCAGCGACAACGGTGAAATTTCGCTGAGGGACAAGCGTATAGAGAAACCCGTCTTTCAACCCATGGGTGGGGCCTGCATGCACTAGTGCCAGAAAATGAGCGGTATTGGGTGTGGTCGGGCCCAATGCCCGGCCTTGCCGGGTGCCTACCGCCACCCTGATACCTTCGTCCAGCGCCACTTCGCGGAACTGCTCAGGATCAATCAGCACGTTGAAAGCTGCATACTGCAAGGCAAGCATCGGCTTTAGCCGCTCACTGTCGGACTGCACACCGATCGAAACTTTTACCCCGTCGTCGGTCACGAAGTCTTCTGGCCAGGTGTCGCGCCGGGGCTCCGTTGGGCCCCAAGAGGTACAGGCAAAGACGTCTTCCTCGTAGCCCACTGATTCGACCGAGAAGGTATTCATGGCCACGATGCGCATCTGATCAATGCCTTCGGGCGAGCAGGGAGGAAGGTCGGTGAGCGCGATGCTCTTGAGCGCCTGTGAGGCCTGTTCAAAGGTGCTCCCGGCGCGATCGGACGCAATCTGGGCAAGGGTTGTGAGACGGGCCTTTGTGGATTGAATGGTCAACATCCAACCCAGGACAGCGGTGAATACCACAGGAACCGCGACCGCCAGGAAGCTAAGAACAAGCCCCCGCCGCATGATAGTGGACCGCTTCATGTCACCTGCCTTGGAAAACCGATTGGGTTCGATGCCCGGAACGTCTGGCACTCGCCTTGGGCATTAAGACGTCATGCTAATGGCACTGTGGTACTGAAGTCGATGGAACGCCAACTTTCCACTTTCACCGCAGCGCAATCGACAGGAAGGAGTCGATGACTCGACTGCTGCGACGCTCGGCCAAGTAATACAAATAGGTTTCAGTGAATACTGCGTCGCCAGCGATGCGAATGACTTTCAGGCTCGGGTCGGCAATATATTCCGCTTCCGACACTGCGCCGATGCCGAGCTTACGAATGACCGCTTCGCGTAGTGCTTCGCGGCTGCCGATTTCCATGGCAATTCGTGGGCTGACATCAGCCTCGGTCAGAGCCCGTTCCAGTGCCAATCGTGTGGTCGATCCCTGCTCGCGACGTAGAAGAGGCTGCCCCTGCAGGGCTTGCAGCGGCACCTCGTCATGCCGGGCAAATGGGTGGTCGACATGGGCGAAGAGGATGACCGGATGACGCGCGTAGCGCTGGGCAACGAATGCAGGATCGTCCTGCAGCCCCGCCAGTACACCAATGTCGCTCACGTAGTTTTCCAGATCGGCCAGTACTGAGGCTGAGTTGCCGACACGAATAGAGACATCGATCTGCGGATACTGGGCCTGGTAACGGTCAACCATTTCGATCACATGGAACGGGCCGACCGCGCCGATGCGCAGTTGCCCGCGGTTGAGTTTGCCAGCATCGCGCAGCAGGTTGGCAGCTTCGGCTTCGAGCAGCGCCAGTTGGCCGGCGATGGGCAGCAATGCACGGCCCACTGTGGTCAGTTCGATACGCCGTCCGCGCCGGTGGAACAGCTCGACGTTGAATTCGCGTTCCAGGGCCTGAACCTGATTGGTAGCTGTCGGCTGGCTCAGGCCGATGGCTCTCGCTCCAGCGCTGAAGCTGGCATGGCGGGCAACGGCAAGAAACGTACGCAGTCGGGCAGATGACATCTATAGATCCTTTGAATGGAAAGCGCTCGAAAACCATATTGAACTGATGCGTTGACTGTCACATGACAGCCCTAACTTTGGCCTCACCAAAAACAACCCTGCGGTGACGCCATGATCTCGTTTGCCAGCCTGTGCCGTTCTGCCCGCTTTATCCTGCTGCCTCTGTTGTTTACTTCAGCCGTACAGGCCCAGGAGATCCTCACCGTCGGCCTGATACCTTCCGAAGACTCTCAAGCGATGATCAAAAGCAGCCAGTTGGTGCTTGACCAGCTTGAGCAGCGCTTGGGCATGCCGGTTAAACCCTTCGTTGCCACAGACTACAACGGCGTGATCGAAGCCCTGCGTGCAGGCAAATTGGATGTTGCCTACCTGGGGCCGTTCTCTTATGTGCTAGCTAAGCAGATGGCCGATGCCGAGGCGTTTGCCGTGGCCGTGACCCGTAAAACCGGCAGCAGCGCCTATCACAGCCTGATCATCGCCCGTAACGACAGTGGCATCCGCAGCCTGCAAGACCTGCAGGGCAAGACATTCGCTTTCGTCGACCCCAGCTCGGCTTCGGGGCATCTATTTCCCAAGGCGGGCCTGGAGCAGGCTGGCCATGACCCTAAAACGCTTTTCTCACGGGTGATCTTCTCTGGATCCCACGATGCGAGCATCCTCGCGGTGGAAAACCGCAAAGTGGACGCCGCAGCTGTGGCCGATCGCATTCTCGCGAGCGCGGTGCACAACGGACAGGTCAAGCAGCAGGACTTCCACGTGGTGTGGACCTCGCCGGACATTCCCGAATCGCCGATGGTCTGGCGCAAAGGCCTCGATCCTGAGTTGCAGGCCAAGTTGCGCAATGCATTCGCCGCGATCAAGGATGTCCCATGGGGCGACCAGGGCATGCTCGACGGGTTTCAGCCAACCAGCGACGCGGCCTATGACGTGGTTCGCGATACCGCCAAGGTGCTCGACCTCGACTTGCGGAGGCTGAAATGATCCGCATCCAGCAATTGGTCAAGGGCTATGCCGAAAATCCGGTATTGCGCGGTATCGACCTGCAGGTCGCGGCAGGCGAGTTCGTGGTGATCCTCGGTCAATCCGGTGCCGGCAAGTCCACCTTGTTGCGCTGCATCAACCGCCTGGCTCACGCTGACAGTGGCGTGCTGGAAGTCGGCGGGGTGGACGCCATGCAACCATCACAGCAGCGCGAACTGCGCCGGCGCGTAGCGATGATCTTCCAGCACCACAACGTGGTGCCGCGCCTTTCAGTGTTGAAGAACGTGCTTACCGGGCGCCTGGCCCACTGCAGCACCCTGGCCTCGCTGCTGCAGCTGTTTCGTCGAGAGGACATAGACCTGGCCCGTGATTGCCTGGGCCGCGTCGGGCTGAGCGACAAGGCCGGTGCGCGCGCAGATTCGCTATCAGGCGGGCAACTGCAGCGGGTCGGTATCGCCCGGGCGCTGGCCCAGCGTCCGGAGGTGATCCTGGCTGACGAACCGGTGGCCAGCCTAGATCCAAACACGGCACACCTGGTCATGCGTTATCTGCGCGAGGCAACCCGCACACTTGGCATCACGGTGGTGTGCAATTTGCACCAAGTTGACCTGGCACGTGCATTCGGCGACCGCATCGTCGGCCTGGCCAGTGGCCGTCTGGTATTCGACGGTCCGGCGCAGACCCTGGATGACGCCGCACTGCAGCGCATCTATCACAGTGGCGCGCCTCGCCAGGCAAGCGATTCTCCAGTGGCTGATCATCCTGTCATCGCGGCTGGCACGAGGGCTTGAACATGAATCCACGAACTTACCAATTGCTGGCGCGCACGCCGACGACGTCACGTGGGTGGCTGGGCGGCGCTGTATTACTGGCAGTGGTCCTTTGCGTGCTGCATTGGAGCGCCGAGGGTGCGCAATTGAGCTGGGGCGAGCTGGTCAGCGGCCTGCCGCAGATTGGCGACTTTCTCGGCCGCTCGCTGCCGCCGGACCTGAATATCCTCCCAAACCTTTGGCGCCCAGCGCTGGAAACCCTTCAGATCGCGCTCTGGGGCACCCTGCTGGGGATTATCGGCGCCATCCCGCTGGGTTTGCTTGCCGCGCGCAACCTTCACGACAAGCGTTGGCTGTATCAGGGCACCCGGCAAATGCTCAACGTGATTCGTAGCATTAACGAACTGATCCTGGCGCTTGTGTTCGTTTCCGCGGTAGGCCTAGGCCCGTTCCCTGGCGTGCTGGCCCTAGCGCTGCACGGCGTGGGCATGCTCGGTAAGTTCTTCGCGGAAAGTATCGAGGAAATCGACCAGGGCCCGATCGAGGCTTTGCAGGCAACGGGCGCTCGACCGTTGCAGGTGATTGTCTTCGGTGTATTACCGCAAGTTATTACTGCCTGGATTGCGGTGGTGCTGTACCGATTCGAGGTCAACCTACGCTCGGCGACGGTGCTGGGCATGGTCGGCGCGGGCGGCCTCGGCTTTGAGCTGGTAAGCAGCCTGAAGCTGTTTAAGTACCAGGAAACCGCCACTTGTATTCTGCTGATTACTTTGATGGTGGTGCTCGCCGACCTGCTTTCCAGCCGCCTTCGCCAAGCCATTCAGGGCTCGGCCCGTCACTGACCCTTCTTGTTCCCGGCTTCGCTCAATGCGCCCTTCGCGTGCGCAGGGGGCGAGGCTTGCCCAGAGTAAACAAAATGCCAACTGCCCTTATTATCGGTCTGGCCGATGCCTACCTGCGATCAAACGATTGGAACGAAAGCTGTCAGCCATTGAGCATGGCCGCACCCTCTAACAACAATAAGGAACTGCCCATGTCTGCCTGTTTCCATAATCCTGTCTCGACCGTATTCGGCGCTGGCAGCCTGGCGCGAATCGCCGAGCTGTGCCCAGGCAAAGTCGCCTTGGTGACGTTCCCGGAAGCCGCCCAGCTGGGGCTGGTGGAGCGTGTACGCGGCCTGCTTGGTGAGCGCCTGGTGTGCGTGATAGACAATGTGCAACCAAACCCGGATGTGGCGTGGCTGCGCGATGTACATGAGCGGTTCTGGGCGGAACACGGTGACTGTGACAGCGTTTTCGCCCTCGGTGGTGGCAGTGCCATCGACACCGCCAAAGCGCTTATCGTCGGTACAGAATCCGGCAGTTTCAACGAGCTTCTGGAGCTTCTCGCCAGTGGCAAACCATTTACTCCGGCGCGGCAAAAGCCGCTGATTGCCGCGCCGACCACGGCAGGTACCGGCAGCGAGGTCACCCCCTGGGCCACGCTGTGGGACACCGCCCTGCAGAAGAAATACTCCCTGCATCTGGCATGCACTTGGCCGCAGGTGGCGCTGATCGACCCAGAGCTGATGCTCAGCGTGCCTGGTGGGGTTACGGTGTCAACCGGGCTGGATGCGTTGTCACACGCTTTGGAAGCGATCTGGAATCACAACGCCAATCCCATCTCGGACACGTTTGCAGTCTCGGCCATTGAGGACATCCTCGACTGCCTCCCCCAGTTACAACAAGACCTGGGCAACCCCGAGTTGCGCACGCGCATGGCCTTGGCTGCTCTGAAGGCCGGCATGGCGTTCTCTAACACCAAAACGGCACTGGCCCATTCCATCTCCTACGAAATGACCCTGCGCCATGGGCTGCCCCACGGCATTGCCTGTTCGTTCACCCTGCCGATGGTCCTCGGCTTGGCCTGGGGCCGTGACAGCGACCGAGACCGGACCTTGCAGAAAGTCTTTGGCCCTGATCTTGACGCCGCCCAGCACCGCCTGCGGGGCTTCTTGCATCGCCTGGGCGTTCACACCGAGTTTGAAGACTACGGCGTGACAGCCGCTGAAGCCGAAGCCATGATCGATGAAGCCATGCAGGGCGCACGCGGGCGCAATTTCATCGGCTCGCAGGCCGCCTGACGCACCACGCTTTTCCTCTCGCACCGAACAAGAGTGCCGATTCGTCGCGCCCGCGTGGCCGACGGCAGCGAACAAAAGGAAACCGTCATGAACCGTGCTCAATCCCTGTCTGGCTCAATCCCGACCGCAATGCCGTTTCGCCTGGCCCAGTGGCGCATGCTATTGGCTGCCATGTTCTGCTACCTGTTCTTCTACACCGGCCGCCAAACCTTCGGCTTCGCCATCCCTGGCATCCAGGCCGAGTACGGTTTCAGCAAGGAGACGCTGGGCTGGGCCTCCAGCGCCATGTTGTGGATGTACGCTATCGGCCAAGCCATCAACGGCAACTTAGCCGACAAATTCGGCGGCCGACGCATTATGAGCCTGGGTGCGGTATTGTCGTGCGGTGCCAACTGGGTCACTAGCTTCGCTGGGGGAATGGTGAGCCTGGTTTTGCCGTGGGGCATCAACGGCTACTTCCAGTCCTTGGGTTGGGCACCGGGCAGCCGCCTGCTGTCGAACTGGTGGGGCGCTGCCGAACGCGGCAAGGTCTACGGCTTTTATGTGTTCGCCGCCGGATGTGCCTCGGTGCTGTCGTACGTTACTTCGGTGGTGGTCATCGACGTACTGCACCTGGAGTGGCGGTGGATCTTCCGCCTACCGGTGCTGCTGAAGCTGGCCGGTGGCATTGTCTTCTACTTGGTAGCTCGGGAACGGCCGCAAGACATGGGCTACCCAGCACTGGAAGATACTGGCGTTGCCAGTGCCCAGGACCGTGACCGTGAAGCGACACAGGGCGAAGACGAAACCTCGCGGCAACGCTACTTTGCCGTGCTCAAGAACCCACGCCTGTTGGTGGCGGCGCTGTCCCTTGGATTCCAGAACGCCGCTCGCTACGGCCTGATTGTCTGGGTGCCGGTGCACTTCCTCGGTGCAAACTGGCAGAAGGGTGACAGCTTCATCGATCCCAAGTGGATCACCATCGCCCTGCCGGTAGGTATGGCGGTCGGGGCACTGAGCAACGGCTGGGTCTCGGACAAGCTGTTCGGCAGCAAGCGCTACCTGGCGATCATGTTGTACATGGTCCTGGGCGCAGCCACTAGCCTGTGGATGTGGAGCCTGCCGGCGCACAGCGCTGTAGGCCTGCTTGCGTTGTTTTTGTGCGGATTCTTCGTCTATGGCCCAGCGTCCAGTTTCTGGGCACTGTGTCCCGATCTTGTGGGCTCGCGCCGCGCCGGGACTGCCACTGGCATCATGAATTTCTCATCGTATCTGTTCGCCGGGCTGGCCGAGCCGCTGATCGGACGTATGCTAGATACTACCGGCAATACGTCGCTGATCTTCATAGTGGTCACCACGGCATGTGCTTGCAGCGCCCTGGTCGCGCTGTTCATACGCCGTTGAGCAGCGCCGCCATGCTGCCAGCTTGCTGCTGTTCCCAGATCGAGAGAAGCCATGTACCAGTACCACAAGTGGTTGCGGTCCTTTCATGCCGTTGCCAGCACCGGCAGCTTTACCCAAGCGGCGCAGTTGCTGAGCATCGGCCAACCGACCATCAGCGAGCAGGTGAGCGGGCTGGAGAAGCGTTTTTCGGTAGAGTTGTTCCATCGTCGCGGTCGCTTCATCGAACTGAGCACGGCCGGTCGTCAACTGTACGACATCACTCAGGGTCTGTTCGGCCAGGAGGACGAGGCCTTGCAACTGCTACAGAGCTTTCAGCAGCGCAAGCAAGGCATGCTTCGCATCGGTGCTGTGTCACCACCGATCGCCATGAGCCTGACCTACGAGCTGATGCAGCATTACCCGCAGATCGAGCTGGAAACCTCGTTCAGCAGCGAAGCTGGGACGTTGGAGCGGCTGTACAGCTTCGACATCGACCTAGCGATACTCGCCTTGTCGGAGTTCGACCACCGGCTCAGCACGCGGCTCTATCGCACCTGTCCGATTCTGGCGGTGGTTCGCGACGACCACCCCTGGGCTCAACAAGCCAGTGTGAGTGTCAAGGAAATTGCCAATCAGCCAGTGGTGCTTCGAGAACCGGCTTCGCGTACCCGGCAACTGGTGGAGGAAGGCTGCCGCCAGTACGGCGTGTCGCTGAACTGCGCAATGCAATTGAACAGCCGAGAAGCCATTGTCCATGCCGTGGTGCACGGCATAGGCGTGGGTTTCGTCTCGGCTGTGGAGCATGCCGACCGTCCCGGAACGCGTTCGATCGCCTTCGCCGAGGATCCATTCCATATCAGCTACTTCCTGTGCTGCCTGGCTATCCGCCGTAAGCGGCCAATCATCGCCGAACTATTCGATTCGTTGACCAACAACTGATTCAAGCGCTCATCGCCAGCTCGCGATTGCGCCGAGCGGGCCTCGCTCACCTGTTTTTTACTCAATGGAGCAATCTCATGAACTATCAGCAACCCAAACAACTGCAGGCAGTAATTCTCGATTGGGCCGGCACCGTCGTGGATTTTGGGTCGTTCGCACCCACCCAGATCTTCGTCGAAGCCTTTGCCGAGTTCGGCGTGCAAGTTAGCCTGGAAGAAGCCCGCGGGCCAATGGGCATGGGTAAGTGGGACCATATCCGCACGCTGTGCGACCTGCCGGAGATCGCCGAGCGTTATCGACTGGCGTTCGGCCGCACGCCTACTGACAACGACGTGACTGCCATCTATGAACGCTTCATGCCGTTGCAGATCGAGAAAATTGCCGAGCATTCGGCGTTGATCCCGGGAGCCCTCGAGGTCATCGAGCAATTGCGCGGCAAGCACCTCAAAATAGGCTCATGTTCCGGTTATCCGGCAGTAGTAATGGAAAAAGTGGTAGCGCTGGCCAAGTCGAAGGGCTACGTCGCAGATCATGTCGTCGCTACCGATGAAGTGCCTAACGGGCGCCCGTATCCTGCGCAATCCTTGGCCAACGTCATTGCGCTGGGGGTCAGTGACGTAGCAGCATGTGTCAAGGTCGATGACACCTGGCCCGGTATCCTCGAGGGCCGCAGTGCTGGCATGTGGACAGTTGCATTGACTTGCTCAGGCAATGCGCTTGGCCTGACCTACGAACAGTACAAAGCACTGCCGGAAGCAGAGCTTGAGCAGGAGCGTATGCGCATTGGCCAGATGTTCGAGGCTGCACGACCGCACTACCTGATTGACACCATCGCCGAGTTGCCAGGAGTGATCGCCGATATCGAGGTGCGACTGGAGCGAGGTGAGATGCCCCAGAGCGTCTGACGCTTAACTTGCTCGATAACCGGTTTTCGGCACGGACGCCGAAGGCCCTTCTCTGGCACGCTATCAGCTAGCTGTGCATGATGGCGGATCGCTCCAGGTTGGCTATGGTTAGCGCAGGCCAGCGAGGCCTTCTGTTTGGCAATCAAGGGAGAGAGCATGAGCCTGGCAATAGCAGTATCAGGGTGGTGGCTGGAATCCAACGGTTGCCAGCCATGATGGACCCGGCTGGCGAACAGCAATCACAGACCGACAAGCAGGTTGTCAGCCCTCGCTTGAAGGTACTCGACTTGCGGCTGCTGATTCTGGGCTTGGTGCTGCTGGCTGTACTGGCCACCTTGGCCAACGCCTTGGCCACCGCCTATCGGGTGCAGAGGGGAGCTCTGATTGAGCACGCCTTGCAATCGAACAGCGCCTACGCCGCCAAGCTCGCGTCAAGCATCGATGGGTTCATCCGAGCGGCTCAGAGCCATCTGCAATTCAGTGCTGAGCAACTGGGCCGCCACTGGGGCAACAGTGAAGTGCTCCATGCCGAGGCCCGACGCCTTCAGCAGCAGGATGCTGATTTCAACTCCATCGCCATCGTCGATACCACCTCAAAAGTGTTGGATGCATACCCTGACACCCTACAGATCAACGGCTCAACCTTGCACTCCGAAGCGGTCAACCAGGCACTGGCAGCGCGCCAACCCTATGTCAGTTCGGCGTATGTATCGGCTGCGGGCAACTTGGTGGTATTCGTATCCGTACCGATATTCGATGCCACCCATCGCTATATCGGGATTATTGGCGGCTCCATTCATCTGCAGCAGGAAGGTGCGCTGCATACCCTTATCAGCCAGCACTTTCACCATGAAGGTACTTTCGCATTCGTGGCCGACCGGGATCGACAGCTGCTCTATCACCCAGAGAGGACGCGCATTGGCGAAAAGCTTGGATGGAGCAAGACTGTCGACGCCGCGTTGCTGGGCCAAAGCGGCGCCATGGCAGTACGCAACTACAAGGGCATCCAGATGTTGGCGGGTTATGCGCAAGTGTCAGGCTCTGGGTGGGCAGTCGTCGCCCAGCAGCCGCAAGAAGTCAGCCTGGCGCCACTGAGCACGTTGATGCGGAACATGATTCTGGGCATGGTTCCGGCTGCAATCATCGGCATCATCTTGATCGGCGGCGGTGCGCTGATGATCTCTCGCCCGTTACGTGAGCTTTCGAGGATTGCAGGGCAACTCGCTGCGCCGCAAACCACCGATAACCTGCAGCGGCTCAACGCCTGGTATCGCGAGGCAGCAGCCATTCGCCAGGCGATGCTCACGGGCGTACAGTTGCTGCAGGCGAAGATGGGCCGACTGAACCGCCAGGCACTTACCGATCCGCTCACCGGATTAGCCAACCGCAGGGCAATGGATGAAGAATTGCGGGGGCTACAGCACGCTGCGCGGGCCTACTCGGTGTTGTCGATGGACATCGATTACTTCAAGCGGGTAAATGACACCTTTGGTCACGACAAAGGCGATCTGGCGATCAGGCAGGTGGCGCAGACACTGATGGAGCAGTCTCGAACCGCAGACCTGGCCTGTAGGGCCGGGGGTGAGGAATTTCTGCTGATATTGCCCGACACGGGCCAGGATGCCGCAACCTTGATCGCCGAGAGGGTGCGTCAGGCTGTCGCGAGCAGCGAAATTCCGGTGGTGGGTCATATTACTGTTTCGATCGGCGTAGCAAGTTGTGCTGGTGAGGCCATCGAATGCGAAGCGGTTCTGAAACGGGCGGATGAATGCCTTTACCGGGCAAAAGAAATGGGGCGAAATCGGGTGGAGTCCTTCATGGGTGTAACTGCCTGAAAGGCTCAGATGACCGCAGGCGCAGACGTTCATCGCTTTGGCGGACGTCAGCTATGGGTCGAAAGCTGTCAGTCGCGACCGGTCGCTACCGACCCATAGCCGACGTTGCGTCTTACAGCGGACTTTGTGGGAGCGGGTTCACCCGAGAACATCGGCACAGCCGGTGCCAGCCACCGCGGCGCCTGCTTCGCGGGTAAACCCGCTCCCACAGAGTGCGTGTCACACTCACGAAGCCGGTTATTCTCAAGTGTCCGCTTCGGGTTGTTAGCGGTCATGCGCAACTGACCACTAACGACCCACTGCAGACAGCGATCCCAAGCTCTGTAGTCAGTGCCGGCATGGCATGTTTCCGGACAAGGAGAATCCATCGGGTGTGACCATAATACTATTTGGTCACTGGTTGTCCATCCTCCGAGCGTTCTATAGGCTATGCACCATGAACAAGACTCTCTCTCCCAAAATTGCAGCGCGCGGTCCGGTGGACCATGAAGTACGTGATCAGATCGTCGCGGCGGCGACTGAGCACTTCCGCCTCTATGGTTACGAGAAAACCACAGTTTCTGATCTGGCCAAGGCCATCGGCTTTTCCAAGGCCTACATCTACAAGTTCTTCGAGTCCAAACAGGCCATCGGCGAGATGATCTGCGCGAATTGTCTGGGGCAGATACAGGCGGATGTGCGGGCGGCTGTCGATGAGGTCGACAGCCCGCCGGAGAAGCTGCGGCGGATGCTCAGGGCGCTGGTGGAGGCCTGCCTGCGGCTGTTTTTCCAGGATCGCAAGCTCTACGAGATCGCCGCTTCCGCCGCCTCCGGGAACTGGCCGGCGACCCTCGACTACGAGCGTTTTATCGAACAGACCATCCGCGAAATCCTGCAGCAAGGCCGTAAGAGCGGTGATTTCGAGCGCAAGACCCCGCTGGATGAAACTACGCGTGCGATTCACTTGGTCATGCGGCCCTGTTTCAACCCGCTGCTGCTGCAATATGGGCTTGATGCCATTGAGGAAGCGCCTGTTCTGTTGTCCAGCCTGGTACTGCGAAGCCTGTCGCCCTGATTAGTGACTGTTGACTAAATTGGTCACTTGACTCAGAGTGAAGTCTCCCTATGACTTCGCGATGGGTTTCTCATGCGTCGGCGCAACCTTCTTTTGTCCACCCTCATCGGCGTAATGCCGTTCGCGCTGGTCGCTTGTGACGACCAGGTGCTTTCCGATCCCCGGACTGATGCGCCGATGGTGCGGGTCGCCACTATTGCGTCGGCGTCGCCGGCGCCGCGCTCCTTCACCGGGATTGTCGCTGCCAGGGTTCAGAGCGACTTGGGCTTCCGCGTTTCCGGCAAGGTGTTGCAGCGCCTGGTCGACACCGGTCAGACGGTCAAGCGTGGCCAGGTCCTGCTGCGCCTTGATCCCGTTGACCTGGAGCTTGCCGCCCATGCTCAGCGCGAGGCCGTAAGCGCTGCTCGAGCCCGGGCACAGCAGACGGCGTATGACGAGACGCGCTACCGTGTGCTGCGTGGCACCGGCGCGGTATCTGCCTCGGCTTATGATCAGTACAAAGCAGCGGCGGATGCGGCCCGGGCTCAGCTCAGTGCAGCCGAGGCCCAGGCCAAAGTCGCCAGCAATGCGACGCGCTATGCCGAGCTTCTCGCCGATGCCGACGGCATCGTCATGGAGACGTTGGCCGAGCCCGGCCAAGTGGTCAGTGCCGGCCAGGCGGTGGTGCGGGTAGCACATGCAGGCCCACGGGAAGCACTCGTGCAACTGCCGGAAACCCTACGGCCAGCGGTCGGCTCCATGGCTCAGGCGGCTCTCTTCGGCAAGCATGACATCAGTGTCGCGACCCACCTGCGCCAACTATCGGATGTTGCGGATCATCTGACTCGTACCTTCGAGGCCCGTTACGTGCTCGAGGGCGAGTTGGCCGATGCGCCGTTGGGTACCACCATCACTGTGCGAATAGCTGATGGGCAGGCTTACGCTGGCCACGGAATGCAGGTGCCGATCGCCGCGCTGCATGACGCGGGGAATGGCCCCGGCGTCTGGGTCATCCAGGGCGAGCCGGCCACAGTTGTCTGGACGCCGGTGACCGTGCAGTCGCTGGGCGACGAAGATGCACGCGTCGTCGGTGCGCTGAAGCCGGGCGATCGTATTGTCGCATTGGGGGCCCACTTGTTGCGTGATGGTCAGCAGATAAGCCTGGCTGACCAGGCCTCCGTCGCGGTAGCCGAGGAAGGCAGACCATGAGCGAAGGTCGTTTCAATCTGTCCGCGCTTGCCGTACGCGAGCACTCTGTCACCTTTTTCCTGGTCTGCTTGATTTCGCTGGCGGGGCTGGCCGCATTCTTCAAACTGGGGCGTGCTGAAGACCCCGCCTTTACCGTCAAGGTCATGACTGTGGTCACTGCATGGCCGGGTGCCACTGCCCAGGAAATGCAGGATCAGGTCGCCGAAAAGATCGAGAAACGTCTGCAGGAGTTGCGCTGGTATGACCGCAGCGAAACCTACACCAGGCCGGGCCTGGCCTTCACCACATTATCGCTGCTCGACACCACACCGCCTTCACAGGTGCCGGAGGAGTTCTATCAGGCTCGCAAGAAAATCAGCGATGAGGCCAAGACGCTTCCCGCAGGCGTGATAGGGCCATTGGTCAACGATGAATATTCCGATGTCACCTTCGCCCTGTTCGCGCTCAAGGCCAGAGGCGAGCCGCAACGTCGCCTGGTACGCGACGCTGAGGTGCTACGCCAGCGTCTCCTGGACGTGCCAGGCGTTAAAAAGGTCAACATCATTGGCGAGCAGGCCGAACGTATCTTCGTCGAGTTCTCTCACGAGCGCTTGGCCACTTTGGGCATCGGCCCGCAGGAAGTCTTCGCTGCGCTCAATGGACAGAACGTTTTAACGCCGGCTGGCTCCGTGGAAACCCGAGGGCCGGAGGTATTCCTTCGTCTGGACGGCGCTTTCGATGAATTGCAGAAGATTCGTGACACGCCGGTGATCGCCCAGGGCCGTACCTTGAAATTATCGGATATAGCCCAGGTCAGGCGTGGCTACGAAGATCCGGCCACCTTTTTGATTCGCAATGACGGGGAGCCGGCTCTGCTGCTTGGCATTGTCATGCGTGAAGGTTGGAACGGGCTCGATCTGGGCAAGGCGCTGAACCAGGAGGTGAGTGCTATCAATGCGGAACTGCCAATGGGAATGAGCTTGACAAAGGTCACTGACCAAGCGGTCAATATCAGTGCCTCTGTCGACGAGTTCATGATCAAATTCTTCGTCGCGTTGCTGGTAGTCATGCTGGTGAGCTTCATCAGCATGGGCTGGCGAGTAGGCGTCGTGGTCGCCGTGGCGGTGCCGCTGACGTTGGCGATGGTGTTCGTGGTAATGGCCGCCACTGGCAAGAATTTCGATCGTATCACGTTGGGTTCACTGATCCTCGCGCTTGGCTTGCTGGTGGATGACGCCATCATCGCCATCGAAATGATGGTGGTGAAGATGGAGGAGGGCTACAGCCGCGTGCAAGCCTCCGCTTATGCCTGGAGCCACACGGCTGCGCCAATGCTCTCAGGTACCTTGGTCACTGCCGTAGGTTTCATGCCCAATGGCTTCGCCCGATCTACCGCTGGCGAATACACCAGCAACATGTTCTGGATCGTCGGTATCGCGCTGATTGCCTCCTGGTTGGTCGCCGTGATCTTCACCCCTTATTTCGGGGTCAAGCTGTTGCCCGACATCAGGCAAGCCGAGGGTGGCCATGAAGCCATCTACGACACCCCGCGCTACAACCGCTTCCGTCAGATGCTAAATCGTGTCATTGCCCACAAGTGGTTGGTGGCCGGTTCGGTGGTCGGATTGTTCATCACAGCTGTGCTCGGCATGACGCTGGTCAAGAAGCAGTTCTTCCCCATCTCGGACCGCCCCGAAGTCCTGGTGGAAGTGCAGATGCCCTACGGTACGTCCATTGCCCAGACCAGTGCTGCTACCGAGAAAGTCGAAGCCTGGCTGGCCAAGCAGGCGGAAGCCAGGATCGTCACTGCCTATATCGGTCAGGGCGCGCCGCGTTTCTTCATGGCCATGGGGCCGGAGTTGCCTGATCCTTCCTTTGCCAAGATCGTCGTGCGCACCGACAACCAGAACGAACGCGAGGCGCTGAAATTCAGGTTGCGCAAAGCGATTGCCGAGGGCCTGGCCAGCGAGGCACAAGTGCGCGTCACTCAGCTGGTATTTGGCCCCTATTCGCCGTATCCGGTTGCCTATCGTGTCACCGGCCCGAACCCGGACCGGCTGCGCAGGATCGCCGCCGAGGTGCAGCAGGTAATGGATGCCAGCCCGTTAATGCGCACGGTCAACTCCGATTGGGGCACCCGTGTACCCATGCTGCACTTCAACCTGCAGCAGGACCGCCTGCAGGCGGTGGGGCTCAGTTCCAGTACCGTTGCGCAGCAGCTGCAGTTCTTGCTCAGCGGCGTACCCATCACCGCTGTGCGTGAAGACATTCGCACGGTGCAGGTGGTGGCCCGGGCCGCCGGCGACATCCGCTTCGATCCGGCCAGGATCATGGATTTCACCTTGGCGGGTATCAACGGTCAACGCGTTCCGTTATCGCAGGTGGGCGAGGTGCAGGTGCGCATGGAAGAGCCGATCATGCGCTGGCGCGACCGCATGCCAACCATCACTGTAAGGGGCGATATCGCCGAAGGCTTGCAACCGCCGGACGTATCGATCGCCATCAGCCAGCAGCTGCAATCGATTATCGAGAAGCTGCCGAGCGGCTACCGCATCGAGCAGGCGGGCTCCATCGAGGAGTCGGGCAAGGCGAGCAAGGCCATGTTACCACTGTTCCCGATCATGCTGGCCGTCACGCTGATCATCATCATCCTGCAGGTGCGCTCGATCTCCGCGATGATCATGGTTTTCCTGACCAGCCCGTTGGGGCTGATCGGTGTAGTGCCGACATTGGTCCTGTTCCAGCAGCCGTTCGGCATCAACGCACTGGTCGGGTTGATCGCGCTGTCCGGCATCCTGATGCGCAATACGCTGATCCTGATCGGACAGATCCGGCAGAATGAACAGGCCGGTCTCGATCCGTTCCGTGCCGTGGTCGAGGCCACTGTACAGCGTGCCAGGCCAGTGATTCTCACCGCGCTGGCGGCAATTCTGGCGTTCATCCCGCTGACCCACTCCGTGTTCTGGGGCACGCTCGCCTACACCCTGATCGGCGGTACTTTCGCAGGTACCGTGCTGACCTTGGTTTTCTTGCCAGCGATGTATGCCATCTGGTTCGGGATCCGACCTGCCAGCCAAGATTCGCTCGTGCGCGCGCAAACGGCATGAAGCTCATCACCGCTTTGATATCAAGGCCGTCCTCGTTAAAGGCCTCCTCGAACAGCCGGTATACCGCCTGATCAGTTACTGCATAGACCAGCATGACCGGCTGACTGGGAAGGCCCTTTTCACGACCTTTCAACTGACCGCTATCGACTCATTGGTGCCCTCATACAGGGTAGCAATGGGGCGAGGCAGTTGAAAAAGTCGGTTTTTCAGCCCGCCAGAACTCAGGCATGAAACTGCATTGATGCCTTGGCGATGCGCTGGTACTTACGCTGTTGCCGGTTAATGCTGCGTATATCCAGAAAGACTATCTCGGCACTACGCCAGAGCAGCATCCACGCGGTGACGGTAACAACGCCCACGGGGATGGTGCCTTCAATACCAAGAGCTGTGCCTGCCAGCACCAAGGCTAGAGCCAGGCTCAGGAGGGTCAACGCAACCAGTCGTTGGATGCGAATATCCCCTTTGAGTTGATCCGTCTTTTCCGTAAAGGTGTTGCTGATGGCTTGCTGCAGGCGTTCTCGCTCATCCTCCGGGCAGCGAACATGCAAGCTCAGCTCTGGATGGTACCAGGCGCTATCTGACAGATAGTCCACCAGCTCGGGGCTTAACTTGGGGTTGTCTGGCGAGGCAAACGGATTGAGGTAATCGTGCGTGATCGTCAGATCGATTTTTTTAGTCATAACGAACCTTTACCTGGTTGAGCTGAGGACGGAGCCCTTGGTGTTCGAGGTAAAGCTAGTCGCAAGGCAACTGCTCTGCCTGATTTGCAGTTGCACTCGCGGTTGCGGAAGCGGATTTATCCGGAATCCGTGAGGGAAATCTGGCAGCGAGCGTCGTATGCCCGAATAAGGGCCAGAGGCGCCTGAAGGCTGTTGTTTTTCGAAACATGCTTGGCACAGGCCATCCCCACGTGACTTCGAGGGTGGGACAGCGTCGCTCGCCGTGTTGACGGTGTTCGCCTGGAGCATGATGGGA
>Ga0247818_10000823_pt1 | contig 19583 bp, 17 predicted proteins | sample 13C_Glucose_Day1_FD_192424 | JGI IMG/M metagenome (GOLD analysis project Ga0247818, IMG submission 192424) | Soil microbial communities from agricultural site in Penn Yan, New York, United States - 13C_Glucose_Day1 | ecosystem: Environmental > Terrestrial > Soil > Agricultural land | place... | reverse complement strand
TGGTACCACAAGGTCAGCCAGGCCTTCGTGGTGTTCCAGCCGGTGAAATCGGTTGGCGTGGTCGGCGATGGTCGTCGTTACGCCTGGGTCGTGGCCCTGCGTGCCGTGGAAACCATCGACTTCATGACCGCGCGTTGGGCGCACCTGCCTTACGAACTGCTGGAAACTGTTTCCGGCCGGATCATCAATGAAATCGAAGGCATCTCCCGCGTTACTTATGACGTGTCGAGCAAGCCGCCGGCGACCATTGAGTGGGAGTGATCCCGCGCTGACGCCCTGGCAAACAGGTCGTTAACCGACACACAAAACCCCGGCTCAGGCCGGGGTTTTGTTTTGTCGGTCAGGCAAAAATCAGGCAACAGACTCGGTTATGTGTAAGCAGAAAATACCTTGGCAATGCCCTGAAAGACATGCGTCATCCCTATTCGCAGCCTCGTCTGTACTCTCTTCGGGACAATCTTCCAGGCCTGTCCGGACTGCCGTCACCGTTCGAGGGAGACGGGTGGATTTTTTTGTTCATGGTTGTCAGTTGACAACCATTGGAATACTGCGGAGACTGGAGGCTATGGATGGCTCGTGCATCACACCCGAAAAAAGAAATCGAAATGGCCCTGCGTCATGCCGAAGAACGAGGCTGGCGGATAGAAGTTGGCGGCAGTCACGCCTGGGGAAAGATCTACTGCCCTTTCAGGCATGACCTTTGTCGCTGTGGCGAATTCTGTATCACCAGTGTGTGCAGCACGCCGAGGAATCCTTTCAACCACGCGAGGGCACTGCGGCGAGTGGTCGATAACTGTACGACGCAGCAGGTGATTGACGGGAAGTCGGCACCTCGGCTCAAGGAGTAATTCAATGGACTACATTTTCACCCTCAAATATCAACTCGCCCAGGGCGATAGCGATCCTGACGTATTGGTCGAACGCCTATACACCGAAGGATGCGATGACGCGTTGGTCGGTGTCGGGCTGCCCGGCCGACTGGCATTGGAGTTTACCCGCGAGGCCGCGACTGCCGAGGCGGCGCTGTTGAGCGCGCTGATGGACATCAAGCGCATCATTCCTGACGCGCGTCTGGTGGAGGTAGCGCCGGACTTCGTCGGTCTGACGGACATTGCCGACATCGTCGGCGTTTCGCGACAGAACATGCGCAAACTGATGCTCACTCACGGCAGCAGCTTCCCGTTGGCCGTGCATGAGGGCAAGGCCTCGGTCTGGCACCTGGCTGAGGTACTGAGCTGGCTGGATGCCAAGGGTGGCTACGACCTTGAACAACCGGTCATCGAGGTCGCCCGTATCGCGCAAAGCGTCAATCTCGTCAAGGAATCGCGCCGGGTCGTCGCCCTGGGCGCCGAGTGGCAGGCCCTGGTTTGAGGTCACCCTCTCAGCGCCGTGCCACGTCCGAAAAGTAGAACTTGTCCAGGGTATGCCGCGATTCGGTGTACTCGAACTGCCTGCCATCCTGCAAAAACGTCTGGTTGCTGACCACGATCACATGACTCTGGCCATCCAGGTCCAGGTGTTGCTGGTCGTCCTTGCTCCGCGGCACCGCTTCGATGGTGCGCTGGGCATAGGCGATTTGCAGTTGCAGGGTCTGCTCGATGAAGGCGTAGATCGAGTGCTCGGCGATGTCGCGGGACAGGCCGGGGATCACGTCGCTGACGAAATGGTTGATGTCGAGGATCACCCGTTTGCCGTCGATCCGCCGCACGCGTTTGATCCGGGTGATCAGGCTGCCTTCTTCAGCCTGGATGTGTTCCAGCAGAGTACCTTCAAGAGGGAACTGCGTGAACTCCACCACCTCGGTACTGACGTCGTTGCCCAGCCGCGGGTAGGTCTCCTGGAAGCTGACGATGCCCCCGAGCTGAAATTCGATCGGGTTGGTCGACAGCACGAAGGTGCCTTTGCCGTGGACCTTCTGGGCGAAACCGCGTTCCTGAAGTTGTTCGATGGCCTTGCGCACGGTGCCGCGACTGGCCTGGTAGCTGTCCATCAATTCGGTTTCGGAAGGCAAGCGGGCGCCGCGTTCCAGACGTTCGGTGGTGATACTGGCAAGCAGATCGCTGTAGATCTGGTTGTATTTACTCATGGGGATGGCTCTGTGCCGCAATGCTCAAGGGTTTGAACCTTAAGGGTCGGGTAGGGAATTGTCCATGCGGGTTTGGATTTCATCCCTTTCGGGCGTAGGAAATTTCATGGTCTGTAGGCTTGGGGGATTTTAAACAAATTGAAACTCGTCTGTACGAGTTGTTGCTTTAACTCGTACAGACGAGTACTTTTCATCTCGGCGTGCTGCCAATAACAAAAAACTACAGCGGAAGATCAAGCATGAGCCACGACTATCCGAACATCGTCACCGAGCTGCTGCACAGCCTCGGTGGCAGCGACAACCTCGAGCAGGCCGCGCACTGTGTCACACGGCTGCGCCTGGCCCTCAAGGACCCGAGCCTGGTCAACAGCGCCACGCTGAACCAGATTGACCTGGTCAAGGGGTCGTTCTTTACCGGGGGGCTGTTCCAGGTGGTCATCGGTCCCGGCGAGGTGGAAAAGGTCTACGCCGAATTGCGCCGTCAAACCGGTCTCGCGGCCTCGACCATCGCCGACGTCAAACAGAAAAGCGCCGACAAGATCAACGCCATGCAACGGCTGGTGCGGGTGTTTTCCGATGTGTTCATGCCGATCCTGCCGGCGCTGATCATTGCCGGCCTGCTGATGGGCATCAACAACCTGATCGGCGCCAGGGGCATGTTCATCGAGGGTCAGACCCTGCTGGACGCCTACCCGAAACTTGACGGGCTATGGAGCCTGATCAACCTGATGGCCAACACCTCGTTCGTGTTCCTGCCGGCGCTGGTGGGCTGGTCGGCGGCAAAGCGGTTTGGCGGCAGCGAAATCCTCGGCATCGTGCTCGGCCTGATGCTGGTGCATCCGGACCTGCTCAACGCCTGGAACTACGGCAAGGCGGTGGCCGGGCTGGAAGGACAGAGCCTGCCGTACTTCGACATCCTCGGATTGTTCCAGATCGAGAAGGTCGGCTATCAGGGGCAGATCCTGCCGATCCTGCTGGCTGCCTACGTCATGAGCGTCATCGAGAAATGGCTGCGGGCGCGGGTGCCGAACGCGGTGCAATTGCTGGTGGTGCCGATCACCACCATCGTTGTAACCGGCGTGCTGGCGCTGGCCGTGATCGGCCCGGTGACGCGACACCTGGGCATCCTCATCACCGAAGGGGTGGTCATGCTGTTCGACCTGGCGCCGATGGTTGGTGGCGCGATCTTCGGTCTGCTCTATGCGCCGCTGGTGATCACAGGCATGCATCACATGTTTCTCGCGGTCGACTTGCAGCTGATCTCCACCCAGGGCGGCACGTTCATCTGGCCGATGATCGTCATGTCCAACCTCGCCCAGGGCAGCGCGGCACTGGCGGTGTTCTACATGACCCGTAATGTGCGGGACAAGAGCATGGCCTCGACCTCGGCGATTTCCGCTTACTTCGGCATTACCGAACCGGCCATGTTCGGGGTCAACCTGCGCTACAAGTTCCCGTTTTATGCCGCGCTGATCGGCTCGGCCCTGGGAAGCATCTTCCTGTCGCTGAACAAGGTCCAGGCGTCGGCCATTGGCGTCGGCGGGTTACCGGGTTTCATCTCGATCATTCCGCAGTTCATTCCGGTGTTCGTGATCGGGATGGTGATTGCCATGGTCGTGCCGTTTGTTTTGACCTGTGGGTTGAGCATGAAAATCGTTCGACCTGGGTATCGGGTTGCCTGACAGATCGCAATCGTCGGATCGCCGCCCGGAGCAAGCCCGCTCCCACAGGGGAATGCGATCACCTGTAGGAGCTGGCTTGTCGGATCGCCGCACCGCAGCGAAGGGGCCATAACGGTCACCGCATCAATAATTGAAGGAACTCAGCCATGCAAGACTGGCAACGCTCGGTGATCTACCAGATCTACCCGAAAAGCTTCCACAGCCACGCCGGCAACCCCACGGGTGATTTGCTCGGTGTCGTGGCCAAGCTCGACTACCTGCACTGGCTGGGCGTCGATTGCCTGTGGATCACCCCGTTCCTGCGTTCGCCCCAGCGCGACAACGGTTACGACATCAGTGATTACTACGCCATCGATCCGAGCTACGGGACCATGGCCGATTGCGAGTTGCTGATCGCCGAGGCCGGCAAGCGCGGGATCAAGCTGATGCTCGATATCGTGGTCAACCACACCTCCATCGAACACAGCTGGTTCCAGCAGGCCCGCAGCAGCCTCGACAACCCGTACCGCGACTTCTATATCTGGCGCGACCAGCCGAACAACTGGGAATCCAAGTTCGGCGGTTCGGCCTGGGAGTACGAGGCCCAGACCGGTCAGTACTTCCTGCACCTGTTCGATCACACCCAGGCCGACCTGAACTGGGACAACCCCCAGGTGCGCGCCGAAGTCTTCAAGATGATGCGTTTCTGGCGGGACAAGGGCGTCGGTGGTTTCCGCCTGGACGTGATCAACCTGATCTCGAAACCGGCGGACTTCCCCGACGACGACAGCGACGGCCGACGCTTCTATACCGACGGCCCGAACGTCCATGAATACCTGCAGCAAATGCACCGCGAAGTGTTCGAGGGCCATGACCTGATCAACGTCGGCGAGATGTCGTCCACCAGCCTGGAACACTGCATTCGTTACTCGCGGCCGGAGTCGAAAGAACTGTCGATGACCTTCAACTTTCATCACCTGAAGGTCGATTACCCGAACCTGCAGAAGTGGATTCGCGCCGACTACGACTTCCTCGAACTCAAGCGCATCCTCTCTGACTGGCAGACCGGCATGCAGGCCGGCGGTGGCTGGAATGCGCTGTTCTGGTGTAACCACGACCAGCCACGGGTGGTCTCGCGTTTTGGCCATGACGGCGAATATCGGGTGATGTCGGCGAAGATGCTCGGCACCGCGCTGCATTTCCTCCAGGGCACGCCATTCGTGTACCAGGGCGAGGAACTGGGCATGACCAATCCGGGCTTCGATCACATCGATCAGTACCGTGATGTCGAGACGCTGAATATCTTCCGGCTCAAGCGTGAGGCGGGTGCCAATGATGCCGACAACATGGCGGCGATCATGCAGAAGTCCCGGGACAACGGTCGTACGCCGATGCACTGGAACGCCGAGCCGAACGCCGGCTTCAGTACTGCCGAGCCCTGGATTGGCGTGCCGGCCAACTCGGCGCAGATCAACGTCGCCACCCAACTCGATGACCCCGATTCCGTGCTGCATCACTACCGTCGGCTGATCGCCTTGCGTCGTACCGAAGCGCTGATATCCGATGGCATCTACCGGCAATTGTTGCCTGAACACCCACAACTCTGGGTGTATGTACGAGAAGGCCAGGGCGAGCGTTTGCTGGTGCTGAACAACTTCTACGGCACGCCATGCGAAGTCCAGCTGCCGCATGAAGTGCTCAGCGAGGCGATGGCCCAGCGTCTGGTCATCAGCAACTACCCGGACTGTCCGCCGCGAAACCGGCAGGTCTCTTTGCGGCCTTATGAGTCGCTGGTTTTACACCTGACCGACTGACCGACCACTAAAAAACACCGGTTGTAAAAAACACGCAGAACGCTGCGCGGGGGATTTTTGCGCGCCGTTTTTGTGGCAGCACACAATAAAAATAATGGGGTGGCTCTTGAAAACAATAATAAATCGCAGTCTTGCGCTCGCGTGCGTATGCCTGGCATTGCCTCTTTCGGCCCAGGCGCTGGAGTTCGGCGGTTACTTGCGCAGCGGCGTCGGTACTTCGGTCAACAGCAGTTCCCAATCTTGTTTCCAGTTGCCGGGTGCACAAACGAAATATCGATTGGGTAACGAATGTGAGCAATATGGAGAATTGGAGTTGCGTCAGGATCTGTTCACCCTGGACGACGGGTCGGTGCTCAGCGTCGACGGCATGGCCTCGCTGTATAACAAGTACGATCGCCGCCTGACATTCAAGGGCGATAACGGTTCGGTGCGCCTGCCGCAGCTGTACGCGCAATGGTCGAACCTGCCCAGCCTGAACGGTGGTTCGCTGTGGGCCGGTCGGCGTTATTACAAACGGAACGATATCCATATCTCCGACTTTTACTACTGGAACCAGAGCGCCACCGGCGGCGGTATCGAGGACGTGTTGATCGGCGACCTGAAATACAGCTACGCCTTCTCGCGCAAAGACAACCTGTACCAGAAGGACTACATCAACCGTCACGATTTCAATGTCGCCGGCTTCGACACCAACCCCGGCGGTGAACTGGAGTTCGGCCTGAGCTACATCGACAAACCCGACAGTCGCGATGCACACCGTGGCTGGGCCATCGCCACCCAGCATGTGCAACAAGGTTTTCTGGGCGGCAAGAACAAACTGGCCTTCCAGTACGGCGAAGGCCCCGGCACCGGGTTGGGCTATACCGGTAACGTGAAGCTGGACGACAGCAACAAAAGCTACCGAGTGGTGGAGTTCTTCGACTGGCAAGTGACGCCGCGGTTTGGCGGCCAGGTCCAGGCCGTTTACCAGAAAGATGTGCGTCCGGATGGCAGGGATCAGAACTGGATGTCCCTTGGTGTTCGTCCGGCCTACGCGCTCACCGAGCAGTTCAAACTGGTCACCGAGTTGGGACACGATCAGGTGGACGCCACGGGCGGCACGCGCAAGCTGAGCAAGTTCACCTTCGCCCCGACCTGGTCGCCCAAGGGGCCGGAATTCTGGGCGCGGCCCGAAGTGCGGGTGTATTACACCTATGCCAGCTGGAACCAGGCGGCCAAACGGGCAGCCAATGAGCTGGCGAAGGGGTCGGCATTGTCGGACACCGGCGCCTTTGGCACGGCGCGACACGGTGCGAATGTCGGATTGCAGGTCGAATACTGGTGGAACTGAAGGCCGCCTACCCGCAATCGCCAGTCTTCTATAAAGAACAAACAGCAGGTGACGTCATGGCTACACCCCAACAATTACAACTGCTGGCACCTTTGTCCGGCGTGCTGATGCCGCTGGATCAGGTACCGGACCCGGTATTCTCGACCCGGGTGATCGGCGACGGCCTGTGCATCGACCCAACCTCGCAAACCCTGAGTGCGCCGCTGGCCGGGGTGATCAGCAATGTCCAGGCCAGTGGGCATGCCATCAGCATCACCGACGACAATGGCGTGCAAGTGTTGATGCACATCGGGCTCGACACGGTGAACCTGGCCGGCAAGGGTTTTACCCGGTTGGTGGAGGACGGCCAGCGGGTTGAGGCAGGGCAGGCGCTGATCGAATTCGATGCCGATTACATCGCCTTGCACGCCCGTAGTCTGTTGACCTTGATGCTGGTGGTCAGCGGTGAGCCCTTTACGTGGTTATCGCCTGAAACCGGCATGGTAGAAGGAGGCCAGCCGCTGCTGGGCTTGCATTGCGTCGAGCGGATAGCCGATGAGCCGGCGCCGGAAGAGGGTGAGGCGCTGTTCTCCAGGACCATGACGCTGGCCAATCCAAATGGCTTGCATGCCCGTCCCGCCGCAGTGTTCGCCCAGGCTGCCAAAGGTTTTTCGGCGAGCGTTTATCTGCATAAACAGCAGGAGAGCGCCAACGCCAAATCCCTGGTGGCAATCATGGCGTTGCAGACGGCTTTTGGCGACACCGTGCAAGTCAGCGCGGCGGGCCAGGATGCTGAAAAGGCGATCGATACGCTGGAAAAATTGCTGACCTCTGGCTGTGGGGAAACAGTGTCGGTGTCGGCGCAAGTCGAGGCGCTGGAGCCTTTATCGTCGAAGGTGTTGCGCGGCGTGTGTGCGTCACCGGGGTCGGCCTTTGGTCAGGTGGTGCAGATCGCCGAACAGAGGCTTGAGGTGAGCGAGCCCGGCAGAGGGGCGCAGGTTGAGCGCGAACAGCTCTCGCGTGCCTTGGCCCAAGCGGATCTGGCTTTACAGCTTTTGCGTGACAAGGCCACCGGGGATGCCCAGGCAGAGATCTTCAAGGCCCATCAGGAACTGCTCGAAGACCCGAGCCTGCTGGATCAGGCCGATGCGCTGATCAGCGAAGGCAAGAGCGCGGCGTTTGCCTGGCACGCAGCGACCGAGGCGACGGCGGCGTTGTTCAAAGGCTTGGGCAGTGCGTTGCTGGCCGAGCGGGCGGCGGACCTGGCGGATGTCGGCCAGCGGGTGCTGAAGCTGATCCTTGGCGTGCAGGATCAAGCGATCGAGCTGCCCGAAGGGGCGATCCTGATCGCCGATCAACTGACGCCATCCCAGACCGTCGGGCTCGATACCCGCAAGGTCCTGGGTTTTGCCACGGTCGGTGGTGGTGCCACCAGTCACGTCGCGATTCTGGCACGGGCTGCCGGTTTACCGGCCATTTGCGGGTTGCCTGCCCAGGTGTTGGCGCTGAGGAACGGCAGCCTGGTGTTGCTCGACGCCGGCAAGGGTGAGCTGCACCTGGACCCGGAACTGGCGGCCATCGAACAGCTACAGGTCGATCGGCAGCGCCAGGAGCAACGCCATCAGCATGTACTGGCGCACGCAACGCTGGCCGCCTGCACCCGAGATGGTCATCACGTCGAAGTCACGGCCAACATTGCCTCGCTGGGCGAGGTCGAGCAGGCCATGAGCCTGGGCGGCGAGGGCGTCGGCCTGCTGCGTTCGGAGTTTCTGTATCTGGATCGCAACCACGCGCCGAGCCATGAAGAACAGGCCTCCACCTACAGCGCCATCGCGCGTGCCTTGGGACCCTCTCGCAACCTGGTGGTGCGCACCCTGGATGTTGGCGGCGACAAACCTCTGGCCTATGTACCGATGGACGCCGAAACCAACCCGTTCCTCGGCATGCGCGGCATTCGCTTGTGCCTGGAGCGTCCGCAGCTGTTGCGCGATCAGTTCAAGGCCATCCTTGCCTGCGCAGCGCTGGCGCAACTGCACATCATGCTGCCGATGGTCACGCAGCTGTCGGAGCTGCGACTGGCCCGGCAGCTGCTTGAGGAAGAGGCGCTGGCATTGGGGCTCGCTGAACTGCCGAAGCTGGGGATCATGATCGAGGTGCCGGCTGCGGCGCTGATGGCCGACCTGTTTGCGCCGGAGGTGGATTTCTTCTCGATCGGTACCAACGATCTGACCCAATACACGCTGGCCATGGACCGCGATCACCCACGGTTGGCCGCTCAGGCCGATAGCTTCCATCCGTCGGTGTTGCGCCTGATCGCCAGTACCGTCAAGGCCGCCCATGCCCACGGCAAATGGGTCGGCGTGTGTGGCGCCATGGCTTCCGAGACATTGGCGGTTCCGTTGTTGCTGGGCCTTGGGGTGGACGAACTGTCGGTGAGCGTGCCGTTGATTCCGGCGATCAAGGCCGCGGTTCGCGAAGTGGACCTGGTGGACTGCCAGGCCATCGCCCAGCAGGTGCTGGACCTGGAGAGCGCCGAGCAGGTGCGCGAGGCGCTGCGGTTGTACCACGAGGCAACGGTCGATACTTCACTGGTTCTGGAGAACTGAACATGTTCGAGAAAATGCAGCGGGCGTTCTGGAAGGCGTTGACCCCGGACCTGGTGGTGGATGAGCCGAAGGTGGTTGTGCCGCCGGTTGCCGGGTTGGCGGCGAACGTCGTGGCGGCGCTGGGCGGTGTGGATAACCTCAAGTCGCAGAAGGCCGTGGCGCTGACCCGGGTTCGGGTGGAGTTGCGGGATGTGGCGCGGGTGGATCGGCAGGCGTTGACGGCGGCGGGGATACCGGGGGTGATGACGCTGGACGGCGGGGTTGTGCATCTGATCACCGGCCTGAAGTCATAACCGATCCCCTGTGGCGAGGGAGCAAGCTCCCTCGCCACAGATACGTATGAGGCACTGTAGGAGCGAGCTTGCTCGCGATGTTCGTTAACGATAACGCGTGTTTGCTGATTAAACGCGGCGCTCTTGAGTCCATCGTCGGAACGCCGCCCGGAGCAAGCTCGCTCCCACAATTTCCTTAACTGAACGGCATTAGGGCAAGCCTCCTCACCACTGACGCGGTGCTCAGGCCATGGTTCACTGTGACCAGTCGCCGCGCCACCCTTACTGTTTCTCATCTGCAGGTGTATCGTATTCGCCTTTTACAGGCCCCGCGCCTGTCGCTGATACGTGAGGTAGTTGAGTTCATGTCCTTTACCCGTCGCCAAATCCTCGGTGGCCTGGCCGGTCTTGTAGTCGTTGGCGTCGGAGCGGGGGGCGCGTCGCGGTACTGGCTGGGCAAAATGGCCGACGCCGACGCGGGTCATGACTATGAGCTGATCGCTGCACCGCTGGACGTCGAGCTGGTGGCCGGGCACACAACCGAAGCCTGGGCGTTCGGCCCGTCGGCGCCGGGCACCGAGCTGCGCGTGCGTCAGGGTGAATGGCTGCGGGTGCGTTTCATCAACCACCTGCCGGTCGCGACCACCATCCACTGGCACGGTATCCGCCTGCCGCTGGAAATGGACGGCGTGCCCTATGTGTCGCAGCTTCCAGTGTTGCCGGGGGAATACTTCGACTACAAATTCCGCGTGCCCGATGCCGGCAGCTACTGGTATCACCCGCATGTGAACAGCAGCGAAGAACTCGGTCGCGGGCTGGTCGGTCCGCTGATCATCGAAGAGCGCGAGCCCACCGGTTTCAAGTACGAGAAGACCTTGAGCCTCAAGAGCTGGCACGTCGATGAAGCGGGCGGGTTCGTCGCGTTCAGCATTCCTCGTGAAGCGGCACGCGGCGGCACGGCGGGGCGCCTGTCGACGATCAATGGCGTGTCGCAAGCGGTGATCGATTTGCCCGCCGGGCAGATCACCCGTGTACGTCTGCTCAATCTCGATAACACCCTGACTTACCGCCTCAACATCCCTGGGGTTGAAGCGCAGATCTACGCGCTGGACGGCAACCCCATCGAGCCGCGGCCACTGGGCAAGGAATACTGGCTCGGTCCCGGCATGCGCATTTGCCTGGCGATCAAGGCGCCGCCCGCCGGTGAAGAACTGTCCCTGCGCAACGGCCCGGTACGCCTGGGCACCTTGCGTTCGGTGGCGAACACCGATGCACCGACCGCATGGCCACCGGCGCTGCCCGCCAACCCGGTGGCCGAGCCGGACCTGGCCAATGCGGAGAAACTCAACTTCAATTTCGAATGGGTGGGCTCGGTATCGGTGAACGTCGACAATGGCCGGCCGCCGAGCCTGTGGCAGATCAACGGCAAGGCCTGGGACATTACGGACAAGACCTGCGCCGACCGCCCGATCGCCAAGCTCGAAAAGGGCAAGAGCTACATTTTCGAATTGAAGAACATGACTCAGTACCAGCACCCGATTCATCTGCACGGCATGAGTTTCAAGGTCATCGCCTCGAACCGGCACAAGGTGATTCCGTACTTCACCGACACCTACCTGCTGGGCAAGAACGAACGCGCCCAGGTGGCGCTGGTGGCGGATAATCCGGGGGTGTGGATGTTCCATTGCCATGTGATCGACCACATGGAAACCGGCCTCATGGCCGCTATCGAGGTGGCGTGATGCGGCAGATTCGTCCCGTGGCGATCATCGATCGCAGCCGTGATCGTGATTTCATGCGTGAAGCCCTGGCGCTCGCCGCCCAAGGCGCAGCGCTGGGCGAAGTGCCGGTGGGCGCGGTGCTGGTGCAGGACGGCGAGATCATCGGTCGCGGCTTCAACTGCCCGATCAGTGGCAACGATCCCAGCGCCCACGCCGAGATGGTCGCGATCCGCGCCGCCGCCCAGGCCTCGAGCAATTACCGTTTACCGGGCAGCACCCTCTACGTGACGCTTGAACCGTGCAGCATGTGCGCCGGGTTGATCGTGCATTCGCGGATTGCGCGGGTGGTGTATGGCGCGCTGGAGCCCAAGGCGGGGATTGTGCAGAGCCAGGGGCAGTTTTTTACCCAAGGGTTTCTAAACCATCGAGTGCTGTTTGAAGGCGGGGTGTTGGCCGAGGAATGCGGGGCGGCCCTAAGCGAGTTCTTCAAGGCCCGCCGCGCCAAACCCGCAGACTGAACACCGAACCCCTGTAGGAGCGAGCTTGCTCGCGATGGACGTGAACGATGACGCGTCCTGTCTGGATTATCGCGCCGCCTTCAAGTTCATCGCGAGCAATCGAGCGTCGACCGGCTGCTCCTACAGGGGATCTCCATTAGGGCGGAGATTTGGGTTACTTGCGGGCAACGATGACGGCCCGCTTCGGCGCCGGCAGCCCTTCAATCGTCTTGCCGTGATCCTCAGGATCCAGGAAGTCGCTCAACGACTGATACTTCATCCATTCCGTCCCACGCTGTTCCTCAACGCTGGTTGTGCTGACGTCCACACAGCGCACATCGCTGAACCCGGCACGTCGCAACCACAACTCCAGCGCCGGCACCGACGGCAGGAACCACACATTACGCATCTGCGCGTACCGATCTTCCGGCACCAGCACCTGCTGCCGATCACCCTCGATCACCAGCGTCTCGAGCACCAGTTCGCCACCCTTGACCAGGCAATCCTTCAGCGCCAGCAAGTGCTCGATCGGCGAGCGGCGATGATAGAACACACCCATGGAAAACACCGTGTCGAAGCCTTCCAGATTGGCCGGCAGATCCTCAAAGGGAAACGGCAGGTGCCACGCGTTGGGCTCGGACAGGTAGCGCTGCACCGCCTGGAACTGGCAGAAGAACAGCCAGTTCGGATCGACGCCGATCACGCTGTCGGCACCGGCACCGAGCATGCGCCACATGTAATAACCGTTGCCGCAACCGACATCGAGGATGCGTTTGCCCTTGAGGTTCAAGTGCGGCGCGACCCGGGACCACTTCCAGTCCGAGCGCCATTCGGTATCGACATGCACGCCAAACAGATCGAACGGCCCCTTGCGCCACGGCGACAACCCCATCAAGGCAGTGCGCATCTGCGCGCGGGTCTCAACGTCGCAATCGGTGTCCAGCGTCAAGCCGTTCAACAAGTCGACTTCGCTCGGCTGGATCTTCGGCAAGGCATCCAGCGCGCTCTGCCAACGCTCCAGGTCGCCATGACCCTTTTCCATTTTCTTGTCGAGTTGCGCTTGCAGGGTGTTGGCCCAGGCAGCCAGGGGAGTACCGGCCAGTCGGCGGGCGAGGGGGGACAGATCAATCATGGCAAGGCAATCAACGAGGCAAAGTTAAGACACTGGAACCACGGCACGACTGTCGAGAACCCGGCCGCCAGCAGGCGCTCGCGGTGTTCTTCGAGGCTGTCGGGCTTCATGACGTTTTCGATGGCGCTGCGCTTCTGGGCGATTTCCAGTTCGCTGTAGCCGTTGGCGCGTTTGAAGGCGACATGCAGCTCGGTGAGCAGCGCGTGCTCTTGCGGATCATTGAAACGCAGCTTTTCCGAAAGGATCAGCGCGCCGCCGGGCAGCAGCGACTGGCGGATGCGCGCGAGCAACGCGGTGCGCTGGTCCGGGGCGATGAATTGCAGGGTGAAGTTCAGCGCCACCACCGAGGCTGGCTGGAATTGCAGGGCGAGGATGTCGCCTTCGATCACTTCGACGGGCAGCAACTCCTGGAACATCGAGTCCTGGCCGTTGAGATACTCGCGGCAGCGCTCGACCATGGCGGCGGAGTTATCCACAGCGATCACCCGGCAACCGTCGGTGCGCACATGGCGGCGCAAGGCCTGGGTCACGGCGCCGAGGGACGAACCCAGGTCGTAAAGCACGCTGTTCGGCTGAGCGAACTGCGCGGCCAGCACACCGAGGTTTTCAACGATGGTCGGATAACCCGGCACCGAGCGCTTGATCATGTCCGGGAACACCCGCACCACGTCCTCGTTAAAGGCGAAGTCGGGCACCTGGGCCAAAGGCTGGGCGAATAGGCGATCGGGTTCTTTGCTCACGGCGGTTCCAGCGGCGTAGGTGGAAAAGGCCGGCATTTTAGCCAACTTGGCGCGGGGATGCGCGGGTTGTCTGATAAACCGTGTTTACCCTTCAGCGTGGTTTCTGAGTGAACGCCGACGCCGTGATTCCCCATTGCCCCAGCCAATAGCTGAGGATGATCACATAAGGCGCGGCATGGAACGGCGCGACGAACCGGTCGATGCCAATCACGCTGTCAGAAAATACAAACGCCCCCGCCCCCGCTGCCGCCAATAGCGCCGAGCGTTTGGGTACATCGGTGCCCAGTCGGGCCAGCGCCCTCCAGAGCATTGCGGTGATGGCCAGGCCATAGACGATCACCGGAATCAGCAATGACCCCAACCCGTGAGCAATCAGAATCCCCAGCAGTGCTGCACCGACGACCAGCGCGAGGATCAGCGGCAACACCGCCAACCGCCGGCAATCATTCAAGTAAGCTTTCAGATACGCCAGGTGGGCCAGGAGAAACGCACCGAGGCCGAACACAAACAAATCCCCCGGCCACGCCAGCAGCACATCGCCGAGCAGGGAGCACATCAAGCCAAGGCTGATCCAGCGTCGATACTCGCCAGGCGGGGCGTCGTGCAGCCAGCCGAGCAAGGCCAGCACCGGCAACGGCTTCACCAACAGGCACAGCAAGGTGGCATGCACACTCAGGCCGTAGAGAAACATCACCGCGCCCATCAGCGCCAGGATCAGCCAGCCCACGATCAGTTAACCGAAATGGCGCAGTCGAAAGAATCCACTGGCAGTACTTCCGGCGCCCAAGGCTGCTGGGAGGTCAAACGCAAGCGTCCCGTGCCGGTGGCGAATGTCTGAAAGCGCCAGGTCGACACACCGGCGGCACCGACAACGCCCGCATCTTCCGGGTTCCGATACACCTCCGGCCCCAGTGCGCGCAACACGCCACCGGCGGAATCCTGGATCGCCCAGCGGTAACCCGTGGTCGGGTTGCTCGGCAGGATCACGATCAAATTTTGCCCACTGTGCAGTTGCACCGGGCATTCGCTTTGTTTCTCCACGGTCACGTTTTGGGCAGGTTGCGTGGCGCAAGCGGATAGCAGGGCCAGGGCGAAGGGAACTAACAAGCGGGTAAAGGACATAAGTCAGCAGCTCCGGCGTTCACGACGAACGGCGAGCATAGCTTAAGATGATACAAAGTGTGACCAGAGCCTTGGAATCGAATGCTGGCGGATCAGGCTCTGGTGCGGGGGAAACGGTGAGGCTGATTAAGCATTTAGCCCGTAATGTCGAGCTCGCCTTCAATCACGAGGTTGTCCGGGCTATAGAAATTCAGCTTAAACGTTAGTTGATACCTTTTAGTGGCATTATTTAAGGTGGCGGTGAACGTTCCGGCGTACGCGGATTGCATCATGCTGCCGCTGTAATACTTAACGGAACGCAAATACCCTTCACGCACAAAATTTTGTTCTCCGCCTGGCGTGGCTTCATCGATATCCAACTCGAAAGACATCCCCTCTGGAAAGCCTGGGTTGACATGCGCCTCAATGACAATCCATTTGCCAGAGCGGCTTGCGAAAACCATCTCGGAATTGAAGAATTCTTGTTCGTTTCTTTTGGCTTTGAAGTAACCGGTAGCCTGTGGTCGAGTCGTCGGTTTTAGGTGGGTCATGAGTGTACCTGTAAATAAATAGGAATTAAGTTTGAGTAGAAAATTTAGCATCGCACCTTTTGGGTAGATACTGTCAATTGTGCTAGATTTTTATAATTCAATTACGGTAATTTGCTGGCTTTTATGCGAAAAGGTAATTTCGATAGAGGTCGAAAATAACTTGTTTAGTTTTCCAGGCAGAAACAAAACGTGCCTTCGGCTACAAATTCATGATTTTGTTTGTCTTTGAATTTAACGCCGAACGTGCTGGCATATTCTCGCGTGTCAGCGTTCACGGACAGGTTCATGACACCCTCAGATGCCCGGTAGCTGGTATAAGGCGGCAGGAACTCAGTAAAAGCGATCTCGATCAATTGATCGGGCGAATTTAATGGGTAAGTGCCGGTTTTAATGTTCCTCGGCAGGTAAATATCAAAGGCGCGATCTTCCGGGGTGTATTTTTCGCCGGCTTTGAAAATTGCCAGGATTTCCCGGGAACCGACGCTGCTGTAAAACTCTTCAGAGTCGAATGGGCCACGGTCCTGAACGGTGGCACTCAAATGGTTTTTCTGGCAGCAACGGTGGAACGCTCTTTCGTCATTGATACACTGATCGACAAGGCTTCTTCGTAGTTGGATATTCATGGGGTTCATCTCTTTCAAGGATCGTTGGAGCCTTGAATTTACCGTCAATGATGAATCCGGAATACTATTGGGATTAACAGGTTGTACGTAAGGATGTTTCAGTTTGCAGGGTATTGTTCAATGCAAAAAAAGGCCAGGCAATAGCCCGGCCTTTTTAGTGTCGGGTTTGCCGACTTAGAACAATATCTTCGCCACATCCGCAAAACGCTTGGCAAAGTGCACGGTTATCCCTTCTTTCAAATAATCCGGCAGTTCTTCAAAGCTGCCACGGTTCGGCTCCGGCAAGATCAACTCGAAGATCTTCTGCCGCCGCGCCGCAATCACCTTCTCGCGCACCCCGCCAATCGGCAGTACATGCCCGGTCAAGGTCAACTCGCCGGTCATGGCCACGCCTTTTTTCGGTGGCTGATTACGGGCCAGGGACAGCAGGGCGCTGGCCATGGTCACGCCCGCACTTGGGCCGTCTTTCGGGGTGGCACCCTCAGGAACGTGGAGGTGGACGAAGGCTTCGTCGAAGAACTTCGGGTCACCGCCAAACGACTTCAGGTTGGAGCTGACGTAGCTGTAGGCGATTTCCGCCGACTCTTTCATTACGTCCCCCAGTTGCCCGGTAAGCTTGAAACCACGGTTCAAGGTATGAATCCGCGTCGCTTCGATCGGCAGGGTCGCGCCGCCCATGCTGGTCCAGGCCAGGCCAGTGATGACGCCGGTGCCTGACAGTACCTGCTCGTTGCGGAACACCGGATGGCCGAGGGACGCTTCGAGGTCTTTCGGCCCGAGCTTGATCACCGCATTCGGGTCGTCGATCAGCTTGACCACGGCCTTGCGCACCAGTTTGCCCAGTTGTTTTTCCAGCTGGCGCACCCCGGCTTCACGGGCGTAGCCATCGATCAAGGCTTTCAACGCACTGTCGCTGATGGCCAGGCTGCCTTTGGACACACCGGCTTTCTCCAGCTGCTTGGGCCACAGGTGACGCTTGGCGATGGCGATTTTTTCTTCGGTGATGTAACCCGACAGGCGAATCACTTCCATCCGGTCCAGCAACGGGCCCGGGATCGAATCCAGGGTGTTGGCGGTACAGATGAACAGCACTTTCGACAGGTCCAGGCGCAAGTCCAGGTAGTGGTCGAGGAATTCGACGTTCTGTTCCGGGTCCAGGGTTTCCAGCAGCGCGGAGGCCGGGTCGCCCTGATAGCTCTGGCCCATCTTGTCGATCTCGTCGAGCATGATCACCGGGTTCATCACTTCGACGTCTTTCAGCGCATGAACGAGTTTGCCCGGCTGCGCGCCGATGTAGGTGCGGCGATGGCCCTTGATCTCGGCTTCGTCGCGCATGCCGCCGAGGCTGAAGCGGTAGAACGGCCGGCCCAGGGATTCGGCGATGGATTTGCCGACGCTGGTCTTGCCCACACCCGGCGGGCCCACCAGCAGTACGATGGAACCGCTGATCTCGCCTTTATAGGCACCCACCGCGAGGAATTCGAGGATGCGGTCCTTGATGTCGTCGAGGCCGGCATGGTGTTTGTCCAGCACCTTGCGCGCATGCTTGAGGTCGAGTTTGTCCTCGCCGTACACGCCCCACGGTACTGCAGTCGCCCAGTCGAGGTAGTTGCGGGTCACCGCGTACTCCGGCGAGCCGGTCTCGAGGATCGACAGCTTGTTCATTTCCTCGTCGATGCGTTTCTGCGCCTGGGCCGGCAACACTTTGCCTTCCAGACGTTGCTCGAACTGTTCGATGTCGGCGCTGCGGTCGTCCTTGGTCAGGCCCAGCTCTTGCTGTATGACCTTGAGTTGTTCCTTGAGGAAGAACTCGCGCTGATGCTCGCCGATCTTGCGGTTAACCTCGGCGGAAATCTCTTTCTGCAGGCGCGCGACCTCGACTTCCTTGCGCAGCATGGGCAGGACTTTTTCCATGCGCTTGAGCATCGGCACGCAGTCGAGCACTTCCTGCAGTTCACTGCCTGTTGCCGACGTGAGCGCGGCGGCGAAGTCGGTCAGCGGCGACGGGTCGTTGGGGCTGAAGCGGTTGAGGTAGTTCTTCAGCTCTTCGCTGTACAGCGGGTTGAGCGGCAGCAGCTCCTTGATCGCGTTGATCAGCGCCATGCCGTAGGCCTTGACCTCGTCGGTCGGCTCGGTGGGCTGGTGCGGGTATTCCACTTCCACCAGATAGGGCGGGCGATGGTGCTTGAGCCAGGTCTTGAGACGTACGCGAGTCAGGCCCTGGGCGACGAATTGCAGTTTGCCGTTTTCGCGACTCGCGTGGTGCACCTTGACCAGCGTGCCGTAGAGCGGCAGGGCCGAGGTGTCGAAATGGCGCGGATCTTCCTGGGGCGTGTCCATGTAGAACAGGGCCAGGCAGTGGTGATCGGATTTGCTCACCAGATCCAGGGTTTCAGCCCAGGGTTCTTCATTGACGATGACCGGCAGTACCTGGGCCGGGAAGAACGGGCGGTTGTGGATCGGGATGATGTAGACCTTGTCCGGCAGGTTCTGGCCTGGCAGGGCGAGGCCTTTGCCGGTGGAATGATGTTCAACGTTCTCCGGGTCGGCGTATTCGCTGGGGTCTTCAGGGAATTCTTGCTGGTCGCTCATGGGGCACCTGCGCAATGGAGTATGGGTCTTAGATGGGGCAGGTGGAGGGTGGTTTCAATGGCAGGGGCAATTCGTGCGCTCTGTTCAGGGTTTTGGACAGGTCGTCAATCGTCGGTGTGGCGGGTTCAAAACAGATGGCGCGCCAGTTGCCTCGGGCCATCGCCCGCCTGATCGAAGATCCATTGCTCCACCCCCGGCAATTTTCGTAACGCCGTGTAGACAGCCGAGACATCTTGCGGCGTGCACAGCACATGCACGTTGGGGCCGGCATCCACCGTCGAGCACACTTGCAGACCGTCGCGCCGCAGTTGTCGAACCCGCGCCAGAATCTCCAGCGTCACCGGTTGCCAGTAAAAGATCGCGGGTTTTGAAGTCATGGCGATCATGTGCATTTCCACGGCTTCGCGCTCCACGGTATCGGCCAATGTGTCGAAGTCGCGGTTCAGGATGGCTTCGCGCAGGGTGTTCAGCCGTTCGGGCAACAGGCTCAGCCGAGTCGGATAAAAGGGGCTGCTGGCGGCGAGGCGATGGCCTTCTCGGGAGCTGATGTCTTTGTGCCCGGCGTCGACGACTGCGATCAGGTCATGCAGGGGCCAGTGCTGCGCGGGTGCAAACTGTTCCGCGGGGCAGTGCGGTTGGCCAGGATGGCCTGGCCACTGCACGAACCCGCCTATGACCGAGCGCGCTGCCGAGCCGGAGCCGGACAAACGTGCCAGTTGGCTGAGGTCGGGACTGTTGAGCGATTGCCCGCCACGCAACGCGAACGCCAGTGCCAGCGCACTGAACCCGGAGGCCGATGAGGCAATGCCCGCACCGGTCGGGAAGCTGTTGACGGTTGCAATGCGCAACGGCTGCCAATCGTCGAAGTGCCGACGCAA
>Ga0247818_10000822_pt1 | contig 19596 bp, 13 predicted proteins | sample 13C_Glucose_Day1_FD_192424 | JGI IMG/M metagenome (GOLD analysis project Ga0247818, IMG submission 192424) | Soil microbial communities from agricultural site in Penn Yan, New York, United States - 13C_Glucose_Day1 | ecosystem: Environmental > Terrestrial > Soil > Agricultural land | place... | reverse complement strand
TCGGCGGCCCGGCGCAACGAGCCGAATTCCTGCAACGCCAGCATCAGCCGTAGCTGGCGCAGACGCAGTCGACTGTGGATCACGTTGGCAACAGGAATTCGGGTCATGGGCCGTGCTCGCAAAAAGGACTGCGGCAAGCCTGACAACAAATGTCAGGCGTTGCCAGCATTGCTGTGTCACAGCACCGATTTTGGCTTGGCGACCTGGGGTTTGCGCAGGCCCGTCAGGGTTTGCAGCGCTTTGGAAATCAGTGGCCAGAACAGCATCAGCAGCGCTGCCGTGGTCAGGCCGCCCACCAACGGGTTCGACCAGAAGATCCCGATGTGACCGTCGGAGAACAGCATCGACTGACGGAACGCATCTTCGGCCTTGTCCCCCAGTACCGCAGCCAGGACCAGCGGTGCGATCGGGTAACCGAGTTTCTTGAACAGATAACCCAGCGCACCGAAGCCGAGCATCAGCACCACGTCGAAGAACGAGTTGTGCACCGAGTAGGCCCCGATGGCGCAGACCATGATGATGATCGGTGCAATGATCGAGAACGGAATGCGCAGGATCGACGCGAACAGCGGCACGGTGGCCAGCACCACGATCAGACTCACCACGTTACCCAGGTACATGCTCGCGATCAGGCCCCAGACGAAGTCATGTTGCTCGACGAACAGCGTCGGGCCAGGGTGCAGGCCCCAGATCATCAACCCGCCGAGCATCACGGCGGCGGTGGCCGAACCCGGAATGCCCAGGGTCAACATCGGCAGCAGCGCGCTGGTCCCGGCCGCATGGTCGGCGGTTTCCGGGGCGATCACACCTTCAAGTTCACCCTTGCCAAAGTTCTCGCGGTTCTTCGAGAAACGTCGCGCCAGGCTGTAGCTCATGAAGGATGCAGCGGTCGGGCCGCCAGGGGTGATGCCCATCCAGCAGCCGACCAGGGTGCTGCGCACAATGGTCCACCAGTAACGGGGCAATTTGGCCCAGGTACGCAAGATGACCATCGGGGTGATGCGCGCATGCTCGCCGCGGAACACCAGGCCTTCCTCGACCGTGCAGAGGATTTCGCCAATGCCGAACAGGCCGATGACCGCCACTTCGAAGCTGATGCCGGTCATCAGGGTCGGCTGGTCGAAGGTCAGGCGCAGGTTGCCCGAGACCGTGTCCATGCCCACTGCGGCCATGGCGAAACCGATCATCATCGCCACCACGGTTTTCAGCGGCGGGTTCTTGCTCATGCCGATGAAGGTGCAGAACGCCAACAGGTACACCGCGAAGAACTCCGGCGAACTGAAGGACATGGCGAATTCGGCAATCCGCGTCGACAGGAACGTCAGCAACAACACCCCGGCCAGCGCACCGATCAGCGCCGAACTGAAGGCAGCGGTCAGCGCTTCGGCGGCGCGGCCTTCGCGGGCCATCGGGTAGCCGTCGAAGGTGGTCGCCACCGATGAGGGCTCACCGGGTATGTTGAACAGGATCGAGGTGATCGAGCCGCCGAACAGCGCGCCCCAATACATGCACGACAACAGGATGATCGCCGACACCGGCGACATGGTGAACGTCAGCGGCAGCAGCAACGCCACGCCATTGGGGGCGCCGAGGCCGGGCAATACGCCGACCAGAATGCCCAGCAGCACGCCGATCACCATCAGGCCGATATGGCCGGGGGTCAGGATCAGATTCATGCCTTGCAGCAGGGAATCGAACTCGCTCATTTGAAATGTCTCCCGGCCAGGGCAATCCAGTCGCCTAGAGGGCCGGCATCCAGCGGGACCTTGAACCACAGTGCGAAAATCAGGTAGCTGGCGAGGACAGCACCGAGGGATATAGAAGCGATCATCAACTTGCCGTAGGGTTTGACGCGGGTTTTGTCATGCCACATGAACCAGGCGATGAAGCAAGCCGAGGCCACATAAATACCGGTGAACGGCATGGCCGCGACGAACAGCGCAATCGGGATGAACACCGACAGCACTTGCCTGAACGCACTGCGACTGACGAATGAGATGCTCAGCGCTTTCCAGCGCACCAGGGTCAATACGCCGTTGCCCACACTCGCGGCGCTCAACAGCAGGCCGATGTAAAAGGGGAAGTAACCCGGCTCGGGGCCGGAATCGCCCCAGCCGATACCCTGTTCGACGCTGCCGTACATCACCACCACGCCGATCAGCGTGGTGAAGAGTGTCAGACCGAGTTCGACCCAGCGGGTACCGACCAGCGCCGGTGAATCCGAAGATTGGGACATGAAAGCACCTCCAGCAGGTGACGGCCGTGCGCAGGCGGACGGCCGCGGTCAACTCAGTTTTTCAGCCAGCCGGCTTCTTTGAACACCGGGGTAACGCGGGCGGTGTCCTTCTCAATGTAGGCAGTCAGTGGCTCGCCTTCGAGGAAAGTCGGCACCAGCGCGTTCTGCTTGACGTAGGCCTTGAACTCCGGGGTCTCGGTGACTTTACGCATCAACTCGACATAGAACGCGCGCTGTTCGGCGGTGACTTCGCCGGGCATGAACACGGTGCGCGGGAAGCGGTACTGATCGATGCCCAGGCCCTGTTCATGGCAGGTCGGAACGTCGGCCCAGGATTTATCGCCGGCGACTTTATCGGTATAACTCATGCGCTCCTTACTGAACACGCAGAGCGGCTCGACCTGGTCGCCACGCCATTGGCTGATGCTTTCGCTGGGATTGTTGACGTTGGCGGCGATGTGCTTGCCGGCCAGTTGGGTCGCGGCTTCACTGCCGCTCTTGAACGGGATGTACACCAGTTTGCTGTTGTTGGTCTGGTTCAACAGCAGGGTCAGGGTCTGGTCGACATCCTTGGACTGGCTGCCGCCCATGCGCAGTTTCGACGGGTCGGCCTTGGCGGCTTCGTAGAAGCCCTTGGCATCTTTCCACGGTGCGCCTTTGTAGCTCCAGAGAATGAAGTCATCCTCGGCCACGGCCGCTACCGGGGTCAGTTCCTGCCATTGATAACCGAGCTTGGACACCAGCGGCAACAGGTAGATATTGTTGGTGCCGATCACCAGTTTTTCCGGATCGCCCTTGTTCATTTTCAGGTCGAGAAAGGCTTCGGCGCCATTGCCGCCGCCTTTGTTGAGGACGATGGTGTTGACGTCGAGGAACTTGTGAGTGGTGATGATCGACTGGATCAGGCGACCGAGCTGGTCGGTACCGCCACCGGGGCCACCGGCGACGACGATTTCGACGTTCTTGTCCGGTTGCCAGGCGTGAGCCAGAGTCGGGAGGATCCCTGCGGCGACCAGTGTGCAACCAAGAGCCAGACGGGACGTGCGACGGACGAATGCATTTCGCATGGAAGGGCCTCGTTTTTGTAGTTGTTATAAATGACTTGTCGGTGGTGAAAGCTGCAAGCCTGGAGTGAGTGTGGGAAGGCAGCGCCTGCGCGTCTAGTCAAAACAATACATACGCCGATAGCCTGGGGTTATAGGTCGCCACCATCTAAATCGCCCGTCTCGCCAAGAGTCCTGCGCCAGAGCCATTTGAGTGGAAAGTCGGCATAGGTGCAATACCCCGCAAGCCCCCTGAAAGCAGGGTTTGACATAACCCAAGGCTATCGCCTTATTTCAAGTTTTGATTGGACGGTTATCGTTGTGCCTTCGATAGTGCTCACCAGTACCAATCATTAACCTCAACGAGGTGCCTTATGGGTGAGCTGTGGAGTGGGCCGATCATCGACGCCCATCATCACTTCTGGGACCCGTCGATCAATGACCATCCCTGGTTGGCGCCCGGGGCCAGCATCCCGTTTCGCTACGGTGACTACAGTGCGCTCAAGCGTCGCTATTTTCCCGAGGATTACTTCGCCGATGCCGGTCATCATGACGTCGTGAAGACGGTGTACATCGAGACCGAATGGAACCCGCAAGACCCGATCGGCGAAACCCGCTTCATCGAGCAACTGGCCGCCCGTTACAGCGTGCCGAATGCAATCGTGGCGCAAGCCTGGCTGGACCATCCCGACGCCATTGCGGTCATGACCGAGCAAGCCAGTTACAAGTGCGTGCGCAGCGTTCGCCACAAACCCGGTGGCCCGACCGCGCCTGCGCAGGTAGGCCATGTGCGCAGCCTGATGAGCGACGAGCGTTGGCGGCGCAGTTACGCTGTACTGCAAGGATTGGGGCTGCATTTCGATTTGCAGACACCCTGGTGGAACCTGCACGAAGCCGAGCGGCTGGCCCGGGACTTCCCCGGCACCACGCTGATTCTCAATCATGCCGGGTTGCCAAGTGATCGCAGTGCCGAGGGCCTGGCGGGTTGGCGCCTGGCGATGGCGCGGCTGGCCGAATGGCCGAACGTGCAGGTGAAAATCGCCGGCCTTGGTCAGCGCGGCCAGGCATGGCGCGCCAAAGACAATGCCTGGATCGTGCGCGAAGTGATCGCGATGTACGGTCCCGGTCGCGTGATGTTCGCCAGCAACTTTCCAGTGGACGGCCTGTGCGGCTCATTCAATGACATTTACACCGGTTTCAAATCCATCGTTGCCGATCTGCCGCTGGCCGATCAGGAGCGACTGTTCTACAGCAACGCGCAGCGGGTTTATCGTTGCGAGCCTGGCGCCATTGACCGGACACGGCCAGAACCCTTGAGGAGTGAAGCATGAACAAGACAACCATCGCCATGGTCCTGGGCGACCCGGCGGGCATCGGTCCGGAACTGATCGCCCGCCTGCTCGGCGAGCCCGACGTGCGCAGGCAGGCCAATGTGATTCTGATTGCCGACGAGGCGGAAATGCGCCGCGGCATGCGCATCGCCGGGACAGAGTTTCCGTATCGTCGGGTGGAGTCGCTGGACCAGTTGGAATTTCGCGATGACACGCCACTGTTCTATGACTTTCGTGGCGACACCCTCGGCGAATTTGCGCGCAGCGAAGCCAGTGTTATCGGCGGCCGCTACAGCCTCGACACCCTGGAAAAGGCCTTGCGCCTGACCGAGGCCGGCAGCACCGACGCGGTACTGTTCGGGCCGTTGAACAAAACCTCGTTGCACATGGCCGGCATGGCCCATAGCGACGAACTGCACTGGTTCGCCGAGCTGCTGGATTTCCACGGGCCGTTCTGCGAATTCAACGTGCTCGACAACCTCTGGACTTCCCGGGTGACGTCCCACGTCGCCCTGGCCGATGTGCCGGGCATGCTCACCCAGGCGCGGGTAGTGGAAGCGATCCAGCTGATCGACACGGCGCTCAAGCGCAACGGCCTGGAGAAACCGCGCATCGGTGTGTGTGGGTTGAATCCACACAACGGCGACAACGGCTCGTTCGGACGCGAAGAGCTGGACATCATCGGCCCGGCTGTTCGCTCGGCTCAGGCGCTGGGGATTGCGGCTGAAGGACCCTATCCCGGCGATACGATTTTCCTCAAGGTCCAGGGTGACGCCAGTGCCTTCGACGCCGTGGTGACCATGTATCACGACCAGGGGCAGATCGCGATCAAGCTGATGGGTTTCTCCCGCGGCGTGACAGTGCAGGGCGGGTTGCCGATCCCGATCACTACACCGGCCCACGGCACTGCGTTCGATATCGCGGGGCAGGGCAAGGCGAATGTCGGGGCGATCCGCCAGGCGTTCGAGATTGCGTGCCGGATGGGTGTCAACAGCTACTGACACAACACAGCCCCCTTGTAGGAGCTGGCTTGCCAGCGAAGACGGCCTGACAGACACACATTGAGGTGACAGTCAGGCCGCTTTCGCGAGCAGGCTCGCTCCCACAGTGATTGATGGTGTTGCTGGATTTTTGTAATCAACGCAACCCCTGTAGGAGCTGGCTTGCCAGCGAAGACGGCCTGACGGACACACATAGAGGTGACTGTCACACCGCTTTCGCTGGCAAGCCAGCTCCTACTTTTTTTGTGTGGTGCCTGATAACTCGATCTACTCAATAACTGCTTTTACCTATCACCCCAGGTTATCGCCGGATACGCATAAGTGATTATCCGCCACCCCCAGGCGCTGGCTAAAGTCGCTCCATCGAATGCCCGGACCGGCCCACACGAGCGGCTCCGCGCAGCGACCCGACAACGACAAAAAGCCGGCAGCGCAAGGAACTGTATTCATGAAAATCAAAGCCATCCGTACCCGCGTTTTCGAGTGGAAAGGCAAGGTCGTCCCACCGCAAGCGCACTTCTGCACCAACGCCAGCGACATCCTGTTCGAGCGCGGCGACGCCATGGGCTCGTTCCGTTTCCATGGCTGGCTGGTGGTGGAGGTCGAGACCGACACCGGTCTTGTCGGCATCGGTAACTGCGCCCTGGCGCCGCGTGTGGCCAAGGAAATCATCGACACCTACCTGGCACCGATCGCCATTGGCGAAGACCCGTTCGACAACGAATACATCTGGCAGAAAATGTACCGCCAAAGCCACGCCTGGGGCCGCAAAGGCATCGGCATGGCGGCGATCTCGGCGATCGACATCGCCATCTGGGACATCATGGGCAAAGCCGTGAACAAGCCGGTGTTCAAACTGCTCGGCGGGCGGACCAAGGAAAAAATCTGGACCTATGCCTCCAAGCTCTACGCCAACGACAACCTCGACCTGTTCCTCGAAGAAGCCCAGGGCTATCTGAACCAGGGCTTCACCGCGCTGAAAATGCGTTTCGGCTACGGCCCGAAAGATGGCCCCGCGGGCATGCGCAAGAACATCGAACAAGTGCGGGCGCTGCGTGAACTGGCCGGCCCGGACATCGACATCATGCTTGAGTGCTACATGGGCTGGACCCTGGAATATGCCCGTCGCATGTTGCCCAAACTCGCCGAGTTCGAACCACGCTGGCTCGAAGAACCGGTGATCGCCGACGACATCGAGGGCTACATCGAGCTGAAAAAAATGGGGATCATGCCGATCTCCGGCGGCGAGCATGAGTTCACCTCCTACGGCTTCAAGGACCTGCTGGAGCGCCGCGCCATCGACGTGATCCAGTACGACACCAACCGCGTCGGCGGCATCACTGCCGCACGCAAGATCAACGCCATGGCCGAAGCCTGGTCGGTGCCAGTCATCCCGCACGCCGGGCAGATGCACAACTACCACCTGACCATGTCCACCACCGCCTCGCCAATGGCCGAGTTCTTCCCGGTGTTCGACGTCGAGGTCGGCAACGAACTGTTTTACTACGTGTTCAAGGGCGAGCCACAACCGGTCAACGGCTATATCCAGCTCGACGACGACAAGCCGGGCCTGGGCCTGGAAATCTCCGATGAGTACTTGAGCGACTTCAACATCATCGAGTGACCTTGAGGCGCCGTTTTTCAACGGCGCTATCCACGACTTTCTGGAGGGCCGGACATGCGTCTGATTCAATTTGAAAACACTGCCGGGGAGCGCCAGGTCGGACTCGTCGAGGGTTCACAGGTCCAGGTGTTGCGCGATACCCGCAGCACCCGTGAACTGGCACTCGCGGCGATCCGCGCCCAGCGCAGCCTGCAAGAAGAAGTCGCCTTGCGCGGCACCGAGCCGGGTCCGGATTACACGCAACTGTTACAACAGGGCAAGGTGCTGCCGCCGCTGGACCACGAAGACCCGGCCCATTGCCTGATCAGCGGTACCGGCCTGACTCACCTGGGCAGCGCCTCGGCGCGGGACAAGATGCACCAGCAGGACGGTGCGGTCGAAGCGGGCATGACCGATACCATGCGTATTTTCAAGTGGGGCCTGGAGGGCGGCAAACCGGCGGCCGGTCAAGTCGGTGCACAGCCGGAATGGTTCTACAAGGGTGACGGCAGCATCGTCGTGCGCCCCGGCGCGGACTTCCCCGTGCCGCCGTTTGCCGAGGACGCTGGCGAAGAGCCGGAGTTGACCGGTATCTACGTGATCGGCGACGACGGCCAGCCCTATCGGGTCGGTTATGCCTTGGGCAACGAGTTCTCCGACCATGTGATGGAGCGCCGCAATTACCTGTACCTCGCCCATTCGAAACTGCGCTTCTGTGCCTATGGTCCGGAACTGCGGATCGGTGAACTGCCCAGGCACCTGGCGGGCACCAGCCGCATCACGCGCAACGGCGAAACGATCTGGGAAAAAGAGTTTCTCAGTGGCGAAGACAACATGTGCCACAGCCTCGCCAACCTCGAATTCCACCACTTCAAATATGCGCAGTTCCTGCGTCCGGGCGATGTCCACGTGCATTACTTCGGCACCGCCACGCTGTCGTTCGCCGACGGGGTGAAAACCCAGCCGGGGGATCGTTTCCAGGTCAGCCTCGATGAGTTCGGCGCACCACTGGAAAACGGCATCGGCGAAAGCGCCCAGCCATTGGCCATCGGCCAGGTGCGCACACTCTGAACCTTGTAGGAGCCGGCTTGCCGGCGATAGCTATCTGGCACGCGACGTTGATGTTTGCCCTGCCATGGCCTTCGCCGGCAAGCCGGCTCCTACAGGTCCGCAATCGATCGAGGAATCTGAAATGACCACGCCACTCGGACACAACTACATCGGCGGCCGGCGCAGCGCCAACGGCACCCTGCAGCTGCAAAGCCTCGACGCAACCAGCGGTGAACCACTGCCCGGCAGCTTCTTCCAGGCGACCGAAGCCGAAGTGGATGCCGCCGCCAACGCTGCCGCCGCTGCGTACCCGATCTACAGAAATCTCAGCGCGGAAAAACGTGCGCTGTTCCTCGACGCCATCGCCGATGAAATCGATGCCTTGGGCGATGATTTCGTCGCCACCGTGTGCCGTGAAACGGCGTTGCCGGCCGGGCGCATTCAAGGAGAGCGCGGGCGCACCAGCGGCCAGATGCGCCTGTTCGCCAAGGTCCTGCTCCGGGGTGATTTTTATGGCGCGCGCATTGACCGGGCGCTGCCGGATCGTCAGCCGTTGCCGCGTCCGGACCTGCGTCAGTATCGCATCGCTTTAGGGCCGGTCGCGGTGTTTGGCGCGAGTAACTTTCCGCTGGCATTTTCCACTGCCGGTGGTGATACCGCGTCGGCCCTGGCCGCCGGTTGCCCGGTGGTATTCAAGGCCCACAGCGGCCACATGGCGACCGCCGGGTGGGTGGCGGATGCGATCATCCGCGCCGCCGAGCGCACTGACATGCCGGCCGGCGTGTTCAACATGATCTACGGCGGTGGCGTCGGTGAGTGGCTGGTCAAGCACCCGGCGATCCAGGCCGTGGGCTTCACCGGTTCGCTCAAGGGCGGCAATGCCCTGAGCCACATGGCCGCGACACGGCCGCAGCCGATCCCGGTGTTTGCCGAGATGTCGAGCATCAACCCGGTGTTCCTGCTGCCCGAAGCCCTCGCGGTGCGTGGCGAGCAGATCGCCGCGCAACTGGCCGGTTCGGTGACCCTGGGTTGCGGTCAGTTCTGCACCAATCCGGGTCTGGTGATCGGCCTGCGCTCGCCGCAGTTCAGCGCCTTTGTCGAAACGTTTTGCGCCAGCATGAACCAGCAACCACCGCAGACCATGCTCAACGCCGGCGCGCTGGACAGCTACAGCAAGGGCCTGGGCGAGCTGCACGAACATCCGGGGCTGACGCATCTGGCGGGTAAGCCGCAACAGGGCAGTCAGGCTCAACCGCAGGTGTTCCAGGCGGATGTCAGCCTGTTGCTCAGGGGCGATGAACTGCTGCAGGAAGAAGTTTTCGGACCGACCACCATCATCGTTGAAGTCGAGGATCGGGCGCAGCTGACGGCGGCGCTGCAGGGCCTGCGCGGGCAACTGACCGCGACACTGATCGGCGAGGCGGATGAATTGCTGGAGTACCGCTGGCTGGCCGAATCACTGCAGGAAAAGGTCGGGCGGATTCTGCTCAATGGCTATCCGACCGGGGTCGAGGTCTGTGAAGCGATGGTGCATGGCGGGCCGTACCCGGCGACGTCGGATTCGCGCGGGACATCGGTCGGCACCCTGGCGATCGACCGGTTCCTGCGGCCGGTGTGCTTCCAGAATTATCCGGATGCGATGTTGCCGGAGCCGTTGCAGGATGCTAATCCGTTGGGGATTCGGCGGTTGGTGGATGGGGAGGTGAGTGACCTGCCTTTGTAATTGTCCGTGTCTGGACTGACGCCATCGCGGGCAAGTCGGATCGCCGCACCGCCGCTCCCACAGTGATTGGTGTCGTACACGGATTCTGTGTGCAACACTTGATCCTGTGGGAGCTGGCTTGCCAGCGAAGGCGTCATCAACGGCACCAAAAATCTACTTGGCAGCCACCGCTGAAGCCTTCACCACCGAAGGCTTCAACACCAACCACAACGCCGCCGCAATCAACACCCCGCCATAAATGTGCGCCATCGACAACGGCTCATCCAGCAACATCGCCCCCCACAACACCCCGAACGGCGGAATCAGGAAGGTCGTGGTCATCGACTTCACCGGCCCGACCGAGCTGAGCAAGCGGAAGTAAATGATGTACGCCAACGCGGTACATACCAGCCCCAGCCCCAGCAGCGACAGCCATACACTCCAGCCGCCCCAGCTCGCCGGCGGCTGGCTGATCACGCTGTAGCCAAACAGCGGCAGCAACAGCAACGTCGCGCCCAGCATGCTGCCCAGCGCCGACAGACGACTGTCGAGACCGCCGGCCTGGTCGAGCCAGCGGCGTGCGAGGAAGCCGGCGAAACCGTAGCAGGTGGTGGCGAGCAGGCAGGCGAGGGCGCCCATCAACAGGTCCATGTCGAACGCCACCGGCCCGGCGCGGGTCAGGATGCCGACGCCGAACAGGCCCAGAAATACCCCGCCCAGCTTGGCGGCGGTGAGTTTTTCATGGAAAAACAAACCGCCGATCAACACCCCCATCAGCGGCGTCGTGGCATTGAAAATCGCCGAATATCCGGCCGGCAGCACTTGGGCGGCGACCGAATAGAGGGTCGCGGGAATCCCGGAGTTGATCATCCCCAGCAGCATCACCGTCTTGAGTTTGCCTTTGAAGTCCCAGCTGATGCGCATCAGGCCCAGGATTACCAGCAACCCGAGCGCCGCAATCGACACGCGGAAAAAAGCCGTGGGGATCGTGCCAATTACCGGGGCGATGATGCGCATGAATAGGAAGCTCGCCCCCCAAATGGCGGCAAGGGCCAGCAAACGCAGAGTATCGACGGGGTTCACAACATTTTCCTTCCATGATCGGCGCGCAAGTGTCGCGCCAGTCAGGGCGCAAGGCAATGGTTGCGTTGCGTCACACACGGCCACTAAGCTCAGGCTCCAACGATCAGCATCAGCCGCCGAGGTTTTACCTATGCCGCAGCATTGGCCAGCCGCCAACATCGCCCGAATGATCCTCGACGGCTTTGACGATTACCGCGAGCATTTCCGTCAGATCACTGACGGCGCCCGAGCCCGATTCGAACAGGCCAAGTGGCAGGAGGCGCAAATCGCGTCGGCGGCGCGGATCAATCTGTACGAAGAAAAAGTCGGCGAAACCGTGGCGCGACTGCGCTCATCCTTCGAAGTCGACACGTTGATGGACGACAGTAGCTGGCCGCTGGTCAAGAGCGCCTACATCACGTTGATCGACCTGCGCTTCGACGATGAATTATCCGAGACCTGGTACAACTCGATTTTCTGCGGGCTGTTCAGCCATGACCTGATCAGCGATGGCTGCATGTTCATCCACACCACCCGGCCCAGCCTGCGCCGGGCCCGTGCCGCGCAAACCCGCACCTACAAACCTCAAGGCAAGCTGGCGGGCATGCTCGCCAGCGTGTTCGCCGATTACCGCTTCAGCGAGGAGTACGCCGACCTGCCCGCCGACCTGCGCCGTCTCGAAGCGCAATTGCGCGAGAACCTGCCGGACTGGGTGTGCAAGGACCCGGAGCTGAGCGTCGAACTGTTTTCCTCGGTGCTTTACCGCAACAAGGGGGCGTACCTGGTGGGGCGCATCTACACCCAGGACGAGCAGTGGCCCCTGGTGATTCCGCTGCTGCACCGCGAAGGTCGCGGGATTCAGATCGATGCGTTGATCACCGATGAAGCGGACGTGTCGATTATCTTCTCCTTCACCCGTTCGTATTTCATGGTCGATGTGCCGGTGCCGGCGGAGTTCATCGGCTTCCTCAAACGCATCCTGCCGGGCAAGCACATCGCCGAGTTGTACACCTCGATCGGCTTCTACAAACACGGCAAATCTGAGTTCTACCGGGCACTGATCAACCACCTGGCCAACACCGATGATCAGTTCATCATGGCCCCCGGCGTGCGCGGCATGGTCATGAGCGTGTTCACCCTGCCGGGTTTCACTACCGTGTTCAAAATCATCAAGGACCGCTTCTCGCCGTCGAAAAACGTCGACCGCGCCACCGTGATCGAGAAGTACCGTCTGGTGAAAAGCGTCGACCGGGTCGGGCGCATGGCCGATACCCAGGAATTTGCCGACTTTCGTTTCCCGTTGAGCAAGTTCGAGCCGGCGTGCCTGGAAGAGTTGCTCGAAGTGGCCGCGTCCACGGTGTCGGTGGAGGACGATACGGTGCTGATTCGTCACTGCTGGACCGAGCGGCGGATGACGCCGCTGAACCTCTACCTGGAACATGCCAACCCGGCGCAGGTGCGCGAGGCGCTGGAGGATTACGGCCTGGCGATCAAGCAACTGGCGGCGGCGAACATCTTTCCTGGCGACATGCTGCTGAAGAACTTTGGCGTCACCCGCCACGGGCGCGTGGTGTTTTATGACTATGACGAAATCTGCTTCCTGACCGAGGCCAACTTCCGCCATATTCCGTTACCGCGCACCCCGGAAGACGAAATGGCCTCCGAGCCGTGGTATTCGATCGGGCCGCTGGATGTGTTTCCCGAAGAGTTTCCGCCGTTCCTGTTTGCCGATGCCGGGCAGCGCAAGTTGTTCGATCAGTTGCATGGCGAGTTGTACAACGCCGATTACTGGAAAAGCCTGCAGGAGGCGATTCGGGCGGGCAAAGTGATCGATGTGTTCCCGTACCGGCGCAAGGGCCTCGATAACGAATGACCCCACAACCCCCTGTAGGAGCCGGCTTGCCGGCGAAGGCGACTTGACAGACACCACCACCGTGACGGTCACACCGCACCCTCTGTAGGAGCTGGCTTGCCAGCGAAAGGGCCTGTCAGACAACCACGCTGTGACTGACACACCGCAACCCCTGTAGGAGCTGGCTTGCCAGCGAAAGGGCCTGTCAGACAACCACGCTGTGACTGACACACCGCCTTCGCCGGCAAGCCGGCTCCTACAAGGGATCTCGTTCGTCCATTAAATCTGCGACAATCGCCCCCCTGCGCCACTAGACGACTTATTGCGTACCTGATGACTGACGAATCGCCTTCCATCGACAAACTGCTGAAAAACCTCGATCACGCCATGCTCGCCGACCGCCACCGGCTGCGGCGGCAGTTGCTCGAGCTGCGCAAGAAACCTGACGAGGCCAAGCTGGCCCAGTGGGTGGCGCGCATGCAAGCCTCCTGCGATCAGGTGCTGGCGCGGCGTGCCAGCCTGCCGGTGGTGCGTTACGACGACAGCCTGCCGATCGCCGCCAAACGCGATGAAATCAAGGCCGCGCTGCTCAAGCATCAGGTGCTGATCATCGCCGGCGAAACCGGTTCGGGTAAAACCACCCAGTTGCCGAAGATCTGCCTGGAAATCGGTCGCGGCCAGCATGGCCTGATCGGCCACACCCAACCGCGTCGGATCGCCGCGCGCAGCGTGGCCAGTCGGGTCGCCGAGGAACTGGGCACGCCGTTGGGCGCGCTGGTCGGCTATCAGGTGCGGTTCGAGGATCAGAGTGATGCCAACACCCTGATCAAGCTGATGACCGACGGCATCCTGCTGGCGGAAACCCAGAACGACCGCTACCTCGAACGTTACGACACGATCATCGTCGACGAAGCCCACGAACGCAGCCTGAACATCGACTTCCTGCTCGGTTACCTGAAAACCCTGCTGCCCCGTCGCCCGGACCTGAAAGTCATCATCACCTCGGCGACCATCGACCTGGAGCGTTTCTCCAAACATTTCGATGACGCGCCGATCGTCGAGGTCTCCGGCCGCACCTTCCCGGTGGAGACGTGGTATCGCCCGCTGACCCTGGAGCAGGACGAGGAGGGCAACCGCGTCGAGGATGACTTGACGGTGGATCAGGCCATTCTGGCGACCCTCGACGAAATCGCCGCGTTCGAACGCAGCGAGCGCAAGAGCCCGGGCGATGTGCTGGTGTTTCTGCCTGGCGAACGCGAGATCCGTGACGCCGCCGACATGTTGCGCAAGGCCCAGCTCAAGCACACCGAAATCCTGCCGCTGTACGCGCGGCTTTCGCCCGCCGAGCAGCAGCGGATTTTCCAGTCGCACCCAGGCCGGCGCGTGGTGCTGGCGACCAACGTCGCCGAAACCTCGCTGACGGTGCCGGGCATTCGTTATGTAATCGACAGCGGCACTGCGCGCATCAGTCGCTACAGCTACCGGGCCAAAGTCCAGCGCCTGCCCATCGAAGCCATTTCCCAGGCCAGCGCCAACCAGCGTAAAGGCCGTTGCGGGCGGGTCGAGCCGGGCATTTGCGTGCGGTTGTTCAGCGAAGAGGACTTTATCGGTCGTCCGGAATTTACCGACCCCGAGATCCTGCGCACCAACCTCGCGGCGGTGATTTTGCAGATGCTGCATCTGCGCCTGGGCGAGATCACCGATTTCCCGTTCATTGAGCCGCCGGACGGCAAGGCCATCAGCGACGGTTTCAACCTGCTGCAAGAGCTTTCGGCAGTGGATCGCAACAGCCAGCTGACCCCGCTCGGTCGCCAGTTGGCGCGGTTGCCGGTGGACCCGCGCATGGGCCGCATGCTGCTGGAAGCGGCGAAGCTCGGCAGCCTGCAGGAAGTGCTGATCGTCGCCAGCGCCATGTCGATCCAGGACCCGCGCGAGCGTCCGCCTGAGCGTCAGCAAGCGGCGGATCAGGCTCATGCGCAATGGAAAGACGTAGACTCGGACTTCGCCGGGCTGGTCAATCTGTGGCGCGGTTTTGAAGAGCAGCGTCAGGCGCTGACGGCGAGTCCGTTGCGCAACTGGTGCCGCAAGAACTTCCTCAATTACCTGCGCCTGCGCGAGTGGCGCGACTCACACCGGCAGTTGAGCCTGATCTGCCGCGACATGCAGCTGAGCCTCAATAAAGAGCCGGCGGATTACCCGAAGCTGCACAAAGCCGTGCTCTCGGGCCTGCTCAGCCAGATCGGGCAGAAAACCGAAGACGGCGATTACCTGGGTGCCCGTCAGCGACGCTTCTGGATTCACCCGTCATCCGGGCTGGGTAAAAAGCGCCCGCAATGGCTGATGGCCGCCGAACTGGTGGAAACCACCAAGCTCTATGCGCGGATGGTGGCCAAGATCGATGCCGACTGGATCGAGCCGCTCGCCGGGCACCTGATCAAGAAAAACCACTTCGAACCCCATTGGGAGAAGAAGCGCGGTCAGGTCGTGGCGTTCGAACAGATCACGTTGTTCGGGCTGATTGTGGTCGGTCGCCGGCCGGTGCATTACGGCCCGGTCGATCCGGTGGTATCGCGCGAATTGTTTATCACCGAAGCCTTGGTGCGGGGCGAGATTCAATCCCGGGCCAAGTGCCTGACGGCCAACAAACAACTGCTGGAACAGCTCGACGAACTGGAAGCCAAGGCCCGTCGCCGGGACATTCTGGCCGACGAAGAAACCCTGTTCGCCTTCTACGACGCGCGACTGCCGGCCGAGATCCACCAGACCGCGACCTTCGACAGCTGGTACCGGGTCAACAGCCAGAAAGATCCACAGCTGCTGATCATGCGCGAAGAAGACGTGCTGGCTCGCGAGGCCAGTGAAGTCACCGCCGCGCATTACCCGGACACCTTGCACATCGGTGATCTGGAACTGGCCCTGAGTTACCACTTCGAACCCAACCATCCACGGGACGGCGTCACCCTGCGGGTGCCGGCGCCGCTGTTGCCGATGCTGCCGCCGGAACGCCTGGAGTGGCTGGTGCCAGGCGTGATCGAAGCCAAGTGCATTGCGCTGGTGCGTAATCTGCCCAAGGCCCTGCGCAAGAACTTCGTGCCGGTGCCGGACTTCGTCAAGGCCGCGTTGCAGCGCATGACCTTCGCCGAGGGCTCGTTGCCCCAGGCCTTGGGTCGTGAATTGCTGCGCATGACCGGGGCGCGGGTCAGCGATGAAGCCTGGGCCGAAGCGGCGCAGCAGGTTGAAAGCCATTTGCGGATGAACCTGGAAATCGTCGACGGCCAGGGCAAGTTTCTCGGTGAAGGCCGGGACCTGGCCGAGTTGACCGCGCGCTTTGCGGAGGCCAGCCAGGCAGCTCTGGCCGTGCCGCAAACCGCGAAAAGCCAGCAGCCGGTGGAGGCGAAAGTCTTCGCCGCCGTTGCTAAAAAGACTCAACAGAAGATCGCCGGGCTGTCGATGACGGTCTATCCGGCGTTGGTGGAAGAAAGCGGCACGGTCAAGGAAGGGCGTTTCTCCACGCCGGCCGAAGCCGAGTTCCAGCATCGCCGGGCGTTGCAGCGTTTGCTGATGCAGCAATTGGCCGAGCCGGCGAAGTTCCTGCGCGGCAAGTTGCCGGGGCTGACCGAGCTGGGCCTGATGTACCGCGACATGGGGCGTATCGACAGCCTGGTGGAAGACATTCTGTTGGCCAGTCTCGACAGCTGCATCCTTGACGGCGAAGACCCGATGCCGCGCGACGGCGCCGCACTGGCGGCACTGGCCGAGCGCAAGCGGGGCGGCTGGACCGAGCACGCCGAGCGGTTGGCGAAGCTGACCCTGGAGATTCTCAAGCTCTGGCACGGTCTGCAAAAGCGCTTCAAGGGCAAGATCGACCTGGCGCAAGCCGTGGCCCTGAACGACATCAAGCAGCAGCTCAGCCATCTGGTCTATCCGGGTTTTGTGCGTGAAACGCCGATGCAGTGGCTCAAGGAACTGCCCCGTTACCTCAAGGCCATCGAGCAACGCTTCGAAAAACTCGGCGCTCAGGTGCAGAAGGACCGGGTCTGGAGCGGCGAATTGTCCGGCCTCTGGAGCCAATACCAGACCCGCGCCAACAAACACGCCCAGGAAGGCAAGCGCGATCCGCAGCTGGAGCTGTATCGCTGGTGGCTGGAGGAATACCGGGTTTCGCTGTTCGCCCAGCAGTTGGGAACCAAGGTGCCGATCTCCGACAAGCGCCTGGGCAAGCAATGGAGCCAGGTCGAACCCTGAAGGCTTTTTGTAGGAGCCAGGCTTGCCGGCGAAAGCGGCCTCAAGCCTTGCATCGCCCGCGAAGACGCCTTCGCCGGCAAGCCGCTCCTACAGGGATTGGCATTGACCACACTCCATCTGCATACAGGAGATCGTGTAGGAGCTGGCTTGCCAGCGAAGGGTGCCTCAAGCCTTGCATCGCCCTCGAAGGCGCCTTCGCCAGGCCGGGCTCCCACAGGGGTTTACGCGATGCTGCCCGATTCGCAAAAGGCGCCAAACCCCAAGGTTTATGGCAAACTTCGCGCCTATAAACACCAGCCCAGCGATTTTGAGCCTTCACGGGCCCGGGCGGATCGGAATAAGCGATACCAGGTTTTGCGTCCCGACCTGGAGTAGACCCTTTGCGTGTTGGTACGCCAGTGCCAACGCTTTCTGCCTGAACAGATCAGAGAAACGACCATGCATAACGTCGTCATCAGCGGCACCGGCTTGTACACCCCGGCCAACAGCATTTCCAACGAAGAGCTGGTGCAGTCTTTCAATACCTACGTCGGGCAGTTCAACGCCGATAACGCCGAAGCGATCGCCCGCGGTGAAATCGAGGCGCTGACCGAATCCAGCGCGGCGTTCATCGAAAAAGCCTCTGGCATCAAAAGCCGCTTTGTCATGGACAAGGACGGTATCCTCGACCCGCAACGCATGGCGCCACGCTTGCCGGAGCGCTCGAATGACGAGTGGTCGGTACTCTGCCAGATGGCCATCGGCGCCGCCGAGCAAGCCCTGCAGCGTGCGGGCAAGACCGCCGCGGACATCGACGGCGTGATCGTCGCCTGTTCCAACCTGCAGCGCGCCTACCCGGCCATCGCCATCGAAGTCCAAGAGGCGCTGGGCATCCAGGGGTTCGGCTTCGACATGAACGTCGCCTGCTCCTCGGCAACCTTCGGCATCCAGGCCGCCGCCAACAGCGTGCAACTGGGCCAGGCCCGGGCGATCCTGATGGTCAACCCGGAAGTCTGCACCGGTCACCTGAATTTCCGCGACCGCGACAGCCATTTCATCTTCGGCGACGCCGCCACCGCGGTGATCATCGAACGTGCCGACCTGGCCACCTCCCCGCACCAGTTCGACGTGGTCAGCACCAAGCTGCTGACCAAATTCTCCAACAATATCCGTAACAACTTCGGCTTCCTCAATCGCGCAGCGGAAGAAGCCATCGGTGCCAAGGACAAACTGTTCGTCCAGGAAGGCCGCAAGGTGTTCAAGGACGTCTGCCCGATGGTCGCGGAACTGATCGCCAGACATCTGGAAGAAAACCAGCTCAACGTCACCGACGTGAAGCGCTTCTGGCTGCACCAGGCCAACCTCAGCATGAACCATTTGATCGTCAGGAAACTGCTCGGCCGCGAAGCGACCGAAGAAGAAGCGCCGGTGATTCTCGACACCTACGCCAACACCAGCTCTGCCGGTTCGGTGATTGCCTTTCACAAACATCAGGATGATCTGGCGGCCGGTTCGCTGGCGGTGCTCAGCTCGTTTGGCGCCGGTTATTCGATTGGCAGCGTGATTCTGCGCAAGCGCTGAATCCACTTTTGTAGGAGCGAGGCTTGCCCGCGATGGTCGTCAACGATAACGCTGGAAACCTGACACCCCGCGGCGCTCTCAGGTTTTTCGCGAGCAAGCTCGCTCCTACAGGGTTCAGGGGGAGGGCAATAAAAAACTCGCGCTACAGTATCGGACGGATGATGGGGACCGATACCGCAACGCCAGGCTGTAAAAAATGCCGCTCGGGCGTCCTTGCCCGAGTCGTATAACGCAGGATCAGAACTTGGCTTCTGCATCCAGCTGCAGGGTGTTGATTTTCGAGTCCCGCAGGGTGGCGTTGGTGTAGTCGGAGTCAGCCATGAAGTACGTCGCACCGAGGGCGAAGTTCTTGTCGATCTCGTAGCTCACTTTCAACTTGCTGCCGCGCGAACCGGTGAAACCGTTGGCGAAGTCGGAGTCGGTGAAAGCACCGACCACGGCGTTACGCTGGATGTCGCGATAGTTGTAGTCCACGCCGAAACCGTAGAATTTGGTCTTGACCCCGGCCAACCAGCCCATGTCCTGATCGTTGCTGGCGTCGTCGTTGTTGACGACCTGGCCGTACAACGACAGCGGCATTGGCAAGCCGCCGATGTCGAGCGAACCAAAGCCTTCCCACACTTTGAATTCTTCGCCCGGGCTGTTGCCGTTGATGGCCAGTGTGGCGGTGTCGTTGTCGTTGTCGTAAGCGTAGAGACTGCCACCCAGTGTCATTTTCAGGTTATCGGTGATTGCGAAGCGTGCGCCCAACTGGCCCGCGTACAGGCGCAAGTCGTGACGGAACTGCTTGCCTTCGCCGTCGACGTTGTCCTGGAGGGTGTAGTGGCCGGCGCTACCGAACAGCTCGGTCGAGCTGCCGAGCGGGTATTTGTAAGTCACAGCCAGACCTTCCGGGCTGATGTCGCTGTCCC
>Ga0247818_10000820_pt1 | contig 19601 bp, 12 predicted proteins | sample 13C_Glucose_Day1_FD_192424 | JGI IMG/M metagenome (GOLD analysis project Ga0247818, IMG submission 192424) | Soil microbial communities from agricultural site in Penn Yan, New York, United States - 13C_Glucose_Day1 | ecosystem: Environmental > Terrestrial > Soil > Agricultural land | place... | reverse complement strand
AGCGAGGAGAGCGCGGCCAGCGCCACGTAGGTCATCGACACCTCGCCACGCAGGCTCTGCTCACGGGTGAGCGCTGCGACGGCCCAGACCGGCACGACGGCCAGACCCACGATGGCCGCGCGGGCCGCCCAGCGCAGCAGTGCCCGGCGAGGGATCGGGGCCTTCGCCGGCCACGTGACGGCCGCGCTCGCGGTGACGTGGACGAGCAGGGCCAGCCAGGCGCCCCCGAGCACGGTGAGCCACTGCGGCAGACGGTCCGGCACGGGGGCCGTGGTGGTCCAGTGGACGGCCTGCCCGACGAGGAGCACCAGGACGGCGATGGACTCGGGCCGGGCCACCGCGACGACCGTCAGGACGACCAGGACCGCGGCGAAGGGGACCATCCCGCCGGAGGCGGTGAACGGCAGGAGGGTGAGGCCCAGGGCCGCCAGGGCCATGACGGCGCGCAGCCCGACGTGGGAGGGCGCCATCAGCGGCTCACCACCCTGGCGGCGCGCGACCGGCGACCGAGGTCGCGCAGCACGATGTCGAGGGTGCCCGGGCCCGCCCACGGGACGATGGGTACGCCGGTCTCCCTCGCCTTGCGCATCTCGTGGGAGCGCTCGAGCAGGCGCAGGCGCCAGGCGAGGTCCGAGGCGTGCGGTGTGTCGGTGGCCTTGGGCATGACGGTCTCCAGGAGGGCGGGCTCGACGTGTTCGGCCACGAGCTCGGGGGGAAGGGTGTCGATGGTGACCACGGAGATCCCGCGGCGCGCGAGGGCGAGGGCGTGCCCGAGCACGTCGCGCGAGATGGCGGGGGTGAGCACGACGACGAGCGCGCCCGTGGGGACGCGGTGCCGCAGCTGGGTGCGCAGGCGCTTCTCGTCGGCGACGGTCCCGTCGGCAGAGCGGGTCCGCGCCAGGGTGTCGAGGACCCGACGCAGGTGGTTCTTCCCCGCTGCGGAGGGGAGCGGCGCCAGGTCGCGGGCGCCCAGGACGTGCAGGCCCACACGGTCGCCCGAGCGCAGGTAGTGCTCGGCGATGGCGCCGGCCGCGCGTACGGCGTTGTCCAGGCTGCTGCTGCGCCCACCCACACCCTGGCTGGTACCGATGTCGTGCATCGCGTCGACCAGCAGGAGGACCTCGGAGTCCTGGTCGGCATGGGTGGCAGTGACGTGCAGCTCACCGGTGCGGACGCTGACCGGCCAGTGCACGCGGCGCAGGCGGTCCCCGAAGCGGAAGGGGCGGATGTCGGCGAACTCGCCGCCGTCGCCCGGGTGGTGGGAGCGGTTCTGCCCCACGAGGCCGTCCGGGCGGGGGACCGGGACCCGCGCGTCGAAGTGGTCCGGCAGGGGCACGGTCGTCACCGGTGCAGAGGTGACGACGTCCGGTGCCCAGCGGTAGGCGCCGAGCGGGCCGGAGACGCTGAGCACCGCCGGGCCGAGCTGGCGGCGTCCCCACCGCACGCTGCGGCAGGCGACCGCCAGGGTGACCGGCTCGTCCCTCCCGTCGACCGTGCCAGCGGCAGCGCGGATGCCGGGGTCGTACTCCGTGTACGGCGTGGGCATGAGTGCCAGGCCGACGTCCTCGGCGCCCGCGGTGACCCGGACCTCCGCCACCCATCTCGTGGCCTGTCCCTCGCGCAGGGTCAGGTGCCGCGGCCCGGCCGCGACCCCGGGATCGGCTGTGGGCCGGGTGACCACGCCCCACAGCGCGACGAGCAGCAGCGGCGTGCCCAGCACGAGCAGCTCGGGGCGGCGGACGAGAACGCCGAGAACCACCAGCCCGAGGCCCGCCAAGGTGGCCCGGGTGTGGGCCGGCGTCGGTCGCCAGGACGCCCGGACCGGGACCAGCTCCTCGGTCGGTGCGGCGGGCAGGCTCACGGCCGGGTGAAGGCCGACGCAGGCACTGCCGCCGCGGCGCCGGGCACGGGCGTGGCGTTCAGGACCGACTCGACGACCGACGCCGAGGTCACCTCGTTCATCCAGAGCTCGGGTCGCACCGTGACGCGGTGGTCGAGTGCCGCGTGGGCCACGGCCTTGACGTCCTCGGGGGTGACGTAGTCGCGACCCTGCACCACGGCATACGCCCGGGAGGTCAGCAGCAGGGCCAGCGAGCCGCGCGGGGAGGAGCCCATGAGCAGGTGCTGGTGCCGGCGGGTCGCGTCGACGAGCTTGACGCAGTACTGGCCCACCGCCTCGTCCACCGTGACGGCCTCGATGGCCTGCTGCATCGCCAGGAGCCCCTCGGCGTCGGTCACCTGCCCCACCGTCTGCGCCTCCTGGCGACGGGCCATGCGGCGCTGGAGCACCTCCCACTCCTCCTGGGGCGTGGGGTAGCCGAAGCTCACGCGGAGGAGGAAGCGGTCGAGCTGCGCCTCGGGCAGCGGGTAGGTGCCCTCGTACTCGACGGGGTTGGCGGTGGCCAGCACGTGGAACGGGCGGGGCAGGGGGAACGTCTCGCCCTCGACCGTGACCTGGCCCTCCTGCATCGCCTCGAGCAGCGCCGACTGCGTCTTCGGGGGCGTGCGGTTGATCTCGTCGGCCAGCAGCAGTCCGGTGAAGAGCGGGCCCCTGCGGAAGGTGAACTCGTGGTTGCGCTGGTCGTAGAGGAAGGAGCCGGTGAGGTCCGAGGGCAGCAGGTCCGGGGTGAACTGGGCGCGGGCGAAGCCGAGGCCCAGGGCCTGGGCGAACGAGCGGGCGGCCAGCGTCTTGCCGAGGCCCGGGAAGTCCTCCATCAGGACGTGGCCGCCGGCGAGGATCCCGGACAGCACGAGCTCGGCGGAGTGGCGCTTGCCGACCACAGCGCGCTCGACCTCGGCGAGGATCCGCCGGGCCTGTTCGGAGACCTGGGGGAGGGACAGGACGGTCACGAGAGCTCCTCGAGTTTCTGGACGTGGCGGTCGAGCCGGTCGGCGGTCAGCCGGCCCGTCGGGTGTTGGTCAAGGTATGCCGCGAGGTCGGGCCCGAGCAGGGCGCCCGCCTCGGGGTCGGTGCGCCCGTCGATGCCCCGCCGGTCGCGCAGCCGTGTGTCGGCGAGGTCGGTGAGGAGGCTGTGCACGGCGCGCAGGGCCGAGTGGTCGCCGGTCCCGGCCTGCTCGATCTGGTGCCGGAGGGTGGCGACCCGGGAGTCGGCGCCCCGGCGCTGCTCACCGGCATCGGGCTGGGTCTCCCAGACGACACGGCGCTGCGACTGGACCAGGCGCTGGGCAGTCACGGCGATGCCGGCGACAGCGGCGATCGTCACGAGGAGCAGGCCGATGTTGGTGAACCACCACAAGCTGACGGTGAGCGCACCGAGCACGATGGCGAGGACACCGGCGCCGAGCACCAGTCGGCTCTGCGGCACGGCGTCGAGATCGGGGTTCACGAGCGCAGTGCCTCTCTGGTCGCAGCACGGCGCAGGTCCACGTGCACCGCGGTCAGGGCGTCGGCCGCTCGGGAACGGTGCTCCTCGGTGAGCTCGTGGGCAGAGAAGCGTGCCTCACGGTAGAGGGCGGCGAGCTCGCGCAGGTGGGCCTCGTCGACGTGGAACTCGCGAAGCACCTCCGTGGTCACCTCGGAGGAGGTCCGTGACTCATCCGGCCGATAGCCCGCGGCGGCGACCGCCGACTCGAGGCGCATCCAGCAGGCAACGATCGCATTGGTCGGCGTGCCGCTCTGCAGCTCGGCCGCGCGGGCACTGGCGCCGGCCAGCAGCACCTCGGGGAGGCTGTCGATGCTCGTGCTCTCTGCCGCGGGCGCGGGCTCGGGCCGGCCACGACGCCAGAGCTCGCGGGCGATGAGGACGAGCACGGTCACGACGATGGCGGCGATGGCCAGCTTCAGGCCCCACACGATGGCGGCGACCACCGCCTCGTTGGCGTCGGAGGAGCTGTAGATCTTGTCCGGGGGCGGTGCAACGTTGCTCCACTGCTCGAAATCCGAGCCGGGCGCCCGGCGTCTCGTGATGGCATTCGGGTTCTGGCGGGCAAAGAGGGCGACCGGACCGGCCGCGGTGACCCATGCGGAGAGGAGCAGCGTGAGGCCCGCCCCCGCCAGCAGCAGCCGCCGTCCTCGAGTCACGAGGCCCGACCTTAAACGAGGGCGTCTGGCACCGTGCGCATCGTCGCCACTTTGTTACCAAGCGAAGGCCTGGGCCGAAGAGGTCCGCCGGCCGGGTGACCGCCGGGCGTGGCCCAGAGGACCCGACGCGGGCGGTGCCGGTCCCGCCTGCCGGCTGGTGGACGTTGGCCCGGGGAGCGGACAGGATGGGCCCATGAGCACGGGGTTTCGGCTGCGCAACGGTGACCAGGGGCCCGTGCAGCAGAGCCCCGTCACCTGCGGTTCTGCGTGCCTGACGGTGGCCCGGATGCTCGTCAACCCCGACTTCGCCCGGTGGATCGTCTCGGGTGAGGGGTCCCGCGGCGACGCCCCTGAGGGAGCCACGGAGTCCGAGCGGTTCGCCGCCTACGAGCGCGTCGTCATGAAGCGCACGAACGGGCTGTACGCGGGGGGACACCGGCTGAACCTGCCGTGGCCCCGCCGGCTCGGAACCCCGCCCTGGGGCGCCAAGAAGGAGCTGGAGTTCGGCGCCGCGCGACGCGCCACCACCTACGAGGTCGAGGTGTTGCGTGCGCCCGGGGCCTCGCGCCGGCGTGCGGCGTTCCGTCGCCTCCTCGAGGTGGTCGGCGACGGCGAGCCGGCGCTCCTGTACGTCGGCAACGCCGTCCTGCCGCGCCACGTCGTCCTCGTGCTCCCGGGAGACGGCGACGGCCTGCTGGACGTCTACGACCCGGGCACAGGCCTGGTCAGCCTGCTCGACGAGGCCAGCTTCGCCGGACGCCGGCTGAGGCTCTCCGGGTGGGATGTCCCGTGGATCGCGGTCCAGCCCGACGGCCTGCGCCGCATTCAGGCCTTCGGCTTCGCCACCGGGATGAGCTCGGCGCCGCGGACCTCGAGGGTCTCGGCCTCGGCGTAGTCGAGGGTGCCGGTGATGCGCCCGGCGGCGCGCAGGTCCGCCTCCGCGGCCCGCACCCGCTCCGCCCAGGCGGCAGGGCCGGCGAGCTCGACGCGCGCAACCTCGGCACGCATGCCGACCTTCGCCTCGGACTTGGCCTTGCGGACCCCGGCGAGGGCCTCCCCGACCGCCGCGAGCAGCGCGGGGTCTCCCGGCTCCGTGGTCGCGACCTCGGCCGCGAGGGGCCACGCCGCGCGGTGCACCGAGCCGTCGTGCCACCACGACCAGACCTCCTCGGTGACGTAGGGCAGGAAGGGCGCCAGCAGCCGCAGCAGGGTCTCGAGCGCCAGGCGCAGCGCGGCACGGGCGGACGCGGCCTCGGCCTCGCCCTGCCCTCCGTAGGCGCGGTCCTTGACGAGCTCGAGGTAGTCGTCGCAGAAGGTCCAGAAGAACGTCTCGGTGACCTCCAGGCTGCGGGTGTAGTCCCAGGCCTCGAATCCCGCGGTCGCCTTCTCCACCACCTCGCCGAGCGCGGCGAGCATGGCCCGGTCCAAGGGGTTGGTCACGGCCGCGGCGAGGCCGCCGGAGGTGTCGGCTTCGCCGAAGGACAGGGCGAACTTGGTCGCGTTGAGGACCTTGATGGCCAGGCGGCGCCCGACCTTCATCTGCCCGGTGTCGTATGCCGCGTCGGTGCCGAGACGGCCCGAGGCCGCCCAGTAGCGCACCGCGTCGGCGCTGTGCTCGATGACGACGTCCTCGGGGGTGACGACGTTGCCCTTGGACTTGGACATCTTCTTGCGGTCCGGGTCGAGGATCCAGCCGCTGATGGCGGCGTTGTGCCACGGCACGCTGTCGTGCTCGAGGTGGGCGCGGACCATCGTCGCGAAGAGCCAGGTGCGGATGATGTCGTGTGCCTGGGGGCGCACGTCCATGGGGAACACGGTGGCGAACAGCTCGGGGTCGCCGCGCCAGCCGCCGGCGATCTGCGGCGAGAGCGACGAGGTCGCCCATGTGTCCATGACGTCGGGGTCGCCGATGAAGCCGCCCGCCCGGCCACGCTGCGACTCGTCGTAGCCCTCCGGGGACTGGGAGGCCGGGTCGATGGGGAGGGCGTCCTCGGAGGGGACCAGCGGCTTGTCGTAGACCGGGTCGCCGTTCTCGTCGAGCGGGTACCAGACGGGGATCGGCACGCCGAAGAAGCGCTGGCGGCTGACGAGCCAGTCGCCGTTGAGGCCGGACACCCAGTTCTCGTAGCGGGCCCGCATGAACGAGGGGTGGAAGTCGACGCTCCGGCCCCGCTCGATGAGGGCGGCGTTGAGGTCGGCGTCGCGGCCGCCGTTGCGGATGTACCACTGGCGGGAGGTCACGATCTCGAGCGGCTTCTCGCCACGCTCGTAGAAGTTGGCCTTGCGCGACGTGGCGGTGGGCTCGCCGTCGAGGTCGCCCGACTCGCGCAGGGCGCTGACCACGGCCTCGCGGGCGCTGAAGGTGGTCCTGCCGCTGAGCTCGGCGTCGTAGAGCCGCTTGCCCTCGTGCGCGGCGATCCACTCCGGGGTCTCGGCCTGCAGCCGGCCGGACCGGGTGATCACCGAGCGGGTGGGCAGCCGCAGCTCGCGCCACCAGAGCACGTCGGTGAGGTCGCCGAAGGTGCAGCACATCGCGATGCCGGCGCCCTTGTCGGGCTCGGCCGCCGGGTGGGCCACGACGGGGATCTCGACCCCGAACAGCGGTGAGGTCACGGTGGAGCCGAACAGGCCGGCATACCGCTCGTCGTCGGGGTGGGCGATCAACGCCACCACGGCCGGGATGAGCTCGGGCCTCGTGGTCTCGATGTGGACCGGGCCGCCGCCGTCGGTGCGGTGGAAGGCGACCCGGTGGTAGTGCCCCGGGTAGTCGCGGGCCTCGAGCTCCGCCTGGGCGACGGCGGTCTGGAAGGTCACGTCCCAGAGGCCGGGCGCCTCGGACTGGTAGGCCTCCCCACGGGCGAGGTTGCGCAGGAAGGCCTGCTGCGCGGTCGCGCGGGAGTTGTCGTCGATGGTGCGGTAGCTGATGTCCCAGTCGAGGGAGAACCCGAGCCGGCGGAAGAGGGACTCGAAGGCCTCCTCGTCCTTGACGGTCAGCTCGTCGCACAGCTCGATGAAGTTCTGCCGGGAGATCGCCTTCTGGTCCGAGGCCTTGAGGCTCTTGGTGTCACCCCGGAAGGGCGGCTCGAAGCCGGCGTCGTAGGGGAGCGAGGAGTCGCCGCGCACGCCGTAGTAGTTCTGCACCCGCTTCTCGGTCGGCAGGCCGTTGTCGTCCCAGCCGATCGGGTAGAACACCTCGAAGCCGGCCATCCGCTTGTAGCGCGCCATGCAGTCGGTGTGCGTGTAGGAGAACACGTGACCCATGTGCAGCGACCCCGACGCGGTGGGCGGGGGAGTGTCGATGGAGAAGACGGCCTGGCGACCGCGCTCGCGGGCTGCCTCCCGGTCGAAGCGGTAGGTCCCCTGCTCGCGCCATACCTGCGTCCACTTCTCCTCGAGGCCGTCGATGGACGGTCGCTCCGGGATGGCGGCAGCGCGGGGCGTCTGGGCAGAGGTGGTCATGGGCGGAATCCTCCCATCCGGGCGCCGCGACGTTCCAACTGGTTCGGGTCGCCGGTGCCGGGGGCACCGGTGGGCGCCGCGCGGGCTGGGCGATTCCCGTGCGTGGGGCCTGCTTACCAACACCTCCGGGCACCCCTAGGGTGTCGCCATGGAGCCGGTGTACTCGCCCGTCATCGCGGTCGCCCGCGCGCTGTTCGCCGCGCAGGGCCTGACGTTCCGCATCCGCGGCGCCGAGAACGTGCCCCGCACCGGGGGCGCCGTGTTCGCGATCAACCACACCGGCTACATGGACTTCACGTATGCCGGCCTGGCCGCGCGGCCGGCCAAGCGCTTCGTCCGGTTCATGGCCAAGGAGGCCATCTGGCACCACCGGGTGGCGCGCCCGCTCATGACGGGGATGAAGCACATCCCCGTCGACCGCGAGGCAGGCGCGGCGTCCTTCCGAGCCGCGGTCAACGCCCTCAAGGCGGGCGAGATCGTCGGGGTGTTCCCCGAGGCCACGATCTCGCGCTCGTTCGAGCTCAAGGACTTCAAGTCGGGGACGATCCGCATGGCGCAGGCCGCAGGGGTGCCGGTCATCCCCGTCACGATCTGGGGTTCCCAGCGCGTCTGGACCAAGGGCCACCCCAAGCGGCTGGGCCGCACCAACGTCCCCATCTTCATCACGGTGGGCGAGGCGATCACCGTGGACCGGCGGGACAACGCCGACGAGGCGAACGAGCTGCTGCGCCAGCGCATGACCGCCCAGCTGCACGCCGACCAGGACTCCTACCCGCCGCTGGGCCCGGACGAGCAGCACTTCCTCCCCGTCCGGCTGGGCGGGACGGCCCCCACGCTGGAGGAGGCCAACGCCATGGACGCGGCCGAGGCCGAGCAGCGGCGCGGCGCCACGCCGGCCTAGACCAGGCGGCGCGACCCCCGGCCTGGACCGGGCGGCGTCACCCCGGCCCTGGCCCGGGCGTCGCCACCCCGGCCTGGCCCAGGCGTCGCCACCCCGGCCTGGCCCAGGCGTCGCCACCCCGGCACGGGCCGGGCAGCGCCACCCCGGCAGGGCCGATCAGACGGGGTGGCCGACGTGGGCGAGTGCCTGGCGCAGGAGCACGCCGTGTCCGCCGTCCATGTCCTGCAGCAGGGCGGGGTCGGCGGCCTCCTCCGGCGTCAGCCACGCGAGGTCGAGGGCGTCCTGCTGGGGTGAGCAGTCCCCGGAGACGGGGACGATGAAGGCCAGCGACACGGCGTGCTGGCGGGGGTCGTGGTACGGCGTGACCCCGGGGGTGGGGAAGTACTCCGCGACCGTGAACGGCTGCGGGCTGGCCGGGATCCGGGGCAGGCACATGGGCCCGAGGTCCTTCTCCAGGTGCCGGATCAGGGCGTCGCGCACGCGCTCGTGGTAGAGCACCCGCCCGGAGACCAGCTCGCGGTTGATGGTGCCACCGCTCGAGGCGCGCAACAGCAGGCCCACGCGCGTGACCGCCCCGGTCGCGTCGACCCGCACCGGCACGGCGTCCACGTAGAGGATCGGCAGCCGCTCGCGGGCCGCGTCCAGCTCCTCGCGGCTCAGCCAGGACTCGTTGCGCTCCAGCTCCAGCGGGTTCATGCCGTTGTTTCTACCAGCCGTCGCGCGGGCCCGTGGGACCTAGGCCCCTCCCGGGTGGCTGTCGGACCGCCCCATGCTTGGGCGTGAGCGGAAGGGGCACACCATGGCCGTCGCCACCGCGACCGGCCTCAGCACAGCCGAGGCTGCTGCCCGCCGGGCCGAGCATGGGCCGAACCGGCTCCCCGAGCCGCGACGGCCCTCGGCGGCACGGCGGTTCGCCGGCGAGCTGACCCACTTCTTCGCGCTCATGCTGTGGGTTGCGGGCGCGCTGGCCATCATCGCCCGCCTGCCCGAGCTCGGCCTGGCCATCTTCGCGGTCATCCTGCTCAACGCGGTGTTCGCCTTCGCCCAGCAGGCCAGGGCGGACCGCGCGGCCGAGCGCCTGCGCGCCATGCTGCCGACGCGGGTCTCGGTGCGGCGCGACGGGCGGCGGCAGATCATCGAAGCCGAGGACGTCGTCGTCGACGACCTGCTGCTGCTCGAGAGCGGCGACAGGGTCCCGGCTGACGCCACGGTGACCGTGGCCAACCGCCTCCTCGTGGACACCTCGATGCTCACCGGGGAGAGCGCCGCTGTCGCGGTGGGTGCCCGCGAGGTGCTGTATGCCGGCACGTTCGTCGTGGAGGGCGAGGGTCGTGCCGTCGTGGTGGCCACCGGGGAGAACACCCGCCTCGCGGGCATCGCCCGGCTGACGACGGCGTCCCCGAAGCCGGTCACCCCGCTGACCCGCGGCCTGCAGGACGTGGTGCGGTTGACGGCGGCGATCGCCCTCGGCGTCGGCGGGCTCTTCTTCCTCATCTCGCTGCTGGTGGGCAACCCGCTGGAGGACGGGTTCATCTTCGCCATCGGCGTCACCGTCGCCCTGGTGCCCGAGGCGCTGCTGCCGACGGTGACGCTCTCGCTGGCGTGGGGCGCCGAGCAGATGGCCAAGCGCCAGATCCTCGTGCGCAACCTGGAGGCCGTCGAGACGCTGGGCTCCACGACGTTCATCTGCACGGACAAGACCGGCACGCTCACCCAGAACCAGATGGAGGTCGTGGAGGCCTGGACTCCGGCTGGTGAGCTGTCGCTCGCAGGAGAGGGGTACGAGCCGGAGGCCGACCTCGTGTGGTCGGCTCCCGGAGCGGGCGCATCCGTGGGGCAGCTCGCGCTGGCCGCGGTCCGGTGCTCCACCGGCTACACCGTGCTGGTCGACGGCCGGTGGCGGCCACACGGCGACCCCATGGAGGCAGCGCTCGACACCTTCGCCCGGCGCCTCGGCATCGACACCGACGCCGACCGGCTGCAGCACCCCAACCAGCTGCGCTTCCCCTTCGACCCGCGGACCCGCCGCATGTCCGTCGTGGTCGACAGTGCGGTGGTCGTCAAGGGCGCCCCGGACGCGGTGCTGCCTCTGTGCCGCAACGGCGAGGCGGCCCGGGCAGCGGTCGAGGCGCTCACAGCCAGGGGGCTTCGGGTCCTGGCCATCGCGGTGGGCGCCCCGGTGGCCGCCCTTCCCCGCTCGCCGCAGGAGGCTGAGCGCGACCTCAGCCTGACCGGCCTCGTGGCGCTCGAGGACCCACCGCGGGAGGACGTCGGCGAGGCGCTCGCGGCCTGCCGGAGGGCGGGCATCAGCGTGGCCATGGTGACCGGCGACCACCCGGCGACGGCGGCCGCCATCGCCGACCAGGTGGGTCTGAGGCGGCCCGGCGACCCGGTGCTGACCGGGGCGGACCTGCCGGCGCGAGACCGCATCCTGGCCGCCCACCTGGACCACGACGGCCTCGTGGTCGCCCGGGTGTCCCCGGAGGACAAGCTGCGCATCGCCAGGGCCCTGCGGTCGCGGGGACACGTCGTCGCGATGACCGGGGACGGTGTCAACGACGCGCCGGCGCTGCACGAGGCCGACATCGGTGTGGCGATGGGCCGTTCGGGCACCGACGTCGCCCGCGAGGCCGCCGACCTCGTGCTCCTCGACGACGCCTTCCCCAGCATCGTGTCCGGGGTCGAGCAGGGCCGGGCGGCTTTCGTCAACGTGCGCCGGTTTCTCACCTACCACCTCACCGACAACGTCGCCGAGCTGACACCGTTCGTGGTCTGGGCGCTCTCGGGCGGGCAGTTCCCGCTGGCGTTGGGTGTGCTCCAGATCCTGGCGATCGACATAGGGACCGACACCCTGTCGGCTGTGGCACTGGGGGCCGAGCCGCCGGCCCGCCATCTCCTCGAGCGCCCCCCAGTGTCGGGGCGGTTGATGAACGTGACTGTCCTGCGGCGGGCGTTCGGCTTGCTCGGTCCCGTCATCGCGGCGCTCTCGATGATGGCGTTCCTCGTGTCCATGGCTGCCGCCGGCTGGTCGCTCGGGGAGCCGTTTCCCTCAGGGCACGATCTGCTCGCGGCGTCCGGCGCGGCCTTCATGACCGTGGTGTTCGGGCAGAAAGCCAACGTGTTCGCATGCCGGAGCTCCACGCGGTGGCCGGGCGCGCTGGGCTGGACCACGAACCGGTTGCTGATGCCCGCCGGAGCCATGGAGCTGGCGTTCTCCTTCGCGGTCCTGCTCATCACGCCAGTCGCGGCGGTGCTCGGCCAGGCGAGCCCGCCCATGGCTGGCTGGCTCGTGGCGCTGGCTGCCCCGCCGATCGTGCTGGCCGTCGACGCCCTCGACAAGCACCTGCGGGAGCGACGACGCCGCGGGCAGTGACGGACACGAGGAGGACCATCGACACCCGGTGGTACGCGAGCCAGGGGTGGGGGTGGCGGGGCCAGGCGCCGGCGAAGGAACTGCCAAGGGACCACTCGACCGGCAGAATCGTGCGCATGACGGCAACGGAGCCTGCGCTCACGATCGTGCCAGCCAACGAGGCAAGCTGGGGAGACCTGCAGACGGTCTTCGGCACGCGCGGCGCGGCGTCCCGGTGCCAGTGCCAGCGGTACAAGCTGCGGCCACGGGAGTTCTTTGCCGGGTTTCCCGCCGAAGAACGCGCCGACCGGCTCCGCGAGCAGACCGACTGCGGCCATCGGGCGTCGGGCCCGACCAGCGGCCTCGTCGCGTACCTCGACAGCGAGCCCGTCGGCTGGTGCGCGGTCGAGCCGCGCACCGCCTACGCGGGCCTGCTGCGGAACAGCCGTGTCCCCTGGGAGGGGCGCGCAGAGGACAAGACCGACGACAGCGTCTGGGCCGTGACCTGCTTCGTCACCCGCGCGGGCTTCCGGAAGCGCGGCGTCAGCCGGGCGCTCGCGCGGGCCGCGGTGGACTTCGCCCGCGAGCGGGGAGCCCGCGCCCTCGAGGCCTACCCGATGACCACCACGAACGCCATCCTGGAAGAGCTCCACGTCGGCACCGACAGCGTGTTCGCCGACGCCGGCTTCAGCGAGGTCAGCCGTCCGACCCTGCGACGTGTCGTGATGCGAGTCGACTTCTGATGCGCGAGGCGTCGCGGCCGTCACGGTGAATGGCCGGGAAGGCGTCAGGACCAGTAGACGCGACCGGGATTCATGATGGTGTGGGGGTCGAACAGCGCCTTGACCGCGCGCTGCCGCTCGAGCTCACGCTCGCCGAGCTCCTGGGCCAGCCACTTCGCCTTGAGCGTGCCCACACCGTGCTCGCCGGTGATCGTGCCGCCGAACTCGAGTGCCAGCGCCACCACCTCTCCGAACGCGCCCTCGGCGTTCTCGCGGCTGGCCGGGTCGTCCGCGTCGAAGAAGATGCTGGGGTGCAGGTTGCCGTCACCGGCGTGCCCCGACATGGTGATCTCGAGGCCGCGGCGGGCGGCGATGGCCTGGCCCTCCCGGATGAGGTCGGTCAGCCGGCCGACCGGCACGCAGACGTCCTCGAGGAAGCGCGGGCCCTTGGCCTCGAGCGCCGGGCTGAGCGCACGCCGGCCCGCCAGCAGCAGGTCGGCCTCCTGCATGTCGTCGGCGACCGCGACATCGGTCGCGCCGGCCTTCTCGAGGGTCTCCGCGTAGAGCGCGACGTCCTCGGCGGTGTGGCCCGGCCTGTCGGACTGGACGATGAGCGCGGCGGCGCACTCCCCGGGGTAGCCGTAGTCGGCGAGGGCCTGCACGGCAGCGATGGAGGCGGCATCCATGAGCTCGACGAGGCTGGGTCGGTGCCGCTCCCGGCGCAGGGCGCTGATGGCCTCGCTGGCCGCATCGAGCGAGTCGAAGGTGCCGAGCACCGTGAGGGCCGGGTCGGGAGCAGGCAGCAGCCGCGCGGTGATCTCGGTGACGACGCCGAGGGTCCCCTCCGATCCGACGAACAGGCCGGTCAGGTCGAGCCCGGCGACTCCCTTGGCGGTGCGCCGGCCGGTGCGGATGACCTCGCCGCCGGGCAGCACGACCTGCAGCCCGCGGACGTAGTCGGCGGTGACGCCGTACTTGACGCAGCACAGTCCGCCGGCGTTGGTGGCGACGTTGCCGCCGATCGTGCAGAAGGCCGAGGAGGCGGGGTCCGGCGGGTAGAACAGCCCCGACTGCGCGGCCGCGGCCTTGAGGTCGGCGTTGATGACGCCCGGCCCGGCGACCGCGATGCCTTCGAGCGCGTCGACCTCGCTGATCGTGTCGAGGGCCTCGACGTTGAGCACGATGCCGCCCTCGATGGCCACTGAGGCCCCCGTCAGCGCGCTGCGCGCTCCCTGGGGCACCACCGGAGTCCGGGTCTCGTGCGCGTGCCGCATGACCTCGACGACGTCGCCGAGGTCCCGGGCGCGCACGACCTCGAAGTCCCCGGGCGCCGCGGCGCCCACGGACTCGTCCACGGCATACGTCGCCTTGACGTCCGGGTCGGTGACGACCCGCTGGCTGAGGGAGGTCGGGATCGAGGCCACCCCCGCACCCTACGCAGCCGCACGGATCTGCGTCGCGACCACAGGCGCGCCTCCCGTAGAATCGCCGGCAGCGGCGTTGACCCGGCCATCACCGGTGAGCCTCCGGAAGAACGGCACCCAGCCACACGGCATACGGGAGCCCACTAGAACCGGACGGGTGGGCCCGTCACAGCCTTCGGCAAGAGCGGCCGTATGCCGCGGGCACCAGCCCGCGGGTGCGGCAAGCGAGGTGGTACCGCGGTACTGCCGGGCCATGACCCGGCGATGTCGTCCTCGTGTGGAAGTGACGCCACGAGCACCACGAGCGACGAAGGACCTGCCGACGATGACCTACCCGAAGGTCTCCAGCGACCCGACCACCAGCGGTGTCCCCTCGAGCCCCCGCTTCCCCGAGATCGAGGAGCGCATCCTCGAGTACTGGGACGAGGACGGCACCTTCCAGGCCTCCGTGGCGAACCGCGAGGCCGGCGAGAACGGCGACAACGAGTTCGTCTTCTACGACGGCCCGCCCTTCGCCAACGGCCTGCCGCACTACGGCCACCTGCTCACCGGCTACGTCAAGGACGTCGTGCCGCGCTACCAGACCATGCGGGGCAAGCGGGTCGAGCGTCGCTTCGGGTGGGACACCCACGGCCTGCCCGCCGAGCTCGAGGCGATGAGCCAGCTCGGCATCAAGACCAAGGAGGAGATCCTCGAGCTCGGCATCGAGGAGTTCAACGCCAAGTGCCGCAGCTCGGTGCTGAAGTACACCGACGAGTGGCGCGAGTACGTCACCCGCCAGGCGCGCTGGGTCGACTTCGACAACGACTACAAGACGCTCAACGCGCCCTACATGGAGAGCGTGATCTGGGCCTTCAAGCAGCTCTACGACAAGGGCCTGGTCTACGAGGGCTTCCGCATCCTGCCCTACTGCTGGAACGACCAGACGCCGCTGAGCAACCATGAGCTGCGCATGGACGACGACGTCTACAAGAACCGCCAGGACCCGGCCCTGACGGTGGGCTTCCGGCTCGAGACCGGCGAGCTGGCCCTCATCTGGACCACGACGCCGTGGACACTGCCGTCCAACATGGGCATCGCGGTGAACCCCGACATCGACTACGTGGTGGTGGAGTCCGACGTCACCGGCTCGTCCCAGCGGTACGTGCTCGCCCAGAGCCGGCTGGCGGCCTACCGGCGTGAGCTCGGCGGCGACGACCCCGAGGGCCTGGAGGCGCGGGTCGTCCAGCGGCTCAAGGGGTCCGAGCTCGTCGGCCGTACCTACACGCCGCCCTTCTCCTACTACCAGGGCCACCGCCACGCCCACCAGGTGCTCGGCGCCGACTTCGTCACCACCGAGGACGGCACCGGCATCGTGCACATGTCGCCCGGCTTCGGTGAGGACGACAAGGCGACCCTCGACGCCGCCGGTGTCGAGACCGTCGTGCCGGTCGGCCCCAACGGCGCCTTCACCTTCCCCGTCATCGACTACGAGGGCCTGCACGTCTTCGACGCCAACCCGCTCATCATCGACGACCTCAAGGCGGCCACCCGCGGCGAGGGCGACCACGGTGCGGTGACGACGGGCACGGTGCTGCTGCGCCGCGAGACCTACGACCACTCGTACCCGCACTGCTGGCGCTGCCGGGAGCCCCTGATCTACATGGCCGTGTCGTCGTGGTTCGTCGAGGTGACGAAGTTCAAGGACCGCATGATCGAGCTCAACGACCAGATCACCTGGGTGCCGGAGCACGTCAAGGACGGCCAGTTCGGCAAGTGGCTCGAGAACGCGCGCGACTGGTCGATCTCGCGAAACCGCTTCTGGGGCAGCCCGATCCCCGTGTGGAAGTCGGACAACCCGCACTACCCGCGCGTGGACGTCTACGGCTCCTTCGAGGAGCTCGAGCGCGACTTCGGTGTGGAGGTCAAGGACCTGCACCGCCCGTTCATCGACCGGCTCACCCGACCCAACCCCGACGACCCGACGGGGCAGTCGACCATGCGCCGGGTCGAGGACGTGCTCGACGTCTGGTTCGACTCTGGCTCGATGTCGTTCGCGCAGGTGCACTACCCGTTCGAGAACGCCGAGTGGTTCGAGCACCACTTCCCGGGCGACTTCATCGTCGAGTACATCGGCCAGACGCGCGGGTGGTTCTACACCCTCCATGTGCTGGCCAGCGGGATCTTCGACCGCCCGGCGTTCAGCTCCTGCGTCAGCCACGGCATCGTGCTCGGCTCCGACGGGCAGAAGATGAGCAAGTCGCTGCGCAACTACCCCGACGTGCGCGAAGTGTTCGACCGCGACGGCGCCGACGCGATGCGCTGGTTCCTCATGAGCTCGCCCATCCTCCGGGGCGGCAACCTCGTCGTCACCGAGCAGGGCATCCGCGACGGCGTGCGCCAGGTGCTCATCCCGCTGTGGAACTCCTGGTACTTCTTCAGCCTCTACGCCAATGCCGCGGGCGGCGGCCGGGGCTACACGGCGAAGTGGTCGACGGCGTCCACCGACGTGCTGGACCGCTACCTGCTCGCGAAGCTGCGCGAGTTCGTCGAGCAGGCGCAGGGCCAGCTGGACGTCTACGACATCGCCGGCGCCTGCGACTCGACGCGTGGCTTCCTCGACGTGCTGACGAACTGGTACATCCGGCGCAGCAGGGACCGGTTCTGGGACACCGCGGGCTCCGCCACCTCCGTGTCGGAAGCGGCCTTCGACACCCTCTACACCGCGCTCGAGGTCGTATGCCGCGTGGCCGCGCCACTGCTCCCGCTCACGACCGAGGAGATCTGGCGCGGGCTCACCGGCGGCCGCTCGGTGCACCTCGCGGACTGGCCGGAGGCCTCCGACCTCCCGGCCGACCACGCTCTCGTGGCGGCCATGGACACCGCGCGCGACATCTGCTCGACCGCCTCGTCGCTGCGCAAGGCCAACAGCCTTCGGGTGCGTCTCCCGCTCAGCGACCTCACGGTCGTCGCCGAGGCCGCTGCGTCGCTGAAGGACTTCGGCGCGATCATCGCCGACGAGGTCAACGTCCGCACGGTCACCCTGCGCGACGCCTCCGACGCCAGCCAGGCCGACTTCGGCGTCTCGCAGCGGCTCATGGTCAACGCCCGGGCCGCCGGGCCGCGCCTGGGCCGCGACGTGCAGCAGGCCATCAAGGGCAGCAAGACCGGCGACTGGTCGGTGGCCGAGGACGGAACCGTCACCTCCGGCGGGCTCGCGCTGCGCGAGGGCGAGTACACCCTCGAGACCGTCGTCGACGAGGCGGCAGCCGGGGGGTCCCGCGCCACGGCGATGTTGCCCGGTGGCGGGTTCGTCGTGCTCGACACCGAGGTCACGCCCGAGCTCGCCCAAGAGGGGCTGGCCCGCGACATCGTCCGTGCCGTGCAGCAGGCACGTCGCGACGCCGGCCTCGACGTCAGCGACCGGATCAGCCTCACCGTCACCGGTCACCAGGAGGTGTGGGAGGCGACCGTGGCCCACCAGGCGCTCATCGTCGAGGAGACGCTGGCCTCGCAGTTCGGCTCGGCGCCCCAGCTCGAGGCGCTGCCCTCGCGGGGCGACGTCGTCGAGACCACGGTCGGCGACGGGCAGGCCGTGCGCATCAAGGTGATGAAGCTCTGACCCGGAAAGGCTGAGGGGCCGCGGCCCCGGTGGGAGGAGGACCTGGCGGGGACGCTGGGTCCTCCGCCTCTGGGGGCGCCGGACCGCCGCAGAGCCGGGTCGCCGAGGCTGCCCGGCAGGTCCGATTCCTCCGCTTTGTCCTTCCGGTGGCACGTCTTTGGGGTGACCCCTACCCTCGGGCGGATACGTCAAATGTGTGACGTTCCCCACAAGGAGCAGCCAATGAAGTCTGTACCTGTCCGGGCCGCGAAGACGGCGCTGACCTGCGCCGCCTCGGTCTCGCTCGCCGTGAGCGGAGCCTGGCTGTCGGTCGCGCACGCAGCGCCCAGCACCTCCGACACACCAGTCCAGGTCGTGCATGTCAACGCCCCGAGCCAGGCCGAGCGCAGCCGCGTCAACGGCCTGGGCCTCGACACCACCGAGCACGGGGACGCGCGCGGCGTGGAGGTCGTCCTGCACAGCGCCGCCGATGCCCAGCGGCTTCGGGACGCCGGCTTCACGTGGACGGTCCGGGACGCTGACCTGCGCGCCACGATGCGCAAGGCCGCCGAGGCCGACAAGAAGTATGCCGCCAGCGTGGCCGACTCGGGCCTCCCGAGCGGACGGACCTCGTACCGCACCCTCGACGAGATCAACGCCGAGCTCGATGCGCTCGCCGCGAAGTACCCCCGGCTCGTCCGCAGCCTCACCCTGCCGAACGCCTCCGTCGAGGGCCGGCCCGTCCGGGGCATCGAGATCACGACCGACGCCGCCAACATCCAGGACGGCAAGCCCGTCTTCCTGATGCTGGGCGCTCACCACGCCCGCGAGTGGCCGTCCGTCGAGCACACCATGGAGTTCGCCTACGACCTGCTCGAGAACTACGGGTCCGACGCCCGCGCCCGCAAGGTCGTCCAGAAGAGCCGCACGATCATCGTCCCGGTGGTCAACGTCGACGGCTTCAGCATCAGCCGCTCCGCGAGCCCGCTCGGTGACTTCAGCCTGTTCGACTACGAGATGAAGCGCAAGAACTGCTCCATCTCCGTCAACACGCCCGCGCGCTACCTCGGCGGCACCTGCAGCGACAACCCGGCCGGGCGGCTGCGGGGCACGGACCCCAACCGCAACTACCCCGGCTTCTGGGGCGGTCCGGGCGCGAGCAGCAACTGGAGCAGCGACACCTACCGAGGCGATGCCCCGGGAGACACCCCTGAGAGCGACAACATCCGCCAGCTCATCTCGGGCCGCCAGGTGACGAACCTCATCACCAACCACACCTACAGCAACCTCGTCCTGCGCCCGCCGTCGATCCTCTCGACCGGCTGGTCTCCCGACGAACCCATGTACAAGGCGCTCGGCGCGAAGATGACGGATGCCAACGACTACGTCAACTGGGCCTCCTTCCAGCTGTACGACACCTCGGGGTCGACGGAGGACTGGAGCTACTGGCAGACAGGTGGCTTCGGCTTCACGTTCGAGATCGGGCCGGACAGCTTCCACCCGGCGTACGAGGACGGCGTCGTGGCCGAGTACCTCGGCCTCGAGCCCGCAGCCGGCGCCGGCAAGGGCGGCAACCGCGAGGCGTACTACCGGATGGCCGAGGCCACGGTTGACGCGGCATACCACTCGACGATCACGGGAACAGCGCCTGCGGGCCGGGTGCTCACCGTGCGCAAGCAGTTCCAGTCGACGACCTCCCCGGTGACCCAGCCGGACGGGACGGTCGCGGACCCGATCGCGTTCGAGGACACCCTGACGAGCTCGCTGCGCTCTCGGGGCGGCGAGTTCAGCTGGGCGGTCAACCCGTCGACCCGGCCGTATGTCGCGGGACATTACGGACGCGACCCGCTCGCAGAGCCGCAGCCGGAGCAGGACCTCACCAACCCGGTGGGCACGCCTGCGACTGGCGGGTCGGAGTTCGCCACCTTCACGATCGGCGGCCTGCCGGACTACGACAACGGCAAGGCCGAGGTTCGCGTCCAGTGGCCCGATGCCGGCGTCGACTGGGATGTCTACGTCTACGACGCGCAGGGCCGTCAGGTGGCCTCTGCCGCCAGCCTCGCCGACCCGGAGGTGGCTGTCCTGATCGACCCGGTGCCGGGCACGTACACCGTCGAGCTG